>JACDJC010000662.1_pt1 | contig 37834 bp, 35 predicted proteins | sample 7454191 | NCBI WGS metagenome assembly JACDJC01 (sample SAMN14253291, study PRJNA609438) | sludge metagenome | isolation source: sludge after 25d culture with pyrite and EDTA | collected 2018-12-20
ACCGTTACTTCTCCGTTGGGCAAGGCCAAGTCTACCTGGGTGACCTGCCACGGGCTTTTGATACCCAATATCTGGGCGTATAGGTCTGTATCTCTCATAGGCACTTAAGCTAACCTACCCACCTGATTTGGGGAAGAGCCGTCCAGTACTCCGCCTCGGCCGGGATCATGCCGGGGCATCATGGTTATCATATATTTGTGCTGCTCGATCGCGGGTGGCTGCCAGCTGACCTGAAGAAGGCGATCAAATACTGGAACCTTTCAATACCGGAAATACGCAGCAGCATCACGTTGACCCGTACTAATTGCGCACTGCGCTGGCCACTGGACGTTTCTGTCTGTGACAACAGCAAGTTGATCTACATCGCCCCACCCTTATTGGGTCCAGGCGTGATGCTTTCATTGAAAGAAGAGCGCTTAAAGCTTGTGAAAGGTAGTCAGCGGTTCGCCCACCTGGACAACCCTGAACAGGATGACGAAATGCTCAAGGCTCTCGAGAATCAGCGTTTGAACCAGCTGCGCCAGCAGAAGGGACTGCCTCCGAAGAAAATGAGTACGCGTAGCGTGTACGGGGAAACCGTAGCAAAAAACCCCGAGGCGGGAAACATTACAGACAGCAAGGAGGAGCGCGGCTTCACCTACCTCAATATCAACGGCGGTGACTCCTGGGGCTACTATCACCCCATTGACAAACCGGACATCCTTTTCAACTTTAAAGATGAACCCACTTACCTGACACGGGAACTACTGCCTGACTACTATCCCGAAGCAAAGAAACGAGCCGAGGCCGTCAAGTTGCAACTAAACGCCGAACGCAAGCAGGCTTATCAGGAAGAGCAACAACGTATTGCCGAAGAGGCAAAGCAGACAGGTGGAAAAATTTACGTGGCCTTTCGCGATAAAGAGACGGACCAGTACTATCTCGGCACCGTCGATTTTGAACACCATCGCCATTTACTCCACACGGTGGCCTCCAAAGATAGGATCACCGACTTCCTGGCCCAGCATGGCCAGCCAAAACCAGAACTGATTCAAACCTGGAATTTTCGCTTCGAGCCAGCTAACGATTGCTTTTATGATCCACTACACCGGTTCGTCAATCGGTACCAGCCATCTCCCTTTATGAGGGCCGCAAAAAAGGCAGACGGGCTGGATATTCCGCCCCATATCCGGCGAGTCATCCACCATGTGCTTGGCTCCGATGAGTCAATCACCGAGCGCTTCCTGAACTGGCTGGCTGTCATCTTTCAGAACCGCCAGAGGAGCCAAACTGCCTGGATATTGCAGGGTACCACTGGAACCGGTAAAGGCTTGCTGTTCAACCACATCATATCCCCCCTGTTTGGCGAAGAGGTCTGCCGCTCCATTACGCTGCCTAACCTGGAGGATGGCTTCAACAAGTTCATGGAGTCCTGCCTGGTTCTCTTTGTGGATGAGGTGGATACAGATCAAGTACAGCAGATGCCGAAGCTGGTAGCACGGCTCAAGAACCTGATCACGGAATCGCGGATTCCACTTCGGGCAATGAGAACGGACCTGCGTGAGGTGCCGAACCACCTCAACATCATCATGGCTTCCAACCAACCTAACTCGATGCGTATAGAAGCTAACGACCGCCGGTTCAACGTGTGTCCTCGTCAGGAGGAGAAACTGTTACGGCTAGACGAACAGGGAATCGTTTTGATAAAGGCAATTCGGCAGGAGTTGCAGGCATTCGCGGACTATCTGCACTCTCACCCGGCCGATGTTGCGCTGGCCCGTACAGCCCTCGATAACCCGGCAAAAAGAGAGTTGCAATCGATCACCCAGACTGCCATGGAATCGGTTGCTGATGCGCTCAGGAACGGTGACCTGGCCTTCTTTATGGACCACCTACCCGATCAGAGTGGCGGAGAGTCCGTTAGTTTCGATGGGTCGCTGATTCAGTTACCCACGATTTATCGAGAAGTGATACGGGACGCCATTGCAGCAGCCACGGCAGGTGGAGGCCAGTTACTGCAGCATATCCACCTGTTCGGCCTCTTCGAGCTCCTGGTTGGCGGTATCCCCCGGACCAAAGCCAGGCTCACAAAGCGTCTTGGACACCATCACCTGCAAGTTAACCCCCAACCCAGCGGCAAGACAACCCTACGTGGAATTACCGTCAGGTGGCAAGCCACCCCCGAACAACAGCGTAGCTGGCGCAAACGGTTGGCTGGCAACACCCACAAGACCCACAGGCAGTGACATGGGCAACACTGCCATTTCATACCCTCCTCGCTTGATCCGGTTCCGGGAGGTGCCGACTTATCTAGGCATGGACCGTAACCGTTTCAACGCGGAGGTGAGGCCCTATCTCACCGAAATCCCTATCGCAAGCAGGGCATTGCCTACGACCGACTTGAACTTGACGCCTGGGTAGATCAATATAAATCCCGCAACGGGCGTCCCGGTCAACAGAAAGGAGACCACATATGGGACGCAAAAAGACCCCGGGACTCATTAAAAGAGCCGGCATTTGGCACGTCGACAAAGTCATCCAAAGACGGCGCATTTGCCAAAGCACTGGCTCAGATCAACTCGAAGAGGCAGAACGATATCTCGCTCGACTGATTGAAGAATCCCGGCAAGCTACGATCTATGGCGTAAGACCCGAACGTTCGTTTGAGCAAGCAGCGGCAAAGTTCGTGCTGGAGAACCAGCACAAACGGAGCATCAAAGAGGACATCGGACGCCTCAAGCTGTTGATGCCCTGGATAGGCGACGTACCGCTCAATCGACTGCATATCGGCGTCTTACAGCCCTGGATCGAGTATCGTAGGAGCGAAGGTGTTGCCGTGGGCACCATAAACCACGGCTTGAAGGTAGTCCGACGAATCCTGAATCTCGCGGCATCGGAGTGGATGGATGAGTACGGCATGACCTGGCTGCAGGCAGCACCCAAGATCAAGCTATTGCCCGATACTCAGAAGCGGCAGCCATATCCGTTGAGTTGGGAAGAGCAGACCGCTTTGTTCAGGGAGCTACCTGCCCACCTGGCCCAGATGGCACTTTTTGCTGTTAATACGGGCTGTCGGGATGGCGAAGTTTGCAATCTCAGGTGGGAATGGGAGATGGCAGTACCGGCATTGAATACATCGGTATTCCTAATTCCCGGACAACAGGTCAAGAATGGTGATGAACGGTTGGTAGTTCTAAACCGCGTGGCAAGGTCGGTGGTGGAGGCGCAGAGAGGATTGCATACTTCACATGTATTCCACTACCGGGGTCATTCGGTTAAGAAGATGCTAACGACGGGTTGGCGGCAAGCTAGATTGAAAGTAGATTTGCCTCAAGTCAGAGTTCATGACCTGAAGCATACTTTTGGCCGCCGTCTACGGGCGGCCGGAGTGAGTTTTGAAGACAGGCAAGATCTGTTAGGTCACCGTTCAGGAAGAATCACAACGCACTACTCAGGGGCCGAGCTTAGCAAGCTGATCGAGGCCGCTGAAAACGTTTGTGATCGAGGTGAAGGAAAGCCTGAATTGGTCATTTTGCGGCGACTGAACGTTGGATAATCCCGCAAAACCCCCGCAAATAAAAAAAGGTTAGCAGATACTTACCTGCTAACCTTTGTCATTGGTGGGCCATGTAGGGATCGAACCTACGACCAATGGATTAAGAGTCCACTGCTCTACCAGCTGAGCTAATGGCCCAATTTATGGGGTGGACGATGGGGCTCGAACCCACGACAACCGGAATCACAATCCGGGACTCTACCAACTGAGCTACGCCCACCATAAACTGTAAAGAACCTGGCACGCCCGGCAGGATTCGAACCTGCTACCCTCGGCTTAGAAGGCCGATGCTCTATCCGAGTGAGCTACGGGCGCATGATCGATAAATTTGGTCGGGGTAGAGAGATTCGAACTCCCGACATCCTGCTCCCAAAGCAGGCGCGCTACCAGACTGCGCTATACCCCGATAACCGGACTCCCGCCTCTTTGCGAAGAGGCCGGAATGATACGCAGCCCACACCACCGAGTCAACGAAAAATTTCCCTTATCCGGGCGACTGCGCGGTGAAATATCGGAACATTCGCGCTATCATGCGCCCCTTCTATTGAAACTGTAATGGAATCTCACCCATGAGTGCAAACATCCTTGACGGCAAGGCCATCGCCGCCGATCTGCGGCGCGATATCAAGGCCCAGGTATCCCGCATGACCGAGGCTGGCGAACGTCCGCCGGGTCTGGTGGTGATTCTGGTGGGAGAGGATCCCGCTTCCCAGGTTTATGTCAGGAACAAACAGCGCTCCTGCGAGGAGGTGGGCTTTCTCTCCGAACTGCGCCGCCTGCCGGCCGATACCACCGAGGCGGAACTGATCGCCCATATCGACGAGTTGAACGGACGCGAGGATGTGGACGGGATTCTGGTTCAGCTTCCCCTGCCCGCACAGATCAACGAAGAGACGGTCACCGAGCGCATCCTGCCCAACAAGGATGTGGACGGCTTCCACCCCTACAACGTGGGCCGCCTGGTATTGCGTATGCCGATCATGCGCCCCTGCACCCCCAAAGGGGTGATGACCATGCTGCAGCGTACCGGGCAGGAACTGGAGGGGCTGGATGCGGTGATTATCGGCCAGTCCAATATCGTCGGTCGTCCAATGGCACTGGAACTGCTGGCAGCCCGCTGCACCATCACGGTCTGCCACAGCCGCACCAAGGATCTGCCGGAAAAAATCGCCCAGGCCGATATTGTGGTGGCGGCGGTCGGGCGGCCCAACTTCGTCAAGGGTGAATGGATCAAGCCGGGCGCGCTGGTGATCGACGTGGGCATCAACCGCCTGGAAGACGGTACGCTCTGCGGTGATGTGGAGTTTGCCGGGGCCAGCGAGAACGCGGCCTGGATCACCCCGGTACCCGGCGGGGTTGGACCGATGACCGTGGCGACGCTGCTGGAGAACACGCTGCAGGCGCGCAAACTGCACGGCGGCTGAGCGCCGCTACTCAGGCGCGCCCACCACGCGCTCCGGTCTCCGGCGGGTCGTGCCTCAGCCACACCAAACGGGCACGCAGCACCCGCTTCAGCAACTGCCACAGCAGCCAGAGCGAAAACAGCGGAAACAGCACCGTCTGCATCAGAAAAACCACGATCATGTTGATGGCATGCTCACTGATGTTGGCGGCGGCCCGGTTGAAAGCCGCCATGCGCGCCTCCACATCCACCGCCCGGGTCGCCGCATCGTAGACCCGCCTGGCCTGGTCCAGCAGGGACTCACCCTCCGCACGCGGCAGATCAGGCTGCAATTCACTGTTCACCTCGCCCAGATTGCTCGCGGCACGCTCCAGCTGGCCGCGTGACTCACTGTATTGCGGCTCCAGAAACGCCTGATAGAAACGCTCACCGCCAATGGCGATCAGTATAATGGAAAACCGCAGGATCAGCAGGGCAAGTGCCAGCCGGCAGATGATATGCCCCACCCTGCCAACAGGTCGTCCGCCCGGCCACCAGATCACCAGCAACAGCAATAGGACGGCGCCTACGGCGGCAACCGTCAGCCAGCGAGAGGCCATTACATCCAGCAGGACCCGCTGGATGCCGAACGAGGCGCTGCTGGCCAGCATGACCCAGGAGAAGCGCTCCACCAGGTCATTGATCGGGTCGAGTATTTCACCCGGCTTGAAGTTGAGACCGATACCCACCGGTTCCACCGCCACCTCGGTGCCCTGGGCCACCGAAATCACCCCATTCAACCCCCGACTGACGGCGAATACCAACAGCGCCCGCTTGAAACCGGCCTCGGTCTGTTCATGGCCGATGCGATCCAGACTACCCTCCTGGATCACCACCACCAGCAACACCAACAGGGTGCTCAATGCGATTTGTTTTAATACCGGTTTGATCATGATCCGTGTCGGCCTGGACCCGCGACAAATAGAGCATCATCTTACGTGAATGATACGATCGGGATCCATACCCGGGACACCTTCGGGACCTTGCCGGGGATTCTGTTGTTCGACTGCGGTCAAAGCCGCATCCAGAGGCCTCTGTAAAAGGCAGTCGCCGGCTGACGCCGCGCCAAGCCGGCTTGCCCGTTTAACTTCGCTCCTCCCGAGGGGGTCAGGAGGGATAGGCCTCCAGTCCGGGATTGCCCGCCATGCCCACCAGTTTCGGCGTATTGAGCTTGTCGATCCTCACCTGTTTCTGGTCCCGCAGATAATCCGCCACCACGTCCCAGATCGGCCTGCCGGGTGACTGGCTGCCCACCGTGGCCCAGCCGGCGACCATGTACTGTTTGCCCGCCTCGATGGCGGTGCCATCATCCAGCGTCATCCTACTGATGCGCTTGCCGAATGACTGGTTGGGATCACACACATAGTCCAGGCCGCCCAGACGCACCATGTCACCGCCCTGCTGAAAATAGGGATCCGGATTGAACAGGTTGTCGCACACATCCTCCAGGATCGCCTTGATATCGGCCCCGCTCATCTCCCGACGATAAGTCTCCGGATAGGTGATACAGGTCTGATCCATCACATGTTCCATGGTGATGGTCTGCCCGGGAATCACTGTGGTGCCCCAGCGGAAACCCGGGGAGAGCGAGATCTGGGCATCATTCACCTTGAGCAGGGCATCGCAGATCACCTGATCGAAGGTGCCATTGAAGTTGCCCCGGCGATACAGGGTCTCACCCGTAACCGCCAGCGGCTCCTGCAGCTTGGCCAGGTAGGGTGCGCGTACCTCGTCGATATAGGCCTGCATCTCCGCATCGGCCTCCAGCAGGTTGGAGAAGATCGGCACCAGCCGGTACTGATAACCCTGCAGCTTGCCGTTGCGCACATCCAGATCCATCACCCCGAGGAACTTGCCGCTGGACCCGGCATTGGTCACCAGGGTCTTGCCGGAAGCGTTCTCCACCACGCTTGGGGCCGGCATGCCGTCATGGGTATGCCCGCCGAAGATCACATCGATGCCGGTCACCTGGGCCGCCATTTTCAGGTCCACATCCATGCCGTTATGGGACAGCACCACCACCAGATCCGGCTTCTCAGCGGCCCGCACCTTGTCCACCAGGGTCTGCATCCGCTCATCCTGGATGCCGAAAGTCCAGTCCGGGATAAAGCGGCTGGGATTGGCGATCGGCGTGTAGGGAAACGCCTGACCGATCACCGCCACCCGCACCCCGTTCAGGGTGCGCATGGTGTACGGCTTGAAGGCGAGTCCGGCGTCTTCATCGAAACCGCCAAAATCGCTGAACTTGTAATCGAACAATGCCTCTTCGGTCACTTTTACATTCTGCGCAACAAATTCACCCTTGAACGCATTGATATTCTCAATGACCTCGCTGTCCTGGTAAGTGAACTCCCAGTGGCCGGTCATGATATCCACGCCCAGCCGGTTGCACGCCTCCACCATATCCTTGCCGCGGGTCCAGTAGGCGGTACCGGAGCCCTGCCAGGTATCCCCGCCATCCAGCAGCAGGGAGTTGCGATTCCCCCTTTCCGCCCGCAAGCGTTTCACCAGTGTCGCCAGGTGGGCAAACCCCCCCACCTTCCCGTAGGTGCTGGCGGCGTCATCATAATCCAGGTAGCTGAAGGCGTGTGCAGTCCGGCTGCCGGGGGCAATGCCAAAATGCTTCAGCAGCGCGCTCCCCACCAGGTGCGGGGCCCGGCCCAGAGCAGCACCCACTCCCAGATTGACATTGGGCTCACGGAAATAGATGGGATTGAGCTGGGCATGACAATCCGTCATGTGCATCAGGCAGATGTTGCCGAAGCGGGGTATCTCGTAGAGATCGGCCAGCCGCTGGTTGGCCGCGCGCAGCGAACCCGGCAACAGGCCCGCGGCCCCCGCCATGCCCATCAGGTGCAGAAACTCTCGTCTGGATATACTCATGTCAGTTAACCTTCCCTCAGATTCCGGTCTAGCGATTGGGACTGGCCCGTTTCCTTGTTATTTAATACTGCCCCGTTCGTGGTGAGCCCGCCCCGTTCGTGGTGAGCCTGTCGAACCATGAACTATCAGCAGGCGCTGGAAACAATCCTTCGATCAGGCTCCCTTCGACAAGCTCAGGATGAACGGGTAGGAGTTTCCGTTCGTAGTGAGCCCGCCCCGTTCGTGGTGAGCTTGTCGAACCATGAACTGTCTCAGGCCCAGGGCGAACGGTAGTTTTACAGGAATCTGTCTCAACCCGGCTTTCCCGCGCTACGGTCAATCAAACCCGGCAAATGTCTAGCCGATCGCCTCTTCGATACTGTCACTCGCACCCTTATTATCGGTCCAGGTGAGCTTCACGGTTTCACCCTTACCGCCGTCAAACTTGAATGAGAGGTAGGGGTTCTTGGAGACACCGCCACTCCAGTGGGCATTCATCACCATCTTGCCACCCACTTCACACACCACTTCCTGAATGTAGTGGGCCGGCACCATCCCGCCGCTCTTGGCATCCTTGCGGAAACCGGACTCCATGGGATGGGTCATCAGGGCTTTTACGGTGGTTACTCCGTCCTTCTCTTTTGCTCGGATCTTGATTGTCGCCATGCTCGATACCTCAAAAATATCGTGTCTGCTGTTCTGTTTTGGAATAGGTTGGGATATTGGTTATCCGCCGCATCCGCCGATTGTCACTTTGACGCCCTTTTTTGCGGTATAGAGTTTGCCGTTGGCCTTGACCACCGCAATCACGTCACCACTCTTGCCCATCTTGATACGGGTGGAAGCGTAACCATGGGCACCGCTGCCCAGATCAAAACTGGCCACCAGCGGTGCCGGGTTGTTGGGCGCCGCAATGGTAATCGACTCCACGCCCGCCATCTCGGCGGTTACGGTCACGGGTACCACCGCGCCGTTCTCGGCAATATCCGGGGCCTTGATATTGATATCGCCGCTCTCGGTCATCTCGCCCGAACCCAGCAGGATGGCGAGGGCATCCTCCATCTTTTTCTGACCGAACGCCTTGTCCGGCCAGGCGGCCAGCACACGGGTGGGCACCAGCAGCCCGGCACCCGCGGCCACGCCCAGCGTCCCGGCGGCCATTGAACCCTTGATAATCAATCTGCGTAATTTATTCATTGCTATTTCCTGTCTTGTTGCGTCTGTTCAGGGTTGTACCGTGGTCAGACCGACACTGACCCAATCCTGCATGCCGCCGCGATACCATTTCAGCTTGTAGGCGGGGTAACCCATTTTGGTGAGGGTTTTGATGTTCACCGATGACTGGGGACACCAGATACCGTTACAGAACAGCACCAGGGTCTTGGCGTTGCGGAAATCCCACTTGCCGTCCACCATCTGCACACCAAAGCTGTTGACCAGGATATCGCTCAGGGTCTCCGCTTCGGCCTCTATCTCGAAGTTGCCGGCCACATCGATGTTGATCTTGTTCCAGGGGATATTCACCGCACCGGGGATGGTGCCACGCAGGGTCCAGTCCGGGGTACGGGAATCCACCAGTATGACCGAACGGTCACCATTGCTGATCCGTTTCAGGTAACCCAGCACATCCAACTCGCCCACCGTATCCACGCCTGGAATGATCTGCATCGGCTGGATGCAGAAGGGCGGGCAGTGACGGGAGGGATGGTTGTAGGCCTCCGGTATCCGGGCATCCTTGTCATCGATGCGCCGGATGGTCACCTTCTTGCCGTTATGCAGCACATCCAGTGATTCCATTCCCGGGGTAATCTTGGCCTTTGGGGCGGCCAGTGCCTGACCGGCCAATACCAGTGTACCGACCAGAGCCAGGTAGATAAGTGCCTTGCCATATTTCATAGTCTTCTCCTTCGATGATCGGTCTCTAGTACATTCCCTTCAGGTAGGGGGGTATCTTCAACTCGCTCTGCGATACCGCCTGCTGGTAGCCCAGGTTGCCCTCGTTCTCGGCCTTTTTCGCCAGCCTGACCGCTTTCGCATAGTCGCCGGCCTCGGCCGCCTTCTTGGCGTTTTTGATGAATTTGCCGGTATCCCGCCACTCGCCATTCACCGAGGCCGCCTTCTTGCGTGCCGCCTCTGCCTTGGCGATCGCTTCCGAGGCCATCGCCGCATCCGCCTGCATATCGCCGGCCAGAGCGGCGGTGAATCCCGCCAGCAGGCTCAGTGACAGTGCCAGCATAGCCAGAACATATTTCATCTTCATAATCCTCTCCGGTTTCTCTCGTTGTCTGATCATGAATAACGGTGCCGCCTATTTGCGGGCGCCCGGTCCATTCAGTTCCAGACCGTTACTCAGGTAGCTGAGGAAGTACTCCAGGTTTCGATACTCGGGACCCTGCGCCTTCATCGGCTTGGCGCGGATGTTCTTGTTGCAGCCGGAAAAGCGACGGTGCAGGGTACCCACTGTGCCCCAATCAACTTTCGATCGGTAGACCGGCCAGTGGGTGACGTGGCCGACCGAAGGACTGAGGATCTCGGTACGCACCTTGAGCCCGGTGTTCTGCACATGACAGGTGGCGCAGGAGAAGTTGAGCTGGCCGCGGCGGGTGAAGTAGAACTTCTTTCCCTCCTCGTAAGCGGCCAGGGCGCGCGGATCATCCTCCGGAACTTCAACATTGATCACCTTGCCCCGGGACTGGAAGGCAATGTATGAAAGTATGTCGTTGATCGGTCCCTTCTTGTACTTCAGGGGCTTCTCGCCGTTGGCCTCGCGGCACTGGTTCAGTGCCAGCGGCAGGGTCATCACCAGCCCCTGCTCCCGGTCCCAGTGCGGGTAGTGGTGAGCGATTGCCGGACCGTCGGGGAAGCAGTCCTTGTAGCTCTTGCCATTGGCAAACGGGGTTTCCCACATCACCTGTCCGCGATCGATGAACGGCTCGTAGGGCGGAAACTCCTCGATCGCCTCCCAGTTCTCACGCCCGATCGGATCGATGGCGTAGGCGCCGTTGGCGTACTCCTCCATCGGCACCGACGGGAACTTCGCCTTGTAGTACTTGATAAAGGCCATGCGGTCCTCTTCCGGTCCCGCCTGCACCGATACGGCCGTCACCAGCAGCACGGCCAAACTGATCAGTATCTTTTTCATAGTCTCTTTTCCTGTAACAGTAAGCAGTTGCTTGCGCGGCCCTCAAAGGGTCCAGATATACTCGACGACCTTGTCGATCTCGTCTTCTGTCAGAACCTGCATACGACCAAACGGGACCATCGCCGACTCCGGGTTGACCGCAGTAGGGTCCCAGATCTGCGCACGCAGTTTGGCTTTGTCCGGATAGCGCGCCTTCATTGCCAGCAGCGGCGGCCCGATATTGCCGGGCGATTCACCGTCCTCGATCATGTGGCAGGCAAGGCAGTTGCCCTTGCTGCGGTCATAGGTAATCTGCTTGCCCTGCTCCACGATAGCAGGGTCGACCGCCTTGCTCTCGGGCATGGCGGCCTGCTTGGTGGTGGAACTGCTGGAACAGCCGCCAATCCAGGCTGCTGAGGTAAGTACGACCAGTGCGGATACCAGTCTGCCCATTTTTGTCATCATCTCCTCCTTCGGCGGATGCTGAATAGTTGACCGTCTGTCCGACGTCGGAACGCAAGCCTGTGCGCTTCCCTGCACGCTCTATCGATCGGACAAGCGGTCAATACGGACGTCCTACTGCCGGGGCTTGCTGCTCTACTCGGTAACAGGAGGGGGCGGCAGGGTCGCCACGTCGCCTCGGGTTCCGGGGCAGTTTTTCTGGACGTAACCGATTATGGAAAATGGACTGGCGGATGAAAATTGGAAGATTCAGCAGGGGCTATTGGGGTTTTCCGCAACAAAACCCATCCTGTCCAGTGGAAATAAGGGTGGGACGCAAGGGACAGACCTGCGCTCAGGATGACTCGATGGTGAGCATCATACGCATCAGATCTGAGAGTGTTTTCGCTTCCATCTTCTCCATCACCTTGGCGCGGTGGGCCTCGACCGTGGACTGGCTTACCGAGAGTTCGGCGGCAATCAACTTGTTACGCATCCCCTGCACCACCAGGTCCAGCACCTCCCGTTCACGGGGCGTGAGGCGTGAGAGCTTGTGCCGGATCTCGGCCATATGGGACGCCTCGCCCCGTTGCCGGGAGTCATGTTCCAGCGCCCGATGCACACTGTCCAGCAGCGCCTGGTCATTGAACGGCTTCTGGATGAAATCCACCGCCCCCGCCTGTACCGCACGCACCGCCATCGGCACGTCGCCATGGCCGGTGATGATCACGATCGGCGGACAGAGCGGCTTCTCCAGCAGCAGCGCCTGCAACTCCAGGCCGCTCATGCCGGGCATGCGCACATCCAGGATGATACAGCCCGGCCTAGCAGCGTCGAACTGCTCCAGGTAGGCGCTGGCGGAATCGAACGGCACCACCCTGAGTCCGACCGACTCCATCAACAGCTGGAGGGCTTCGCGCACCTCCCGGTCATCATCGATAATAAAGACTGTACTATCACTCATGTTCTTTCTTCTCGTTCTGGGGCAACAGGAAAACAAAGCGCACCCCACTCCCCTCGCCGGGCTCGACAAAAATCCGTCCCTTGTGCGCCTCGATAATACCCTGACTGATGGAGAGGCCCAGTCCCATGCCGTTCGGCTTGGTGGTGACAAACGGATTGAACAGCTGGTCCGCTACCCGGGGATCGATTCCGGGACCGGTATCACTGACAGTCACCCGGACACAGCCGTCTGACTCATTCCGCGTGGCAATGCTCAACAGCCGTTCCCCCTCCGGCATCTCGGTCATCGCCTCGATGGCATTTCTGGCCAGGTTCAATATCACCTGATCGATCTGCACATGCAGCGCCATGACCCGGCCGATCTGCTGATCTAGATCCAGGGAGATCTTCACACCGGCCTTGCGAATCTCGGTGCGCAACAGGGTAACCACCTCGTTGATCACCTCGTTAATATCAATCCGGCTCCGCTCGGGCTGCTCTTTTTTTACCAACTGCCGCAGGTGGCGAATAATCTCCCCCGCCCGGGCGGCCTGGGCGCCAATCCGCTCCATCACATCGATCACCCGTTCCGTCTCGCCGCTATGGCTCTCCAGCATGCGGATACAGGCATGGGCATTGGTGGCAATCGCGGTCAGCGGCTGATTGATCTCGTGGGCGATCCCCGAAGCCATCTCCCCCATGGTGCTCAGGCGCGCCACATGAGCCAGATCATCCTGGTGCTGTCGCGCCTCCTCGCTGATCCGTTTGCGGTCACTGATATCCCGGAACACCACCACACTGCCGACGGTCTTGAGCTGTTCATTTCTGATCGGTGTACTGGAATACTCCACCGGAAAACTGCTGCCATCTTTTCTCCAGAACACATCATCCTCTACAAAGCGGGGAATCTGATCACCGCAAGTGGCGTAGACCGGACACTGGTCGGCCGGGTGCAGGGTACCATCGGCACGGGTGTGATGCAGGAGCTCATGCTGATTCCGGCCGATCAGATCAGCAGCCGTCCAGCCGGTAATCTGGGTCATTGCCCTGTTGGCAAAGGTGGCGTTGCCCTGCAGATCGACACCGACAATGCCATCCGCCACCGAGTTGAGGATCAGTTCATATTGCCGTTCCAGATGCAGCTTGGCCTTTTTCAGCTCCCGATTAAGCCGTGATACCCAGGTGGTCATCAGCAGCATGAACAGCAGAAACACCAGGGCGACCAGCAGCCAGTACCAGTATTTTTTCATGGCGTCCAACAGGGTAAAACGCCCGGTGTAATCATAGGGAGGCAGCTGCAGTTCCTTGAGCAGATCATGCACCGACTGGTAATCCAGCGGAATGGTCCAGCCCGCATAGTTGCCGGCACGGGCAGCGGGATGAATACCCGGCATGTTCAGCAAGCCCACAGCCACCCGCTGGGCCAGTTCATTGGAAGTGTGCAGCACCTTGCTGAAGGGCCATTCGGGATAGAGGCGGGTACTGCGCCGCAACAGGAAGCCGGGATTGACTTTCGCGTTGAGCACCTTGAAATCATCGAGATCAATCAGATCATCGGCCGCCATGCGCTCCAGGATATCGGTGCGCACCATGCCGACATCGACCTGGCGATCCCGAACGGCCCGCACCACCGTGTCATGAATGCCGCCAAAAGAGAAAGAGCGACTGTCCCGGTAAGGGTCCAGCCCCCGGGTGCGCATCTCCCGCCAGGACATCTGAAATCCCCCCAGGGAGGTGACATCCACCGCCATGAGACGTTTGTTGCGCAGATCTTCCAGGGTATTGATGTCACTGCGGTCACTGCGGGTAAAGATCACACCGCCAAATACATTATTGGCATTGGTGCCGGCCAGGTTGTTGAGGGTGGCGATGCGTGAGATACGGTAGCGTACCTCCAGATTGACATAGATAGCCGGGTTGACCAGGATGAAATCCACCTGTCCAAATTTCACCGCCGGATCCACCTCGGCAAAGTCGAGCGGAACGATTTCAAAATCATGTCCAGGCACAACCCGGCTCAGATAGGTGGCGGTTGGAGACCAGGCCTCATATGTTACCTGGCTTCCCCGATGACTCAGCACCCCGATGCGGACCATCTGATCCTTCGCCAGTACCGAACCGGGGATCAGCGACAGCAACAGAGAGAGCAATAGCGGCCAATGCCACATGGGTAAATCCTTCAAGGGTAGTGACCGCAGACTACGGAATATTCCCCAGGCAGGCAAGCCATCGACAACCGCATCGGTTCGCCCGGCGGCAACCGACGTCCTCCCGTCAGCCAAGGTTCAATAAACGGGATATCTGGAAAAAAAAGCCTGCGCACACCATAATGACTACAGTTCAGTTTAGGAGAACACACTATGTCCAAATATCAGCACATCCTGGTAGCGGCGGATTTTTCCAAGGAGTTTGAGTCGGTCTTGGCCAAGGCCATTGAACTGCGGGAACTCTATAACGCCCGCCTGACTTTCATCCATGTGGTGGAGTACACCGGCGCCATGTATACCGGCGAGATCCCCCTTCCCGAGGACCTGGATCTGGACCAGCGACTGGCCAAGCAGGCGGAGACCAAGCTGCAGGCGATGATCAGCCAGCACAATCTCGCCAATGCCGGTTTTCAGGTAGAGATCGGCACACCGAAGCGGGAGATCGTGCGGGTTGCCGAGGAGCAGAAGGCCGACCTGATCGTGCTGGGCAGCCATGGCCGGCACGGCTTGCAACTGCTGCTGGGTTCCACCGCCAACGGTGTGCTGCATCAGGCCACCTGCGACGTGCTGGCGGTACGGGTCGAGAGCAGATGAACAGCGATACGATGTAAAACTACCGTTCATCCTGAGACAGTTCATGGTTCGACAAGCTCACCACGAACGGGGCAGGCTCACCACGAACGGAAACTCCTACCCGTTCATCCTGAGCTTGTCGAAGGAAGCCTGTCGAAGGATTGTTTCCAGCGCCTGACTGATAACTCGTGGTTCGACAAGCTCACCACGGACGGGGCGGACCCACCACGAACGGTGGCTAACCCGCCACCGACGGAAGCTCCCTCCCGTTCATCCTGAGCTTGTCGAAGGAAGCCTGTCGAAGGATTGTTTCCAGCGCCTGCTGATAACTCGTGGTTCGACAAGCTCACCACGAACGGGGCCGGCTCACCACGAACGGGACAAACTCACCGTGACGAAACCATCAACAGGGTCCTAAACAAACCACTCCGCCTGAATCGCCGCCATGTAAAACAGTGTCCCGGCAAAGATACTGAGCAGTGCATTGCCGCGCCAGAGATGCAGCATGCTGGTCAGGAGCAGGGCCAGCAACTCATTGATCCCGTAGGGTGCCTGGGTCAGGTCCAGTGACTTCAGGCTGTATAGCACCAGCAGGGTCATGATGGCGGGCGGCATGTAGCGGCCCAGGTACAGCAGCAGGGGGTGGTCTCCCCGCTCACGAAAGGCCACAAACGGGATCAGCCGGGTGATGAAGGTGGCAACGGTCATCACCAGAAACACCAGCAGCAGATAACCGGCATCGTTCATGTCATCATCTCGCCGCGCCGGCCATGCAGCAGCAACAGGGCAATGGAGAGGCCGATCGAGACCAGCAGCATCTGCTCCCGGAACAGCCACAGCGCGGCCAGGCCACACAGCAGGGCAACGACAAAGGGATAGGGTTGGCGCAATTTCTTCCACTGTTCCAGCATCAGCACCATAAACAGGGCGGTCAGGGCAAAATCCATCCCGCTGGTATCAAACTGCACATTGGCCCCGAACAAGGCACCCAGGGCACAACCGCTCACCCAGTAGAGCTGATTCAGCGCGGTGAGCGCCAGATAGTAGTCCTGCTCATCATGTCCTGCCGGTGGATGGGTGCTGGTGATCAGGGAATAAGTCTCATCCGTCAGTCCGAAGATCAGATAGAGCTTCTTCACTCCCCGGGCACGATAGCGGCTCAACAGCGACACGCCGAAGAACATGTGCCGGGAGTTGAGTATGAAAGTGGACAGGGCGACCTCAAACAGGGACGCCTGGGCCGCCAGCAGTCCCACCGCCATGAACTGGGCGGCACCGGCGTAGACCGTCAGTCCCATCAGCGGCGCGTAGTACCAGGCATAACCGAGATCCTGAAACAGGATGCCGAAGGCCATGCCCAGCGGCACATAGCCGAACAGCACCGGCACCGAAGCCCGGAACGCCGCGCCCAGCGTGGTCATCAGGCGCTCCGCGACAACAGGCCGGCGCTATGCGAGCCAGACACGGGCATTGCGGAACAGCCGCAACCAGGGACCCGCCTCACCCCAGCCGTCGGGATACCAGGAGTTCTGCACCGCGCGCACCACCCGCTCGGGGTGGGGCATCATGATGGTGACCCGGCCGTCCCGGCTGGTGAGACCGGTGATGCCCTCGGGCGAGCCGTTGGGGTTGGCCGGATAGCGACTGGCCACTTCACCGCTGTTCTCCACATACTGCATCACCACCTGCTCCCGCGCAGCGGCGAGATGGGCTGCATCACGGAACTCGGCCCGGCCCTCACCGTGGGCCACCGCAATCGGCAGCACCGAACCGGCCATCCCCTGCAACAGGATGGAGGCGGACTCCCTGATCCCGACGGAGACAAAGCGCGCCTCGAACTGCTCGGAGCGGTTGCGCACGAAGTGCGGCCAGCTCTCCGTGCCGGGAATCAGTTCATGCAGGTTGGAGAACATCTGGCAGCCGTTACAGACTCCCAGCGCAAAGCTGTCGTCACGCTCAAAATAGGCCTGGAACTGATCCCGGGCGCGAGGATTGAACAGAATCGACTTGGCCCAGCCCTCGCCGGCCCCCAGCACGTCACCGTAGGAGAAGCCGCCGCAGGCCACCAGCCCTTTGAAGCGTTCCAGCGAAACCCGGCCGGAGAGGATATCCGACATGTGCACGTCGATGCTGTCGAAGCCGGCCTTGTGGAAGGCATTGGCCATCTCCAGCTGCCCGTTCACCCCCTGCTCGCGCAGCACCGCGATCTCCGGACGCACACCGAGGTTGATCATCGGCGCCGCCACCTCCTCGGCCGGATCAAAACTGAGGGTCACCTGGATCCCGGGGTCGCTGGCATCGGCGATCCGTGCAAACTCTTCCCGGGCGCAGTCCGGGTTGTCCCGCAACTGCTGCATCGCCAGGGTGGTCTCGGACCAGGTCTGCTGCAGCACCACCCGGGGCATCTCCAACAAGGTCTGCCTATCGCGCACTATGCGTACCCGGTCGTCGCCGTTCAGGGTGCCGATCAGGTGGCTGTAGTGGCCCAGCCCGGCGTCATGCAGCTGCTTCAGCACCGCGTCGGTATCACTGTGGCGCACCTGGATCACCGCCCCCAGCTCCTCGTTGAACAGCACCGCCAGATCATCCTCCGCCAGATCATCCAGATTGACGGTCACCCCGGTGTGGCCGGCAAAGGCCATTTCGCACAGGGTGGTGAACAGGCCACCGTCGGAGCGGTCGTGATAGGCCAGCAGCAGACCGTCACGGTTCAGGTCCTGGATGGTGACGAAGAACCGCTTCAGGGCATGGGAGTCATTCAGGTCCGCCCCCTGCCGCCCCACCTGACGATAGACCTGGGCCAGGGCGGAGGCACCGAGACGGTTGCACCCTTTGCCCAGGTCGATCAGGATCAGGTCGCTGTCTCCCTGATCGGTACGTAGTTGTGGCGTCAGGGTGCGGCGCACATCGCTGACCGGGGCAAAACCGCTGATGATCAGCGACAGCGGAGCGGTCACGGCGCGCGCCGCTCCCGCCTGCTGCCAGACCGTCTTCATGGACATGGAGTCCTTGCCCACCGGAATGGCGATACCCAGTGCCGGACAGAGCTCCATGCCCACCGCCTTCACCGTGGCGTAGAGATTGGCATCCTCGCCCACATGGCCGGCGGCGGCCATCCAGTTGGCGGAGAGCTTGATGTCACTGATTTTGTCGATGGCACTGGCCGCCAGGTTGGTAATCGCCTCGCCGATCGCCATGCGGCCGGACGCGGGGGCATCAATCAGCGCCAGCGGCGTGCGTTCGCCGATAGCCATCGCCTCACCGGTATAGCCGACATAATCAGACAGGGTGACCGCCAGATCGGCCACCGGCACCTGCCAGGGTCCCACCATCTGATCCCGGGCCACCTGCCCGGTAATGGAGCGATCACCGATACTGATCAGGAAGGTCTTGTTGGCCACGGCCGGCAGGCGCAGCACCCGCAACGCCGCCTCTTGCAGATCGATCCCGGAAAAATCCAGCCCTGGTTTCTTGAAGGTCCGCCGCTTCACATCCCGCAGCATGCGCGGCGGTTTGCCGAACAGCAGCAGCATGGAGATATCGATGGGGTTGTTCTCGAAGTGGGCGTCGCCCAGCAGTAGGTGTTCCTCATCGGTCGCCTCACCGACAATAGCGTATGGGCAACGTTCACGTTCGCAGATCGCCTTGAACTCGTCCAGGCGTGCGTTGTCGATCGCCATCACGTAGCGCTCCTGCGCCTCGTTGCACCAGATCTCCATGGGCGACATGCCGGGCTCATCGTTGGGCACGGCGCGCAGTTCGAAACGGCCGCCACGGCCGGCATCATGCACCAGCTCGGGCAGGGCATTGGAGAGGCCGCCGGCCCCCACATCGTGGATAAACAGGATCGGATTCTCCGCACCCCGCGCCCAGCAGCGGTCGATCACCTCCTGACAGCGTCGCTCCATCTCGGGATTGGAGCGCTGCACCGAGGCGAAATCCAGGTCCTCGGCCGAAGTGCCGCTGGCCATGGAGGAGGCGGCACCGCCCCCCAGGCCGATCAGCATGGCCGGCCCTCCCAGCACCACCAGCGGTGACCCGGCCGGGAAGTCGTGTTTCTCGATATGCTCCTCGCGGATATTGCCCAGGCCGCCGGCCAGCATGATCGGCTTGTGATAACCACGCAGTTCCAGCCCCTCCGGCCCGGTCACCCGCTCCTCGAAGGTGCGGAAGTAACCGCACAGATTGGGGCGGCCAAATTCGTTGTTGAAAGAGGCGCCGCCGATCGGCCCCTCCAGCATGATATCCAGGGCGGAGACAATCCGCTCCGGCTTGCCGAAATCCTCTTCCCACGGCTGCTCGGACCCGGGGATGCGTAAGTTGGAAACGGAGAAACCGGTGAGGCCGGCCTTCGGCTTGGAGCCCTTGCCGGTAGCCCCCTCGTCGCGGATCTCGCCACCGGAACCGGTAGCCGCCCCGGGATAGGGGGAGATGGCGGTCGGGTGGTTATGGGTCTCCACCTTCATCAGGATATGGATCGGCTCGGCACTGTAGACATAGCGGTGGGAGCTGGCCTCGGTCAGGAAACGCTGCCCCGCATGTCCTGTCATCACCGCTGCGTTGTCCTTGTAGGCCGACAGCACATCGTCCGGTGACTGGTCGGTGGTGTTGCGGATCATCTTGAACAGCGAATGGCTCTGCGGCTCACCGTCGATGATCCAGTCGGCATTGAAGATCTTGTGCCGGCAGTGCTCCGAGTTGGCCTGGGCAAACATCATCAGCTCCACATCGGTGGGGTTGCGTGCCAGGCCCTGGAAACTCTCCACCAGATAGTCGATCTCGTCTGCCGATAGGGCGAGCCCCAGCTCACTGTTGGCCAACTCCAGCGCCGGCTGGCCGCCACCCACCACGTCGACCGTGGTGAAGGGGCGGGGTTCGGCCTTGGCGAACAGGCAGACCGCCTCCTCCAGCTCATCGAACACCACCTCGGTCATCCGGTCGTGCAGCACCGCCCTGGCCGCTTGCAGCTTATGCTCGGACATGGCTGCGCCGTCTCCTGCCGTCAGATAGTAGGCGGTGCCCCGCTCCAGTCGCTCCACCTTCTCCAAGCCACAGTTATGGGCAATATCGCTCGCCTTGCTGGACCAGGGCGAAATGGTGCCGGGACGAGGCACCACCAGCAGCAGCTGTCCGGCCGGTGCATGTTCCACCAGCCGGGGGCCGTAGCGCAGCAAACGCTCCAGGATCGCCTGCTCACCCTCATCCAGGGACTGGCTCAATTCGGCAAAATGGACGAACTCGGCATACAGCCTCAATGGCCGCCCCACGGCCTCCGCGAGACGGCGTTCGAGTTTGTTCTGACGAAATTCGGAGAGGGCTGGAGCACCGCGAAGAGTGAGCATGGGGTACCTTGGTTGATGGGCGAAAAATCAAATCGGTAATGATACTCCAAGCCGCTGGAAAATTCCGCATCGGACCCTCGCAGGCCAGGGCGAATGTGCGTTCACGCGGAGCGTGGGAACGAGGGCGCGGAGCCGCCTTGCCGCTGAATCAGTGCAGATCCCCCGACTCGATGCGCCGCCGATGATAGAGCGAATAGTAGCGAACCTGGGCGGTGGCGTGGGCGATCCAGCCGGAGAGCAGGATGATCAGGATAAACAGCTCCGTCCGCAGTTGCGGAAAAGGGGTCATCAGCGCCAGCAAGGCCAGCTTGAGGAACACCACCTGCCCGCGCAGCTGGAGTAGCCAGATACCGTTGGAGTAGACGGAGATCAGGACCAGACAGACACCCGACACCAGGGTGATCTGCAGATAGAGTTGCCAGCTCTGGTCCGCCGCCGGGTAGAGAAAACCGGCCCCCAGGCCACCCAGACCCACCAGATGCAGCGTACGGAACAGCACATTGAGCCAGCGCTGTCCGGGCAGATAGCGGGATTTCCGCGGAAACAGTTGCGCTTTCAGGCTCATGACTCACACCTCAAACCAGGGACTCACCTCGGACTGACAGGTCAGGGTAAGGCGTGACGCCAGTTGTGGCAACCTCGAAAGGATCGAATTCCGCACCCTTTCCGGGTGGTTGTTCTGTTCACTCACATGGGCCACCACCAGGCGCCGCAACCGGGCATGATCCAGGTCGGCCAGCAGGGCTGTCGCCTGTTCATTGTTGAGATGCCCCAAACGGCCGCCCACCCGACGCTGCAGGGAGAGAGGATAGGGTCCGCTGTTCAGCATCTCCAGGTCATGATTGAACTCCAGCAGCAGGGCGTGGCAGCCATCCAGCATCTGCTGGATATGGGGTGTGATGCTGCCGCTGTCGGTCAATACGCCCAGACGCGCCTCATCACCACTGAAGACAAATTGGACCGGCTCCCGCGCATCATGGGGCACCGGGTAGGGTTGTACGGTAATGGCGCCGATCCGAAACGGCGGCTGGTGGCTGTGAATCAGTTGCAGATCGGGCAGATCGCCACAGCGGCCCTGCCGATAGGTGCCGTGGCTGATCCACACCGGCAAACCGTGGCGCCGGGCCAGCGGCCCGACCCCCTTGATGTGGTCCTGATGTTCGTGGGTCACCAGGATGGCGGAGAGGCTCTCCGGCGCCACCCCGAGCAGCCCAAGACGACGCTCCGTTTCCCGGGCAGCAAAACCGCAGTCCAGCAGCAGCCGGGTCGTGCCGCTCTCGATCAGCGTGGCGTTACCCCGGCTGCCGCTACCCAGAGAGGCGAAGCGCATCAATCCGTCGCTGATTTTCGGCTACTGGATCTGCTCATGCAGCAGGGTCAGGATACGCAACGCGGTCTCGGAGTTCTCCTGCACACCCTCCTTGTTCCGCACCACCACCCGCGTGCCCTCACCATCCGCGTCCAGGCCGACCTGATACTGACTCTCCTTGTCGATGTTCTTGTCATTGTCACGCCAGAACGCCAGTTTGCCTAGCAGACCCGGTTCTTCAGCCTCCTTCAGCGGATCGTTATAGCGCACGTAGTAGACCAGTTTCGCGCGATCCCGGTCCTCCACCGCAAAACCGACCCGGTCCAGGGCCACGCCGGTGAGCCGCCAGGCACGGTTGACCCCCTCATCCATCAGCAGCAGAACCTCTTTGTCGTTGCGCACCAGCCGCGAACGGGCCTGAGCCGCCCCACCCTGGGCCAGTGAAGTGCGGGACTGTTGATCGGCCACGCCCATGTAGTTCATCAGGCGGCGCAGCATCTCGGCCTCCAGGCCATGATCGGTGGGACGCGGGTTCCACACCGTGCGCTCCGGGTCGCCGCCACTATCCAGAATGTACTTCTCCTCCATGCCCCGGTGGGTCAGGTAGAGTTCGGTCACGCCCGGGGTCGAACTCTCCTCGATGCGCAGCCGGTACTGGTCCCGGGTCGCCGCCGAGTAGGCGCCATCAAATACCGAGCGGATCTTGTCGGTAATGAAGTCCCGCTTGATATCGGCCCGGTTCTCCAGCCAGTCGGTCACCATCACCCCCACCGTAGGATCCTGCTGTGCCAGCAGAATTCCGTTCTCCTGCCAGAAGGCGACGGTCTTGTACCAGACATCTTCCGGGGTGCCCTGAATGCGCAGCCAGCGCTGGTTGCCGTCCCGCATTACCTTGATGCTCTCTATCTCCGGCAACACGTTGCCGCTGTTGCGGGTAGCCACCCGCCCCTGGATCCGCTCCCGCTCCAGCTGCCCCGACAGGGTGGTCGCCTCGGCGCCGGAAGAACCGGGGATGACCAGCTGATCATTGATCGTGCTCTTGGTCAGGTCCGGAGGAATCTCCAGATTGGTGCCGGCATCCTTGGCCTTTTTATATTCTACCTTGCGATCAGGCAGCACCTGGTCCACGCTCGGCAGGGCGCCACAGCCGGTCAGCAGCAGCGCGCCCATTAGTAAGACCAGTCTGTTTAGAGAATTTAAAGCCATTATTTAAAACCTTAATTGCCGGTAGCCGGCGTTTCAGATGAGGCCAGCCGCGACCATCGATTGGCGTAACGGTTCATGGTAACGCTCGGCAAACCAGGTCAGGGGCAGACGAATGCCGCCGGGAATACGCCCCATCTCGGCCAGCGCCCACTTCACCGGAATCGGGTTGGACTCCAGGAACAGATCCCGATGCAGCGCCGCCAGCGGCGCATCGATAAGGGCCGCTTCATCCGCATCACCGCGACGCGCCGCCGCGATCATCCGGTGCATGGCCGCCGGAGCGATATTGGCGGTCACGGAGATGGTTCCGACACCGCCAAGCAGGATAAATTCACGGGAGGTGGCATCGTCACCGGTAATCAGGGCGAAATCCTCGCCGCACAACCCACGCAGGGTCGCGACCCGGCTCAGGTCTCCGGTCGCTTCCTTGATCCCGACGATATTGGAAATAGCCGAGAGCCGGCCCACCGTTTCCGGCAACATGTCGCAGGCGGTCCGTCCCGGCACGTTATACAGCAGTTGCGGAATATCCACCGCCTCCGCCACCGCCTTGAAATGCCGGTACAGCCCTTCCTGGGTCGGCTTGTTGTAGTAGGGGGTGACCAGCAGACAACCGTCGGCACCGGCCTCCTTGGCACAACGCGTGAGCTGGATCGCCTCGGTGGTGGAGTTGGCGCCGGTACCGGCGATCACCGGCACCCGTTTGGCGGTAAACTCGACCACCTGCCGGATCACTTCACAATGCTCCCGCTCATCCAGGGTGGCCGATTCACCGGTGGTGCCCACGGCGACAATGGCATCGGTACCCTGCTCCACGTGCCACTCCACCAGGTCACGCAGGCTGTTTTCATCGACGCCGCCATCTTCCCGCATCGGGGTCACCAGCGCTACCATACTGCCTTGAAACATGTGAAAAACTCCCATTGACCGGCTCAATCGGTCATTCTAAAACGCCGGCTTGGACGCTGACAAGGCGGATGACCGATAATAGGGCCATTCCGGTTACTTTCCCTCCGGACCCATGCAGTCAAGCCGATTTACCACAGGGGGCAAGACAAGCGTGCCATCATAAAGCTACACTCAGAGGAAAAGTAACAGGAGTAATATTTACCTATGTCCACAAAGAACTATCTGGTGATCTCCGCACTGGGCAAGGACCGTTCCGGCATTGTCGACGAACTCTCCAAGGCCATCCTGGATATCGGCTGCAATATCGCCGACAGCCGCATGACCGTCCTTGGCGGTGAATTTGCTATCCTGTTGATGGTGGAGGGCAACTGGAACACCCTCGGCAAGATGGAAGAGGCCATCCCCGGCCTGGAGCAGGCGCTCGACCTGACCATTATTGTCAAGCGCACCGAGGGGCGGGACCGGTCAGCCCCTTATCTGCCCTATGTGGTGGATGTGGTGTCGTTGGACCATCCGGGCATCGTGCACCAACTGGCCAACTTCTTTTCCAAGCGCAAGATCAATATCGAGGACATGGCCACCACCAGTTACGCGGCAGCCCATACCGGCACCCTGATGTTTTCAGTGCACATGACCGTGGGTATTCCGGGTGACATACACATCGCCTCCCTGCGGGACGATTTCATGGAGTTCTGCGACGCGATCAACCTGGACGCCATCATCGAACCGGCGCAGCGTTGATCTGCCGATAGACCATACTGTTTGATGCAGGAAAAACCATCAATGAATAACCCGGAGAAGCGTCGCCTGTTCGTGCTTGACACCAATGTACTGATGCACGATCCCACCGCCATTTTCCGTTTCAAGGAACACGACATCTTCCTCTCCATGGTGGTACTGGAGGAGCTGGACAAGGGCAAGAAAGGCATGTCCGAGGTGGCACGCAATGTACGTCAGGTCTCCCGCTTTCTGGATGAACTGATGTCCGGTGCCAGCAAGCAGCAGATCGACGCCGGCCTGCCGCTGCCGGCGCCAGCCAACGGCAAGAGCGCGGGCGCCCCTCCGGCCGGCAGGCTCTTTTTCCAGACCACCACACTGACCAACAACCTGCCGGCGACCCTGCCGGGCAATATCCCGGACAACAATATACTGAGTACCGCCCTCACCTTGCAGCAGGAGCATCCGGACATGCTCGTGGTGCTGATCTCCAAGGACATCAATCTGCGGATCAAGGCGGCGGTGCTGGGGGTGCCGGCGGAGGATTATTACAACGACCAGGTACTGGATGACGTCAACCTGCTCTACAGCGGTGAGGCGGAACTGCAGAGCGACTTCTGGGAGAGCCACAGTAAGAACCTGGACTCCTGGCAGGAACAGGGGCGCACCTATTACCGCATCAAGGGCACCGACACCCAATCCTGGTACCCCAACCAGTGTCTGTTCCTGGATGATGACTCCAATTTCGAGGCCATCGTCAGGCGGCGTGATGGCGAGGACGCCATTATCGAGATGGCGACGGACTACCGCAGCACCAATCACTCGGTGTGGGGCATCCGGGCGCGCAACCGGGAGCAGAACTTCGCCATCAACATGCTGATGGACCCGGAGGTGGACTTTGTTTCGCTGCTCGGCACCGCCGGCACCGGCAAGACGCTGCTGGCCCTGGCAGCAGGCCTCACCCAGACCCTGGACATGAACATCTATCGCGAGATCATCATGACCCGGGTCACCGTGCCGGTGGGTGAGGACATCGGCTTCCTGCCCGGTACCGAGGAGGAGAAGATGACCCCCTGGATGGGCGCCCTGATGGACAATCTGGAGGTGCTGACCCAGACCGACGGCGGCGAGTGGGGGCGGGCGGCCACCGATGAACTGCTGCGCTCACGCATCCGCATCCACTCCCTCAACTTCATGCGCGGCCGCACCTTCCTGAAAAAGTACATCATCCTGGACGAGGCGCAGAACCTCACCTCGAAGCAGATGAAAACCCTGATCACCCGCGCCGGCCCCGGCACCAAGATCGTCTGCCTGGGCAACGTGGCGCAGATCGACACCCCCTACCTGACCGAAACCACCTCCGGCCTCACCTACGTGGTGGATCGGTTCAAGAACTGGAACCACAGCGGCCACATCACCCTGCTACGGGGCGAACGCTCGCGGCTGGCGGATTACGCCTCGGATGTGCTGTAACCCGGCGGGGCAGGCGGGGTTGTTTTTTTCGATCGCGTAGGGGCAACCCCCTGTGGTTGCCCGGTCTTCCCGGTTGTCCGGGAAAAGGGCAGGCACGGGGACCTGCCCCTACGGGCAAACGCCGGTCAGGAACCTCCGCGCACAGCTATCATGCACAGACCGGCAATAGCCGCAGGATCGCGTTACGATTGGTCCAGGAACTGGCCTTGCGGGCCGCCTGGACGGCCGGCAGCCAGCGCATCTCGCCATGCTCGCGGGGATTGAGCCGGATCAGCCGGCGGTTCGGCAAGCGGAAAAAAAAGAGATGCTCCCGGTTATAGTGAACCGCGGGGGCAAAGTGACCGCGCCAGGCCGGCAGGATGGTAAATCGCTCCGTGTAATGGGCATCCTGGAGCTTGCCATGATGATGCAGTCCAGTCTCTTCAAACAGTTCCCGCTCCGCCGCCTGGCGTGGGGCCTCACCCCACTCCAGGCTGCCGGTAACGGATTGCCAGAACCCCCTGGGACGGGTCCGGTTGAGCATCAACACCTCACCCTGGTCGGTGTAAATCACCACCAGTACCGATTCGGGGCGTTTGCAGGTTTTATCCACGCTACTCCCGGAGAGAGGCAATAGGACCGGGACCACCAAGGCAATCCCGCAGTTTCGTCGGGTGGATAAGCCGGTAGGCGCATCCACCTTTGCCGCGGTGGATGCGCTGTCGCTTATCCACCCTGCAAAAGTACTTTAATACTCTAACTTATTTCATGGTAAGGAGTGCTACATCACCTCGGTATCATCATAGGACGGCTTCTTCGCGCCCCCACCATCCTGGGGCATACGCACCCGGATCGACAGCTCCCGCAACTGCGCGGGGCTCACCTCGGAGGGTGCTGCGGTCAGCATACAGGCTGCCGTCTGGGTCTTCGGGAAGGCCATCACATCACGAATCGAACTGGCGCCCGCCAGCAGCATTACCAGCCGGTCCAGACCAAAGGCGAGGCCACCGTGGGGCGGGCAGCCGTAGCGCAGGGCAGTGAGCAGGAAGCCGAACTTCTCTTCCGCCTCCGCCTCGCCGATACCCAGCAAGCGGAACACCTTCTCCTGTACCGTGCTGTTGTGAATACGGATGGAACCACCCCCCACCTCGGTGCCGTTCAGCACCATGTCATAGGCGCGCGACAGACAGGCCCCGGGATTGCTATCCAACAGGTCGATCTGATCCTCCTTGGGCGCGGTGAACGGATGGTGCAGGGCGTTCCAGCGCTCACCACCCTCGTCCCACTCGAACATGGGGAAGTCCACCACCCAGACCGGATGCCAGCCCGGCAACATCAGGTCACGATCCTGGCCCAGTTTGACCCGCAGCGCGCCCAGTGCCTCATTCACCACCGATGCCTTGTCGGCGCCGAAGAAGATCAGGTCGCCATCCTCCGCGCCGGTGCGTTGCATGATGCCGTCGACCGCTTCGTCCGGTAGGAACTTGAGAATGGGCGACTGCAGACCATCACGTCCCTGGCCGGCCCAGTCGTTGACCTTGATGTAGGCCAGACCGCGGGCTCCGTAGATACCGACATACTTGGTGTACTCGTCAATCTCCTTACGGGTCAGCTCACACCCTCTGGGCAGACGCAGCGCCGCCACGCGTCCCTTGGGATCCTTGGCCGGACCAGAAAACACCTTGAAGTCGACCCCGTCCATCAGATCGGCCACATCCACCAGCTCCAGCGGGCAGCGCAGATCGGGGCGGTCGGAGCCGAAGCGGCGCATCGCCTCCTGATAGGTCATGTGCGGAAACGGGTCGGGCAGCTCCACATCCAGCACCTGTTTCACCACCCCGCGGATCATCGCCTCCATAGAATCCATGATCTCGGTCTCGCTCATGAACGAGGTCTCGATATCCAGCTGGGTGAACTCGGGCTGGCGGTCGGCGCGCAGGTCCTCGTCACGGAAACAGCGTACGATCTGGTAATAGCGGTCCATGCCGGACATCATCAGCAGCTGCTTGAACAGCTGCGGCGACTGGGGCAGAGCAAAGAAATGACCTGGGTGGGTGCGCGACGGCACCAGGTAATCGCGCGCCCCCTCGGGGGTCGCCTTGGTCAGCATCGGCGTCTCGATATCCAGGAAGCCGTTATCATCCAGGTAGCTGCGCAGTGCCCGCGTGACCGCGGCACGCAGCATGATGCGCTGCTGCATCTCGGGGCGGCGCAGATCCATGTAGCGGTAACGCAGCCGCACCTCTTCGGAGACCCGCTCATGCTCGTCCAGCTGGAACGGCGGGGTGTCGGCGCGGTTCAGCACCTCCAGGCCCAAGCCGAGAATTTCGATTTCACCGGTCGGCATATCGGGATTGACCGTGCCCTCGGGACGGGCGCGCACCCGGCCCCGCACCTTCAGCACATACTCGCTGCGCACCTGCTCGGCGGTGGCGAAGATCTCCGGCAGGTCCGGGTCATACACCACCTGAACCAGCCCCTCGCGGTCCCGCAGGTCGATAAAAATCACCCCGCCATGATCGCGTCGCCGGTGAACCCAGCCGCAGATTTCGACCTCCTGGTCGATATGTGAGGCATTTATATGACCGCAATAGTGGGTGCGCATACTCGATATTACCGTTACTGACTGATTTCGGGCGAGAAATTCACCCGATGAGAAAAACAGGAAATTTTAAGGTTTGGGCTCTGCGGGCGCAAGCACTGAGTCGATTTAATTCACTGAAGGAGTATAAATCGCAACCTGCTGTAGGAGGTCAGCCCCGGTCGTCATCCCGTGGAAGAACTCACCCGCCTTGCCGGCATTGCAAGGCAGTCGCCAGGATTCCTGTAGGAGGCCCGCCTCGGGCCGAATTCGCGGCGGGGCGCCGCTCCTACAGACGGCCCGCTCTGCCAGTCGACTGACCCCGCTACGGGGCTGGGTGTTCCGGCGATGGCGGCGCCTGCTTGCTGGAATGGGGCACCACCGCCCCCATGGACATGAGCATTTTCAATCCATCATCGACGCTCATCTCCAACTCCACCACCTCCTCCCGTGGCACCATGACAAAATAGCCACCGGTCGGATTGGGGGTGGTGGGCACATAAACGTTGATCACATCCTGCCCGGTCTTACGCTGAGCCTCGCCCTGATCGGTGCCGGTCTGGAATGCCAGGGTCCAGAGCCCTTTGCGCGGAAACTCGATCAACAGCACCTTGCGGAACGACTGCCCGGCATCGCTGAACATCGTCTCCGCCAGCTGCTTGGCGCCGGAGTAAATCGACCGCACCAGCGGGATGCGAGCCAGCAGGCGCTCCCAGACTGAAACCAGCGAACGCCCAAACAGGTTGGCTGCCAGCACGCCGGTGACAAACACGATCAGAACCGAGACCACCACCCCGAGACCCGGAATAGAAAAGCCCAGCAGATTCTCCGGCCGATAGGCTGCCGGCAGCAGCAGCAGTGAACCGTCCAGCCAGTTGACCAGCAGGCGCACCACCAGCAGGGTAATGCCCAGAGGCACCCAGACCAGCAGGCCGGCCACCAGGTAGCGGCGGATGAATTTCATACTTCGGGGTCAGGTGTCACAGCCGCCACAACCGCCACTGGCACAGGCCGGGGCCGGCTTGGACTCCTGTTTCTCACCACTGTGCAGATTCTTCTGCCTGCCGCTCTTGAAGTCGGTCTCGTACCAGCCCTGCCCCTTGAGGCGGAAGCCGGCGGCCGAAATCATCTTTTTCAGCGCCGGCTTGGCGCAAACAGGGCAATCGGTCAGTGCCGCATCGCTCATTTTCTGCATCGCCTCCAGCTCATGGCCGCAGGCATCACAACGGTACTCATAAATCGGCATGTGTTACTCCTGATAATTCAACCGCCCCACAAAGCTTTGGGGGTACAAAATCGCTGTGGATTCTAACACAGTTGTCAACGGGTCAAAGATTTTCCTGGCCACCCGTCAGACACATCCGCGACAGAACTCTGCCCGCGGCGACCAGAATAAATATAACCATATGAAAATATTAATAATATTAATCAATGTTCAGGGCCACAACCCCAGTTTATCCACATCCTCGCCTCTTTCCATTCGCCGCCGCCCCTTCGCCTCTTCAACCAGGCGAACCAACTTCATATGCTCTTCCACCGGCAGGCCAAAACGCAGAAACAACTCCAGGTACTCAAGTACCTTCTCTAACGTCTCATCCCGTCGATACAGATAGAGTGGCGTCCTGGCCCGAAAATCCGGACCCCCTCTACCGTTTGCAGGGCATGGCTCAGCTCTTCAGTTGTCGGTCTCATAATTACCACCGGGCGCTGTTTGCCTGACATAGATAGGGTCAAAACTCGTCTGCTACAAGTGCTTTTCGATCACTGATTCAGACGGCGGTACCCGGCTTCAGGTCAATCTCATACTCCTGGGTCGTGCCGATCATCAACCCGCCACCGGAGGCACTGGGTAACCGGGCGCGATTGATCAGGCTGCCACCGCGCAGCCAGAAACCCAACTCATCGGGCACGTTTTTGTTGGTGACCGTGATTAGCAGAACCAGTCCGGCCATCATGTATCGGCGCCTCCTACTTCTTCGTTTTTCAGGATTCTCAATGCATGAGACCGGTATTTTCGGGAAAAATTTTCACTAAGCCGGCACCATGGGCGGTTAGAGAAATGCCGCTCTAAATCTGTAAACTTCCCGAAGATGGGACAGCGTAGATTTTCCGCGGCCTTTATGGAGTTCATGGCAAAAAAGAAGAACAGATCTGGGAGATCCGTGAAATCTCCATCCGGGTCTGAAAAGAGTGATAACACATCCCGATCCCAACCCACCTGAACATCTGACGATTAAACAGGAAGGAGACGATTTCCAATCGATTCAGCGCTAAACCGGCAGGTGATATTCCTCTATACTCTAGTTTCCGGGGTTCCTGACCCTGCCACCAACCGAGAGAGGAATGATTATGAATGCAGCCTGGGTAGTTGTTGCTGACACAAGCCGTGCAAGAATCTTCTCCGCCGAGAACGCCTTCAGCCCGTTAGTCGAAATCCAGACCCTGGACCACCCGGAAGCCCGCCTGCATGCCGGCGACCTGGTGACGGACAAACCGGGCCGCGACCGCAGCGCCGGCCCCCGCAGCCACGACATGGGCCATGTGGATGAAACCAAGCACGATGAAGCGGTACGTTTTGCACACCAGGTCTGCGCCACGCTGGAATCGGGCCGCGCCCAGGGCCACTTCAACAAGCTCCATGTGATCGCCGCGCCCAGCTTCCTTGGCCTGCTGAGAAAACATCGGCCGCAACCGCTACAGAAACTGGTGGCCACCGAAATATCCAAGAACCTCACCGCCCACGACGTTGAAACTATCCGCAGGAACCTGCCCCACAGGCTCTGAACTCTCGCCTGCACAGGCCGTGGTGTACCGGTTGTCCACCCACCCGGCCTGTTGCTGAAGCCAGCGCCCCTGAATCAATCACTTCCGCGTATCCTGTCCGTCAAACCGTTCCGGCATAGGTGAATCCGGCGTCCTCTACCGCCTGTTTCACCAGGTTGTCATCATCCACCCCGGCAACCGTGACCAGCCCTCCCTCGAGTTTCACCTGCACGGTCGCCTGGGCCGCGACCGCCTTGATCGCCTGCTCCACCGAACTGGCACAACCGCCACAGCTCATGCCTTCCACTTTGTAGGTCTTGGACATCATCTACTCCGAATATTTATTTACATGAAAAACTCTGTCAGGCCGCCCTCTGCCAGCGCCGCAACCAGAGTGAATTGGAGACCACGCTGACCGACGACATGGCCATCGCCGCACCGGCAACCACCGGACTGAGCATGCCCGATGCCGCCAGGGGGATGGCGACCAGATTATAGATCAGCGCCCAGAACAGGTTCTGGCGGATCTTGCGGTAGGTGGCGTGGGAGATCGAGATGGCATCCGCCACCAGCAGCGGATCGCCGCGCATCAGGGTGATGCCGGCGGTATGCATCGCCACATCGGTTCCGGTACCCATGGCCATGCCCACATCGGCCGCCGCCAGGGCCGGCGCATCATTGATACCGTCACCCACCATGGCGACCACCAGTCCCTGTTCCCGCAACCGCACCACTTCCGCCGCCTTCTCCTCGGGCAGCACCTCGGCCACCACCCGGTCGATACCCACTGCATCGGCCACTGCGCGGGACGCATGACGGTTATCACCGGTGAGCATCACGGTCAGGATACCCTGTCGCTTGAGTGCCGCCACCGCGGCCACCGCCTCCGGTTTTACCGGATCGCTCACGGCAATATAACCCAGCACTCTGGGCGCCGGCGCCGTCTCGGCGACCCACATCAGGGTGCGCCCCTGCGCCTCCAGCTCCGTCCCCTCGGCGCCCAGCGCATCCAGCGCTATCCCCTGCTCACCCATCAGACGGCTGTTGCCGATCAGCAGCATCCGTTCGCCCAGCCGGGCAGAGAGTCCGCGCCCGGGCAGGGTAGTGAAATCGGCCACCGGCAGCAGTGTCACTCCATCCGCTTCCGCCCGGCTCAACAGGGCGTGGGCCAGGGGATGCTCGCTCCCCTGCTGCGCCGAAGCGGTCAGCTGCAACAGCCCGGCGGTGTCGCCATCCTGCGCCACCACCGATTCGACCGTAGGCTTGCCCAGGGTCAGGGTACCGGTCTTGTCCAGTACCACGGCACTGCTGTGGTGGGCGCGCTCCAGCGCCTCCGCATCCTTGATCAGCACACCGTTGCGGGCCGCCACGCCGGTGCCCACCATCAGTGCGGTCGGCGTGGCCAGTCCGAGGGCACAGGGACAGGCGATCACCAGCACCGACACCGCGGCAATGAAGGCCACTTCCAGGTTGGAACCGATCAGCCACCAGCCCAAAAAGGTCACCAGGGCGATGGCGGCGACCACCGGCACAAAGACAGCCGAGATCCGGTCCACCAGTTTCTGCACCGGCGCCTTGCTCGCCTGAGCGCTCTCCACCAGACGGATAATCCGCGCCAGGGTGGACTCGGTACCCACCGTGGTGGCCTCGACCCTGAGCAATCCCGAACCGTTCACCGAGGCACCGGTCACCCGGTCACCCACAGTCCGTTCAACCGGCAACGACTCGCCCGTAATCAGGGACTCGTCCAGCTGGCTCGACCCCTCCAGGATCACGCCATCCACCGGCACCCGCTCACCGGGACGAACCCGCACCACTTCTCCACTGGCCACGCTCTCCGCCGGCACCTCCATCACCGCACCGTCCCGTTCCACGCGGGCCAGTTCCGGCTGCAGATTCATCAGGGCGCGGATGGCCGATGCGGCGCTGCGCTTGGCCCGGCCCTCCAGCCACTTGCCCAGCAACACCAGGGTGATGACCATGGCCGCCGCCTCGAAATAGAGGTGACCGCCGGCGCCACCGAACAGGGTGACCCAGGCACTCAGTCCCCAGGCCGCGCTGGTCCCCATCGCCACCAGCACATCCATGTTGCCGGCGCCGCCGCGCAGGGATTTGAAGGCTCCCTCATAAAAGCGCCAGCCGAGCCAGAACTGGACGGGCGTGGCCAGCAGCAACTGCCAGGCGGCCGGCAGTTCCGCATGGATACCGAACGGCATCAACAGCATCGGCAGCGCCAGTGGCAGGGACAACAGCAGGGCCAGGATCAGTTGCCACGACTCCCGGCGCCTCTGTCGTGCCGCTTTCTCCTGCAACTGCGCCTGCTGTTCCGTCGCAGTCACCGCCGGCGTAGCCGTAAAGCCTGCTTTCTCCACGGCCGCTATCACTTCCGCCGGTGAAACCACCCCGGCCGGCGCGGTGATGGAGGCCTTTTCCGTCGCCAGGTTCACCACTGCCCGCTCGACACCGGGCAGGCGCGACAGCACCTTCTCCAGGCGGCCGGAGCAGGCGGCACAGGTCATGCCGCCGATCAGCAGCTCCAGGGTTTCCGACGGCACGGCAAAACCCGCCCGACTGATGGCCGCGGTGATATCCAGGGGAGAAACCTGGGACGCATCGAACTCCACATTGGCGCTGTTGGCGGCCAGATTGACCCGCGCCGCCGCAACGCCGGCCTGTTTCCCCAGTACCCGCTCCAGGCGGGTGGAGCAGGCGGCGCAGGTCATGCCTTCGACGGGCAGGTTTAGGGAGTGTACGGATGATGGCTGTTGCATATCTGTATCAAGGCTGTATTGGGGGCCTTACGACCCATGAGTAACCGATAAAGTCTATCAGGACTGGCTGATTCAATCTTCCCTGTTTCGACTATCCCTGTGCTACATAATTCATTGCCACGGGGCGGATCGGGGCAGAAATTGACTCGCCTCCGGGCATCTCACGGAAAAACCGGGCAAAAAACAGCAAATTATAATACGCACGTCCTAATCGAGAGCAGACGTACACTCTATTTCTGGCTCCAACCGAGCCCACAGGGTATACTGATGATTATATTAATAAATTCGATGGCAAATCCCGCACCGGGCCGCCACGACGACCCTGACGCCTCTCCACAAGAACGGATCCTATGACACAAAAGCACTACGACACCCTCGTTATCGGTAGCGGCCCCGGCGGCGAAGGCGCGGCCATGAAACTGACAAAATCGGGTCAGAAGATCGCCATTGTGGAGAAGCATGCCCAGGTCGGCGGCGGCTGCACCCACTGGGGCACCATCCCCAGCAAGGCGCTGCGCCACAACATATCCATGATGGTGGACTACAAGCGCAATCCCTTGTTCCTGCACAGCATCGAACAGGCCGATGTGAACTACCCGCGCATGCTGCGGGCAGCGGATTCGGTCATCCAGGAGCAGGTAAGTACTCGCTATCGTTACTACTCACGCAACAATGTGGATATCTTCCACGGCACCGCCGTCTTTCTTGACGCCCATACCCTGAATATCCGGCATGTGGACGGCTCCGCCGAGCAAGTAACCGCCGGCCACTTTGTCATCGCCACCGGCTCCTCCCCCTACCACCCGGAGGATATCGATTTCTCCCACCCACGGGTGCATGACAGCGACAGCATCCTGTCACTGAAGCACACGCCAAAATCCCTGACCGTGTATGGCGCCGGGGTGATCGGCTGCGAATACGCCTCGATATTCTGCAACCTGGATGTCAAGGTGAACCTGGTGGACACCCGGGATCGCCTGCTCTCTTTCCTGGATGACGAAATCACTGACGCGCTCAGCTACCACCTGCGTAATCAGGGGGTGGTGATCCGTAATAACGAGGAGTACGTCAAGGTGGAACCGCTCGATGACGGCGTGGTGCTCCACTGCAAATCCGGCAAAAAGTTTAAGACCGACATCCTGCTCTGGGCCAATGGCCGCTCCGGCAACACCAAAGGCATGGGACTGGAGGAGATCGGGGTTCGCACCAACCACCGGGGCCAGATCGAGGTCAACGAGCGCTACCAGACCGATCTGCCACATATCTTCGCTGCCGGTGACGTGGCCGGCCCGCCGGGCCTGGCCAGCGCCAGTTATGATCAGGGGCGCTTCGTCGGCGCCCAGATCAGCGCCGGCAAGTGCGACTGGAGCCTGATCGACCAGTTCCCCACCGGCATCTACACCAATCCCGAGATCAGCTCCCTGGGCAAAACCGAGCGGGAGCTGACCGAACAACAGGTCCCCTATGAGGTGGGACACGCCATGTTCAAGAGTATCGCCCGGGCACAGATTACCGGGCATACCGTGGGCATGCTGAAAATCCTGTTTCACCGGGAGACCTTCGAGATTCTGGGTATTCACTGCTTTGGCGAGACGGCGGCCGAGATCATTCACATCGGCCAGGCCATCATGTCCCAGAAAGGGAGCGCCAACAGCCTGCTCTACTTCACCGAGACGACTTTTAACTATCCCACCATGGCCGAAGCCTACCGGGTGGCGGCACTGAACGGACTCAACCGGATCTTCTGATACCCAGCCAAAAGATCAAATCCACACCGGCGGTCAGCCGTATCGGTAGGAGCGGCGTCCGCGCCGCGAATTCGGCCCGGGGCGGGCCTCCTACAGATCAAATCTCCACCCCGGCGACTACCCGCACCCGTAGGAGCGGCGCCCTCGCCGCGATTCGGCCCGGGGGCGGGCCTCCTACAGATCAAACCTGACAGACTGGAGTCAGCTGATGAACCCCAACGCACAGATCAGGCCTCGGCCTGGCGCAGGCGCTTGACCGCACCGGGATGGCCCTGAGCCGCCGCTTTCCGATACCAGCGGATCGCCTGCTGCGGATCCTGTTGGCCGCCGCGTCCGATCCGAAACATCTCCGCCAGATTGTACTGGGCCACGGGGTCGCCATGCAGGGCCGCCTCGCGATACCAGTTGATCGCCTCCAGCGGATCCTCCGACACTCCCAGACCCTGGTCATACAGATAGCCCAGGTTGACCTGGGCATAGCCGTAACCCTGTCGGGCCGACAGGGTCAGCCAGTGCAGCGCCTGAGCATAATCCCGGGCAACACCGTCACCGGTCCGGTACATATCCCCCAGGCAGTTGCACGCCGCGGCATGACCCTGCTGCGCCGCCTTGCCATACCATTCGGCCGCCCGCACCCGGTTTCGCGCAATACCCAGTCCCTGATCAAAACAGCGGGCCAGCCGGTACTGGGCCTCGGCATCACCCTGTTCGGCCGCCTTGCGGAACCAGCGTACCGCCTCGCTGCGGCTGGCCTGGACACCGATCCCTTCGCTGTACAGCAGGGCCAGGTTGTACTGTGCATCGGAAAGTCCCTGATCGGCTGCCCGCTGATACCAGTCAGCCGCCCGGGCGAGGTCCCTGGCCACCCCTTCACCCCGGTCACATAGCACCGCCAGGGCATACTGGGCCTGCGCGTCGTCACGCTCCGCCAATGGCGCCCAGCACCAATACGCCTCCTCAAAGGCACGCCGGGCATAGGCCGCCACGCCCTGCGCATAGGAGGCGGCATCCTGCCGCCGCGGCCCCTGATCATCCTGCCCGTGTATTATGGATATGGAACGCCGCGGAGAGAGCATCCCGAACTCCTGCAAAATTAAAAAACGGCATAGTATCCCATGAAAGGCGACCGCATTCCCATTCCCGGAGCATCAGTACATGATTAATGAAGGTCCGTCCCCTAACTGGCATAATGGACCCACTTGCAAATCCACCTGAACCGAGCATGAAACCGTACTACCTGTCCCTTTGCTGCCTCCTGCTGAGTCCTGCTCCGACCAACGCCGCCGACCCGGCCGAATTGACCGTTCAACGGGACCGGTTGCGGCATGAAGTACAACAGATTCAGCAGACAACCCGTGATGAACGGGCCCGCATGGACGCCCTGAAAGCGCTGATCGATGCACAGCGGGAGCAGAACCGCCTGCTGGATCAACAACTGGACACTGAAATCACCCACCGGCAGCAAAAAACGCTACCAGGAAATAAAAGCTCAAGCCAAAAGGGCAAGTAAACAGCAACCGTCAGTTATCCACATTTTCTGTGGATAAGATTGTGCATAACTGTCCCGGACGGGCCTGAACAGCCTGTTCATTAAACCACAATATTGGATCGGTTAATTTTTATACAATTTTTATTTATTAAAATAATCAGATAGTTAGATTAAAAATAAAATGACTGGACAGCATCGCCACAGACACCGGCCGGTGTCCCCGCCCGGCATAGGTCAATGTTAACAATTGCTTAATCCGACAAGGGGTTAGCGGCGCATTGAGAATCGAGTAGGAGGGGGAGTTACCTCCCCCGTCCTCTCACACCACCGTACGTGCGGTTCCGCATACGGCGGTTCATGAAAGACACTGGAGTCGTCGCGTTGTATCAAGCAGCGACACCAGCCCCAGACGATCAAAGTAGGAC
>JACDJC010000667.1_pt1 | contig 37501 bp, 23 predicted proteins | sample 7454191 | NCBI WGS metagenome assembly JACDJC01 (sample SAMN14253291, study PRJNA609438) | sludge metagenome | isolation source: sludge after 25d culture with pyrite and EDTA | collected 2018-12-20
CGCGCGGGCGGGGCCCTCTGGCGTGGTGGGCAGCGCCTCCATGAGAACGCGCAGCTTCAGGGCGTTGACCCGGACGATGAAGAAACCGAGCCCGAAGGCGACCACCGCCGCCACCGCACCGACGCCGTAGACCCGGGCCGACATCGAGCCGGCCCAGACAGGACCGATGGTCGACATCAGCTTCATGTACATCCAGAAGCCGGACACCATGGTCAGCAGCGCCGCCACCGGCAGGATGGTCATGTAGCCGCGGCGCAGGAGCGCCAGCATCACCTTGCCGCCGTCGGGCCCGGTGTCACGGACGCTCGGCATCAGCATCGTCGCGGCGAACACGATGACGCCGACCCAGAAGATCCCGAAGCAGACATGGAGCAGACGCATGACGAGAAAGATCGGATCCATCGGACACTCCTAGAGTGAGAACTTCTCCTTCAGCACCCAGACCTTCATGGCAAAGAACAGCCGGATCATCATCTCGTGGTCGGCCTCCTGCACGAGCGCCACCAGGGCGCTTCCGTCGGTGCCCTTCGTCCGGCGGACGCTCTCCTTGGCGCGGAGGCGGTGGCTCACGCCGTCGAACCACTTCGGGAGGCGATCCCGCTCGTCGGTGCGGACGACGTCCTTGGTCTTCTCGCCCGTGGAGTCGGCCAGCGCCACGAGGCAGTACCGCTTGCCGCGCGCCGCGGGCATCGTCGCCCGCATGAAGGTGAGGGAGCGGTCGGTCAGCTCCTCCCACACCTTGAGCTTCGGCGTGCTCCTCGGCCGGACCTCGATGCGGTCGCCCACCGCCTTGGGCAGCCGCAGCACGAACTCCCACGCGTTGTGCCTCGGAAAGTTGCCGTCGGTGACGCCGTACCACTGCTCGGTGCCGCTCATCGAGACGCCGGCAAAGGTCCACTGGGCCGGGTACGCCTCCCCCTGTTCGACCAGCACCCGATCGAGCCGGTAGCTCTTCATCCTCGCCATGCGCCCCTCCGGTGGTCAGTAGCGGATCGCGTAATAGATGACGTAGAACCAGCTGAACAGCCCGTGCAGGATGGCCCAGAGAATGGAGTGGTTGGCGCTCCAGGAGATGGTGATGGCGAGGGCGCTGCCGAACCCGATGCCGGCCTTCGCGGCGGTGTTGGTGTGGCTCACGAGGCGCTCCGGTCTGAGGGAAGGTCGTCGACCCACGCCAGCACGACGTGTGTCAGGTAGGCCAAGGGCCAGAGTGCGATCAGGAATCCGGTCAGCGTGACGCCCCACCAGGTGCCGACGACCGCCTCGAAGACCACCTCCGTGGCCTGCCGCGCCGCGCTCCCGGTCAGGGCGTCGGTGACGCCGACCGCAAGGGCGAAGAGCGTCGCTCCCAGGTAAAGGCTGGCGAGCGCCACCAGCCAGCGGCGCCATCCCCCCGCCTGCTCGAACCTCGACTGCAGCAGCGCCGCGACGGCCACGCCGATGAGCGGCGCGGCGGCGATCCCGCCCCAGAGCCCGCCTCCGTACACCTTGCCGCCGAGTCCCCAGGCGAGGAGCCCCCAGAGCGCGCCGCCCAGGAACGCTGCCGCACGGACCGTCACGGAGGGGGCGCGCCTTGGTCGGCCGCGGCCCGCGCCATCAGGTACGCGTAGAGCGCGTCCTCCTCCTCGTCGGTGAAGTGGCTGAACCGGTTGCGCGCCACCTCGCTCATCAGCGGCAGGTCACGCCCGCCGAGCGCCTCACCCGTCTGGAAGAAGTGGGCGAACTGCTCCCGCGTGTACCCTTTCGCGATCCGGAGGTCCGGTGCGAAATCGCTGCCTGCGAGCTGGACCCCGTGGCATTCCGCGCAGGCGGTGCGCGCCAGGTAGGCGCCCTCGGCGTCCGGGTCACCGGGGTCGGGGAAATAGCCGGAGGCCGTGAGCGAATCGGCGCGGCGCACCAGGACCGCGGCCGGTTCGTACTGCCCGGTGACGAGGCCCAACCATGCCAGGGGCCCGAGCTTCACCGAGCGAGGGAGGCCGGCCACCGGGGGCACGCTCCGGAGGTACGCGATGATCCTCCCAAGGTCTGCGTCGCTGAGTGGTGCGAACATTTCGGAGGACATGACGACGACCGATCGCCCGTCGGGCCGCACGCCGCGGCGGATGACGCGCACCAGCTCCGGGTCGGAATACAGGCGGGCCACCTCGGTCAGGTTGGGCGCCGCGATGCGGCCGATCCAGAAGTCGTCCTCGAACCACTGTCCCGCGAGGCTTGGGGTGTGACAGCCGCGACAGCCGTGGATCCACGAGAGCCGTTCGCCGTCGGCGATGGACGCCGAGTCGGCCGGAACCGGCACGGACACCAGCGGCTCCTCGTACGTCCGCCGCAATATCCGCTCGGAGAGCGCGTACAGCGTGGCGGCGGCCACCAGCAGCAGCACCACGACAGCGGCGATGGTGTTGCGAAGCCATCGGAGGGCGCGGTGCATGGCAAGTCCCCGGGGGAGGAAAGGGTCCTGCCAAGATAGGAGTTTTCGCGTCCGGGGGCGAGAGGATGGATCAGGTCCCCGTGGCAGGAGCGGCGCCGCCCCGTCCGCCCGCCACCAGCACCTTGAGCGCCTCCGCCATCAGGTAGGGGAGCTCGCGGGCCACCCTGCTCGAGATGGGGCTGGTCCGGGTGGGGCTGGTCCAGGCGGTGAGCCCTTGCCGGCGCGCCTCGAGCCGGATCCGCAGCATGTGGAAGGGGTCGCTCACGACGACCACCTCCGTGATGCCGTACCCCCGGCACCACTCGGCGGCTGCCACAATGGACTCGTCGGTGGCCCGGCCGGCGGGGAGCACCACGAGCGCGGGGGCAGGCACCGACTTGCCGAGGTAGGCCGCCGCCGCCTCCGCCTCGCTGGTCTTGTCGCCCGCGGCCACCCCCCCGGTCAGCACGATGAGCGGTGCGACGCCGTCGGCGTAGAGCCGGGCGGCGTGGTCGAGCCGCGCCTTGAGCACGGGGCTCGGCTTCCCGTTGTACTGCGCCGCGCCGAGGACGACGATGGCGGGGACGGGGCGCGCCTGGTCCTGGCGGCTGACCGCCAGCACCGAGAAGAAGGCGACCAGGTAGCTGACCACGACCACCAGGGCCCCGAGGCCGAGGAGCGGCTTGATCCACTTCACCTAGAGATCGAACCCCTGCCCGAGCGCCGGCAGCACCACGTCCTTCACCCCTTCCTCCTTCAATATCTTCGCCATCGCCTCGCGCGCGGGGGTCTCGCCGTGCACCACGAAGGCGCGCTTCACCGGGCCCCCGATCTTCCGCACCCACTCGCGCAGCTCGTTCCGGTCGGCGTGCGCCGAGTAGCCGCCGATGGTCTCGACCTCGGCGGCGACCGGGAACATCTCGCCGAAGATCTTCACCTCGGTGGCGCCCTCCTGGATCCGGCGGCCGAGGGTGTGCTCGCCCTGGAAGCCGACGAAGAGCACGATGTTCTTGTGGCTGCCGATGCCGTTCCGGAGGTGGTGGAGGATCCGGCCCGCCTCCGCCATGCCGCTCGCCGCGATGATGATGGCGGGGCCGTTCACCGTATTCAGCGCCTTCGATTCCGCCGCGTCGCGGACGTAGCGGACCAGCTGGAAATCGAAGAGCGCCTTGGAGCGTTCGATGAGGTGCTCGCGCTGGTCGAAGATTTCCGGGTGCAGGCGGAAGACCTCGGTGGCGTTCACCGCCAGCGGGCTGTCGATGTAAATGGGGACACCGGGGATCTTGCCGGTCAGCCAGAGCGAGTGGAGGGCGTACACCAGCTCCTGGGTGCGCCCCACGGCGAAAGACGGGATCAGTACCTTGCCGCCGCGGGCCGCGGCGCGGCGCACGATCTCGCCGAGGCGCTCCTCGGAGCCGGCGATGGACTCGTGCTCCCGGTCGCCGTAGGTGCTCTCGATGATGAGGGTGTCGATGGCGCCGGAGGGCGGCACCGGGTCGCGGATGATGGGGAGGCCGTTCCGGCCGATGTCGCCGCTGAAGACCAGGCGGTGCCCGCCGTTCTCGGTGATGCGGATGTCCACCGACGCCGAGCCGAGGATGTGGCCGGCGTCCATGAAGGAGGTGACGAGGTGCTTCCGGATGTGGTGCGGCCGGTTGTAAGGCACCGCCTCGATCAGGTCCTGCACCGCGACGGCGTCGGCCATGTTGTAGAGCGGCTCCGCCTCGGGCCCGACGCGTTCGTGCCGCTTGAGGAACTCGAAGTCGCTCTCCTGGATGTGCGCCGCGTCGGGGAGCATCACCGCCGAGAGGTCGCGGGTGGCCGGCGTGGCGATGATCGGGTTGTGGTAGCCCTCCTTGACGAGGAGGGGGAGCCGGCCGGTGTGGTCGATGTGGGCGTGGCTCACCACCACGGCGTCGATGCGGCGGGCGTCGAAGGGGAGTTCGGCGTTGAGCTTGCGCGTTTCGGCGCGGCGGCCCTGGAAGAGTCCGGCGTCGAGCAGCACCCGCGCCCCGGCCGCCTCGAGGAGGTGCATCGAGCCGGTCACCTGGCCGCCGGCGGCGCCGTGGAAGGTCAGGCGCATGAATGCGAGGCGGGGCAGCGGGGCAGCGGGGCAGGCAGCAACATTCCGGACTCCAGGTGCGTGATCCAAGGAAGAAGTGTCACCCCGGCGAAAGCCGGGGTCCACCTCACCCCCTGTCCCCCTCTCCAGCAAGTGGAGAGGGGGGACACGAATTCAGGTCGTTCCAAACAATCTGTCCCCGGCGTCGCCGAGGCCGGGAAGGATGTACCCGTGGTCGTTGAGCTCGCGGTCGAGCGCGGCGACGAAGACACCGACGTCCGGATGGTCCCGGTTCATCCGCTCCACGCCTGCGGGGGCGGCCACCAGCGAGATGAGCTGGATCCGCTTCGCGCCCGATTCCTTGAGCTTGGCGATGGCCGCCGAGGCGCTGCCGCCGGTGGCAAGCATCGGGTCGAGGACCAGGTACACCTTGTCGGCGCCGAGGGGCGGGATCTTGAAGTAGTAGCTGACAGGCTCGAGCGTCGCCTCGTTGCGGTAGAGGCCGATGTGCCCGACGCCCGCGTTGGGAAAGAGGGCGGCCACGGCGTCCACCATGCCGAGCCCTGCGCGGAGGATCGGCACCAGGACGATGCGGTCCTTGGGGATCCGGTGGCCCTCCATCGTCTCCAGCGGCGTGGCGACGCGGACCGGCTCGGTCTCGAGGTTGCGGGTGGCCTCGTAGGCCAGGAGGGTGGCGATCTCGCCGACCAGCTGCCGGAACTCCCGCGTGGGGGTGTCCACGCTGCGGAGCAGCGCCATCTTGTGCTGCACCAGGGGGTGGGAAACGATGGTCAGGGTGGAGGGGGGCATGGAGTGAATATGGGGTCTGGCCGGACGGGAGAGAAGGACTGGGGACCGAGGACTGAGGGCGGGGCCGAGCTTGGCAAGAGTTTCTTAAGTCCTTATATTCCCGCCGCTTCGGCTAGGTAGCTCAGTTGGTAGAGCAGCGGACTGAAAATCCGCGTGTCGGGGGTTCAATTCCCTCCCTAGCCACTTCCCACACAACATGCTTCGTCATTCTGGTCGGCCGACTCGGGAAGGTCCTCCGAGCCTGGCAGTTCGCGCCCCCTCCGCGCCGCGGTCGCTCCGGGGGATGCGAACTGACGGCCCTCCGGACCATTCCCTTCGTCGGCCCCCAAGGCAATCGGGTCCCGCCATTCCCGACAGTTAGTTGACGTCACCCAGTGCCGACCCGTAAGATGGCAGCAGCCCCCTGAGTCGAGGAGCGCCTCATGCGGTTCGTGGCCTGTACGGTGCTCGCCTTCGTTTTGGCGGGGTGCGAGGACTCGACCGATCCCGATCCCACTCCACCTCCGGAGTTCGCGGTCTCGCCTGCGGCGCAGTGGGCGGGTGGGACGGTCCTGGTGCGCTCGCAGTTCTTCGATGGGCTCGACTCCCTCCCCCCGGTCACCGCGGCCGGCATCGCGATGGTGACCGTGCGGGTCGACGACAGCACGGTCTCGGCTACGCTCCCATCCATTCCCACACAGACCGCCGCTGTCGAAGTGGTCGACGGGACGACGCACTATCTGGTGGACTCGGTAGGCGTTGTGGGGTTTCGGAAGAAGACCACCGCGACTCCCATGGCGATCGGCAATCCGGTCTTGCTCCTGACCCTGAGCGGTCCGGTCGGCATCGCCGGCATCTACCCGGGAGTTTCCCCCGGCGCCATCGGTATCGTGAACCTGCGCGAGGCGCGTAACGACGTGGTATTGGGATTGCGCCCGTTGCAGGCTGGAATGCTGCGAGGCGTGGGAGCCACCTACAAGCCTGGCACGTTTATCCTGTGGGACAGTGCGGACATCGCCGGCGAATGGCAGCTCCTGCCCGCGGTCGCGTTCAGCGACACCGTCCCGACTGCCCTCCAGAACGTATTGAATCGCAATGTGGCCCGGCTTAGCGAAGACGTCTGGTTGGTCACGCACAATCACGCGACCGATGTGGTGCGCTCCGGTGCACCAACGATCAGATTTCAGTTTGAGGATCCATTCGCCTTTCATCTCTCGCTTACGGCCGATCGGGCGCTGATGAGTGGAGGTGGGTCGATGGTCCTCCGGATGTCGACCGGCGATACGGTCTATCGGATGCCGATCACCACCACGCATGGGGCCGCCTTCACGGCCGATGGATCCACGCTGTACGCCACCGGATACCTGCCGCCGTCCGGTTCCGAAGCAGTGGTCGCGCTTGATGCGGCCACCGGTGCCACCCAGGGGCAAGTGGTGCTGCCGGCTGGCTCGAGCGCGTTTGGACTGGCCCTAGCGACGGGCGAATCACGCATTCTGGTGTTGGGCCAGGAGGGCAACGTACCAGAGATCCTGGTGTATGACGTTGCGACAATGACGCTCGTCGGCCGCTTGCTCGCTCCCCCGAGCGCCACCTGCGAGTGTAGTGGATGGCTTGATGCCGCACTCATCGCCGGGCACGCCCCTGAAACCATTTATGTGATGGGGTATGGCGGGAACGCTACCGTGATCTGGGAATTCGACATGCTGCCATGAAACGGGGCGGGCTTTCGCCCGCCCCTCGGTCAGTTGCTCCGCGACTTCCTGCTTCCCTGGGCCCCCACACCCCCCGCCTACTGAATCATCAAGTGCGCCCACGGCTTGCCGGGGTACATCAGCCACGGCTGGTCGGTGAGCGGCATCGCCGAGATTCCGGTGGACGCCTCGGTGGCGTAGGGCACGTAGAACGAGAGCAGCTTGCTCGCGCCCTTCGGCCGCCCCGCCATCGGGTCGAAGTTGACGCTGTCGGCGTACAGTGAATAGAGCGCCGCCGGCCCGGTCGGCATCTTGAGGGTACCGGCGGTGATTTCTGCCAGCCGCGCCGAGTCCACCGCCGCGCGCTTGGTGATGCCGGCCGCGCGGAGCGAGCGGCCCCGCTCCATGAACGCCGCGAGCGACTTGTGGTAGCAGTGGGCGGCGTAGCCCTCCACGCTCGGGTCGTCGGCCAGGCAGATCATCGAATTGGTGCCGGCGCGGAGCTGGACCAGCGGCCCGCCGGCCGTGCGGTGACCCAGTACCTCGGCGCCGGCGCGCATGCTGTCGGGGAGGGGCAGGACCGCCGCGGCGATCTGCCACTCGACGGTCGGCGCCTGGGCGGCGACGGGCGCGGCGGCCGCGGCGAGGAACGTCAGGGTCGCGAGCACGGATGTCTGGCGCATCGGTCAGTGTCCTTTGGTGCGTGTCGGGGGGAGGAGCGCGGCGTAGACCAAGGTACGGAACTTATCCGCGAGGTCGAGTCCGCGCCGGGGGAGGACCTGCTGCATGAAGACCACGACCAGTTCGTCGGCCGGATCCACCTCATAGCTGGTGCCGTACGCGCCGGCCCAGCCGAAGCGGCCGACGGAGCCGTACTCACCGGCCCGCCCAGGATTCTGCAGCACCTCGAAGCCGAGGCTGAACGCCATCCCGGGGGTGTCGTACAGGGAGTCCACCGCGGGTGCGGTCATCAAGGACACCGTGGCTGGCGAGAGGATGCGCACCCCGTCGAGCTCGCCGCCGTTGAGCAGCATCTGCAGGAAGCGGGCGTAGTCGCCAGCCGTCGAGACGAGCCCGGCGCCACCGGCAAAGTCCTGTCGTGGCCCGACGAGATAGTCCCCCTGGCCCCGCGGGCCGTCCGGGGCGCGGACCAGCGTGCTCTCTGGGGTGACAGCGTACACCGCCGTGAGGCGGCCCGCCTCGGACGTCGGTGGGAAGAACCAGGTGTCATTCATTCTCAGCGGCGCGAAGATGCGCTGCCGGAAGAATCGATCCAGCGGCATCCCCGCTGCCCGCTCCACCACGCACCCCAGCACGTCGGTGGCGTATCCATAGATCCATGCCTCGCCAGGCTGGGCCGCGAGCGGGAGGGTGCCGAGGCGGTCCATCGTGGCGCAGATTGGTTCGGCCTTGTCGGCCAGATACCAGCCGTAGCCTGCGGCGGGGCCGAGGCCGGCGGCGCGGTAGTCGTCACGGATGAGCGATTCGGTGCCGTACGAGAGCCCGGCCGTCTGGGTCAGCAGCTGGCGGACGGTGATGGCGCGATGGACCGGCACCAGGACGCGGCCGGTGTCGGTGGCCACGGCCACGCGCGCGGTGGCAAAGGTCGGGATGTACCGGGAGACGGGCTCGTCCAGGCGGAGCCGTCCCTCCTCGACCAGGATCATGGCGGCAACGCTGGTGACCGCCTTGCTCTGCGAGGCGATGCGGAAGAGGGCGTCAGTGGAGATCGGCCGTGCCGCCTCGCGATCGGCCATGCCGAAGGCGCCGCTCCACACCACCTGTCCGTGCCGGGCGACCAGGGCCACTGCGCCCGCCGTCCTCCCCTGGGCGACATAGGATTGGAACAGGGTGTCGATCCGTGCCAGCCGCTCGGTGGAGAATCCGAGTTGCGCAGGTCTTCCGGCGGGAAGTCCCTGCGCGGCCAAGTGCGGTGCGGCCGCGAACGTCAACGCGAGGGCGGTGGTGGTGATTCGGCAGGACATGGCGGCCTTGGGTGGCGGACGCGCTCAAGGTACGACGCGCCGCGGGATGACGCCAGCGGCGGAGGCGGAAGTCCCTCGGGAGTCGCGGCTTGCGTCCACTCGGTTTTTGCGCGTTATTCCATCGGTACCCCCCACACCGCCAATCTGCCTGTCACCGAGCGCTGATGACCACCGCTGCCCGCGCCTGTCCCGCTTGCCATACCCCGTTGCCCGAGGCGGCGCAGTTCTGCATGCACTGCGGGCGCGCCACGCCAACCGACCCCGGCGTCCCGCCGCGCACCGCCACCACCGGCATGGTGGAGGTGGCGCAGGTGAAGAAGGCCCTCGCCGGGCGCTACCAGGTGGAGCGGGTGCTGGGCGAGGGCGGGATGGCCACGGTCTACCTGGCGCACGACCAGAAGCACAACCGCAAGGTGGCGGTCAAGGTGATGCGGCCCGAACTGGCCGCCACCCTCGGCGCCGACCGCTTCCTCCGCGAGGTGCAGGTGGCCGCGCAGCTGAGCCACCCGCACATCCTGCCGATGCACGACTCGGGGGAGTCCGACGGCGTCCTGTACTACGTGATGCCGTACGTCGAGGGGGAGACGCTGAAGGAGCGGGTGGCCAAGGAAGGGCAGCTGTCGGTCAACGACGCGATGCGGCTGGGGCGTGAGGTGGCGGAGGCGCTGGCCTACGCGCACGCCCGGGGCATCATCCACCGCGACATCAAGCCGGGCAACATCCTCCTGCAGTCGGGCCACGCCCTGGTGGCGGACTTCGGCATCGCCCGCGCATTGGGCGACGAGGGCGAGGTGCTCACCAAGACGGGCCTCGCGGTCGGCACCCCGCAGTACATGGCGCCCGAGCAGGCCACCGGCGAGCGCGAGGTGGACGGACGCGCCGACATCTACGCCCTGGGCGCGGTGATGTACGAGATGGTGGCCGGCGAGCCGCCCTTCACCGGCCCCACGGCACGCTCCATCATCACCCGGAGCCTGACCGAGGCGCCCCGCTCGCTCACCATCTCCCGCACCGGGCTCTCGTCGGCCGTGGACAGCGCCATCATGAAGGCGCTGGCCAAGAGCCCCGCCGACCGCTACGCCAACGCTGGGCAGATGGTGACCGCGCTGGACCGGGCGCAGGAGGGCGTGCGGAGCGGCACGAGCGAGTACGCCGTCGCCACCGGCCCCGCACCGATGCAGGTCTGGGGGCTCTTCGCGCTCGGCTGCATGGGGATGCTGGCGCTGGTGTCGGCACTCATCCGCCAGTGGAGCCTGCCACAGTGGACCTTCGGGCTGGCCCTTGGGCTCCTCTGGATCGGCGCGATGGTCCTGATGGTCACCGGCAAGGTGGAGGCGCGGCGCCGGGCAGGCGCGGTCACCCATCCTCTCTGGCGATTCTTCACGTGGCGGTTTGCCGCGTTGGGTGGCGTGATGGCGCTGCTTCTCTGGGCCGGCGTGGCCACCGCGCTGGCGCTCTCGGGCCCGGCCACAGCCGCCCGCGCCGGCGGGAACCGCCTGGCGATCCTCCCCTTCGAGAACCAGGGTACCGCGGAAGACGCCTACTTCGCCGACGGCATCGGCGACGAGGTCCGCGGCAAGCTGGCACGCGTGAACGGCATCACGGTGATCGCCTCGAGCAGTGCCGGACAGTACAGGAGTTCGACCAAGTCGCCGCAGGAGATCGCGAAAGAGCTGGGCGCCGATTACCTCCTGGTCGGGAAGGTCCGCTGGGCCGGTCCGGCGGGAGGCACGCGACGGGTGCAGGTGGTGCCCGAACTGGTGGACGGCCGGACCGGGGCCACCACGTGGCAGCAGAGCTTCGACACCGATGTGACGGACCTGTTTGAGGTGCAATCCCAGATTGCCACCCGAGTGGCGAGCGCGCTCGGTGCCCAACTGGGGTCGCAGGAGCAGCGTCAACTCGCCGAAAGTCCGACGGCGAACGTGGCCGCCTACGACCTCTACCTCAAGGGGAAGGCGCTCACCAGCGTGGACGCCGGCACCAAGCGACTCTCCGCCAGCTACTTCGAGCAGGCGGTGGCGCTCGACTCGAGCTTCGTGGACGCATGGGCGGAGCTGTCGAGGGCCCTCACCGCCGTCTACACTAACGGCAGCCGGGATCCGGTCGTGGCGGCTCGTGCCAAGGAGGCGATGGAGCGGGCCACCGCGCTCGATCCGAACGGACCGGAGGGCTACGCCGCGGCGGCCCGCTACTACGGGGCGGTCGAGCCCGACCAGGCCAAGGCCACCGCGGCCATCGAGCGTGCTCTCCGGGTGGCGCCGAACGACGCGGATATCCTGGCGATCGCCGCCGGGGTGGACTCCCGCGAAGGCCGTCTGGAATCGGCCACCCTCAAGCTCGAGCGCGCCCGGGAAATCGATCCGCGTTCCGCGAGCACCCTCGTCGCGCTGCAGCAGAACTACATCGTCCAGCGCCGGTACCTGGAGGCCCGCGATGTCGGGCAGGCCGCAATCGCACTCGTGCCTGGTGACATCAACATCGTCGAATGGCAGGCGATGGGATACCTCGGTCAGGGCGACCTGAAGGGCGCGCGCGAGGTGATTCGCGCCGCGATCGACCGGGGCAACCCGGCACCCGCCGTGGCCGCGTTCTTCGGCGGATACCAGGAGGTGTCCTGGGCGCTCGAGGAACCGGAACGACAGCTGCTCTTCCGGTTGACCCCCGCTGCCTTCGACAACGACCGGGCCTGGTGGGGCCAGACGATGGCGATCGCGCACTGGCAACAGGGGAACGCGGCGGCGGCCCGGGCGTATGCGGATTCGGCGCTGCCGGCGACCGCGGTGCAGGCGGCCGCGTCTCCCAGGGATGGACAGACGCACGGCCTCCACGCCCTGATGCTGGCCTACACCGGCAAGAAGGCCGAGGCCATCGCCGAGGCGAAGCAGGCGGTGGAGCTGGCGGCGCCCGGTGGGACGGGAGGGGTCCACTACGCCACACTCCTGCTGATCCGGACCTACCTGGCGACGGGTGAACCGGACCTGGCCATGGACCAGCTCGAGGTGTTGTTGGAGCAGCCCTATATCCTGACTCGCGGGTGGCTCGGCATCGATCCGACCTTTCGGTCGCTGAAGGGGAATCCGCGGTTCGAGAAGATGATCAAGGGGACATAGGCAGGGCAGCGGGGCTGCGGGGCAGTCGGGCGGTAGCGTCGTGGGCGGTGGAACCTCACCGCCCGTTTTGCGTAGGGCGGCTATCCCTTTCGCCCGGAGCCCGTTGATGCACCGCCGTCTGCTCGCCCTCGCCGTCCTGGTGTCCGCCCCCTCCCTCCTGCACGCCCAGAACTACCGCCTCGAGCTTCCCTGGCCGAGTCCGCACGCCACCGTGAGCCAGGTGGTGGGCCTCACGACGCTGTCGGTGGACTACCACCGGCCCGGTGTCAACAAGCGGGTGGTCTGGGGCGGCCTGGTGCCGTGGGATTCGGTCTGGCGGGCCGGCGCGAACGAGAACACCGTGCTCTCGTCCACCTCGGCGTTCACGGTGGGCGGCATCACCCTCCCGGCCGGCCGCTACGGCGTCTTCATGATTCCCACCCGGACAACCTGGACGATCGCGCTGAGCAAGCAGTCCAACGCGTGGGGCGCGTTCAGCTACGATGCAAGCGAGGACGCCGTCCGGTTCGTCGTGACGCCGGTGGCCGCGGAGTTCACCGAGCGGCTGCAGTACAACTTCGACGACCCCACCAACACCAGCGTGACCCTCACCATGCGCTGGGAGAAGCTGGCGGTGAGCTTCCCCCTTTCGGTCAACACCAGCGTCGTGGTGCTGGACAGCCTGAAGAGTCAGCTCCGGAACCTGCCGAGATTCTGGGCCCCTGCCTGGCAGCAGGCCGCAGGGTGGGCGCTTGCCAACACCACCAATCTCGACCTGCCCAGCGTCTGGGCGGATTCGGCGATCCTGGTGGAGCCCACCTTTGCCAGCTACAGCGTCAAGGCACGGGTGCTCGACCGCCAGGGGAGGCACGCCGAAGCCGATTCACTGCGGCAGGCACACCTGGCCACTGCCAACGAGGCGGAGCTCAACGCCTATGGCTACCTGCTGGTGAGCCAGAAGAAAAACAGCGAGGCGCTGGCGATCTTCATCCGGAACACGAAGGAACACCCCGACAGCTGGAACGTGTGGGACAGCCTGGGCGAGATGTACGCGACGATGGGAGACAGGAAGAAGGCGGTGGCGAACTACGAGAAGGCGCTGGCGATGACGACCGATCCGGTGCAGAAGACGCGGATCAATGGAATCCTGGCGGGTTTGAAGTAGCTCACATTCGTCGTCCTTTTCGGCCTTCGCGTTTCTTTGCGTCTTTGCGCTAACAGCTTTTCAACGCGAAGACGCAAAGAGCGCAAAGGGCTCCGTACGCAATCAGAGATGATGTACGAGTCGTTTGATGCCGTCCCTGATTCGAGGGACGTTCCAGTTGATGAGAAATCCGAGTCGGCGATCGGAAATTCTCAGATAGGTGAGAAGCTGAGCCCTGTGAACGGGAGCCACCGTTTGCAGGGCTTTGTTTTCTACGAGGACCTCGCCCTCGATGACCATATCCACTCTGTACCCAGTATCAACAGTCAAGTTGGCGTAGGTTACCGGAAATGGGACCTCACACTCAACCGAAAGTCCGCGTTGCCGCAATTCGTGAGTGAAGCACGCTTGGTAGACCGATTCCAGGAGCCCGGGGCCGAGGGCGGAGTGCACTGCGAATGCAGCGTCAACCACCACGGCTCCCAGTCGCTCCAATTCCTCCCTATTCATCATGCAATGGCCCGGACATTGGGATTGTTGCTCTCGCACTAGTGCCTTTGCGTCTCTTTGCGTCTTCGCGTTAACAGCGTTTCAACGCGAAGACGCAAAGAAGCGCGAGGAGCGCCAAGAACTCTTGGTTGCTCTCGATTGAAGTTGGATTATCGTGGTGGGGTACGACAACCGCACTACCGCCGGAACCAGGCGCGTACCATTCCGCCGCGCGCGTCACTTCTTCGTCGGCGCGCCCGCTTCGATGGTATGCGTCGCCTTGAGCGCTGTGGACTTTACTGCAGCGGTCAACGTCTGCTTCCCGCGCTTCGGCCCCAGGGTCCATTTCGTCGTTGCGCGGCCGGAGGCATCGGTCGTCCCCTGCGCCGGCAGCACGGTGCCGGCGGCCACCGAGAAGCGCACCGTCGCGTTGGGGACCGGGTTGCCGAACCGGTCCCGGACGACGACCTGCACCAGCTTCGGAAGCGCTCGCCCCACGGTCCCCGAGGCGGGCGCGTTGGCGAACGCGAGCTCCCTGGCGGCGCCGGGCCTGCCCGTCGCGGTGACCACCGCGCTGTCGGGGAGCGAGTCGAGCCGGGCCACCAGCCGCATCGGCCCCGCCGTGGTGCCCAGGGTCCACGTTGCGCCGGCCAGGCCGTCGGGCCCGGTGCGCACCACCGAGTCCACCTTGCCGGTGCGCGGCCGCAGGTAGATCGGCACGCCGCTCACCGGATTCCCCAGGCTGTCCGTCGCCCGGACGACCACCGCCCGGGCAAGCGGCGTTCCGACCACGCCACGCTGTGCGTCCCCGCTCGCCACCGCGATCATCGCCACCGCACCGGGTGTCGCCCGTGCCGTCAGGGAAAAGGGCGGCGTCGTGCGCGGATTGCCGACCTGGACCTTCGCGCGCTGGCGGCCGGACTTCGGCCCGAGACGCCAATGCGCACGCGCCTCGCCGAGACTGTCGGTCCGCGCGTCGGCAAGCGAGAACGCCCCGCCGTCCAGCGCGGTCCACGCCACCGGGACGTCCGACAGCACCAGCCCGCTGGTGTCGGCCACGTGCACTACGATCGGCTCTCCGAGCGGGGATCCGGCTTCGCCCGCCAGGCTGTCCGTCAGCAACGAGACGATGGCGTTCCCCGGCGACGGATCGGCCTCGGCCACCACGACGAGTGCGCTGTCGATGCCCGCGACCCCGACGGCCAGCCGCTGACGGCCTGGCAAGGGGCCGAGGCTCCAGCGGGCTTCCGCGATCCCACGACTGTCGGTCGTCACGCTGTCGGGCGCCGCGGTGCCCGCGCCTGCGTCGAACCGGACGCCGGCGCCCGGGACGGGGCGCCCGCTCCGCGACACCACCTGCACCGCCACCGCCGCCGGCAGCCGCTGGCCCGAGGTGGCGCGCTGGTCGCCGCCGGCCATCAGGGTGATGGAGGTCGGCACCGGCACCACCTCGACGCGCCGCTCGGCGGCAAGGCCAGCGGCGGTGAGGGTCAACGTCGTCGTGCCGGGCGCGATGCCACGCAACACACCGGCGCTGTCCACCGTGGCCACGGCCGCGTCGCCGGCGTTCCAGGTCAGTCCGGTCGGGGCCACGCGGTTGCCGCGCGCGTCGCTCGCGCTGGCCTGCAGCATGAGCGAGGTGCCCTCCGCGATCCGGAGGACGCTGTCGCCGTCGATGGTGAGCGCCGTGACGCGCGGAAGGACCCAGATCCGTGCGCGGCCCACGCGCCCGCCGATGGCCACCGTCACGTCGGAGACTCCGGGGGCGCGCGCCACGACCTGCCCGGTGCTGTCCACCTGCGCGACCGCCGGATCGTCCACCAACCAGTGCACGGCGGTGGCGCGGAGCGCCTGCCCGTGCGCGTCGGCCGCCGTGATGGTGACGTGCAACGTGTCGCCGAGGGAATAGGCGGTGTCGGCGGCAGGGAAGAGCTCGATGCGGCTGATTTCGACGGCGGCGAGCCCCGCCGCGGGGGCGGCGTTCGCCGGTTCGTTGCGACTCGCCATATAGGAGAGGATGGACACGAGGGCGGCGCCGGCCGACAGCAGCGCGGCCAGGCCCTTGAAGGTGGTGTCCAGCTTCGCTTTCCGTGCGATGGCCATGCGGGGCTCCTCGGCCGGGCGGAGAGACCGGAGGAGCATCGCAAGGACGAGGCCCGGCGTGGGGAACGGCCGTGGCGCTCGTGCATCGTTCGAATGTTGGACTGTGGAGGTTCGTGACGTTGCGGCGCTGCTACTGCTGCATCCGCGCCTCGAGCTCCCGGAACCAGTTGTCCGCGCGGACCAGCGCCGGCTGGACCGCTGCGGCGTTGTCCTGCCGGGGCGCGGTGAAGAGGAACTGGCGACCGTCCGGGGTGAGCTCGAAGGAGGTGTGAAAACCGTCGATCACGAACCCGGAGGCGTTGAAGAGTCCCCGGGCCTGGCCCGCGGCGAAGGTCGGGCTGGTCGTGACCGGCACGCTCATCACCTGGCCAGATCCCGGCTCGATGAAGTAAAGCGTCTTGCCGTCGGGCGCCCACCGGGGCATGAAGCCTCCGCCGGTGGACACCTGCCACCGCCCGTCACCGGTGTTGGGAAACGGCCGCACGAAAATCTCGTTCTGGCCCGACTCGTTGGAAGCGTACGCCAGCCACCGGCTGTCCGGCGATATGGCCGGGTTGAGCTCGGTGAAGCTGCTGGCCACCATCGGCACCGGCGTGGTGTCGCCGCTGGTGCGGACGCCCACCAGGTCGCCCGCGCCGGCGCTGCCGTTGTCGGTGCGGACCACGAGCCACTTTCCGTCGCGAGACCAGTCCACCTCCTGCACCTGCCGGTCGATGTGCACCAGCAGGGTGTCGGGACGACGGCCGTCGGCGTAACGCCCGATCACGACGCTGGTGGACAGCGTGTCACGCACGAAGGCGACCATCTGCCCGTCGGGCGACCAGACCGGCCGCCGATCGGCGCCGCCGAACGAGATCCGCGTGAAGGGCCCGCGATCGAGCTGCTTGATCCAGACATTGAGGGCGCCCACCCCGGTCCCGGATCCGACGGCGAGCTGGCAACCGTCGGGAGACAACGCGAACGAGGTGAACTGTCCCGACCAGCCGGAGTCGATCGCCGTGGCGGTCCCGTTCATCCCCACGCGCACGAAGGTGTTCTCCCCGCCCTGGCTTTCTCCGGAGGCATAGACCAGGGAGCCGCTGGCGGACCATGCCAGCTGGGGTGCGCCGAAGACCACGAAGACGTTCTGCTGGACAGGCACTCCGGTGCCTGTGACTTCCAGCCGGTCCAGGTCGAAGGGCGCGGCCAGCAGCGTGCCGTCGCGGCGGGCGTACAGCAGGTGTCCCGTCGGGAGGTACCAGCCCTGGGTGGCCTCATTCATCAGGAGCTTCTGCTGGCCGGTGCGCAGATCGAGTACCCGGAGGCTCATCGTCACACAGCCGGAGGTGCAGCCCTCGAAGAGGACACCGCGGCCCTTGGGCAGGGCGGTCGGATAGCCGAAGCCGACGCCCTGGAGGCCGGAGTTGTCCATGATCGTGGTGGGGGCCCCGCCGTTGGCGCTTACCCGCATGATCCGGTTGAGATCCTGCGGGACGTAGACAATGGTCCCGTCGTCCAGCCAGGCCGCTCCGCCGAATCCGGTCGAGACGGACACCGAGTCGGCCAGGGTGACGGAAGCCCCGTTGGCAAGGTTCACCTTGCGGAGCTGGCGGTCGGCCAGGTAGAGGATCCACTCGCCGTCTGGAGAGAACACCGGGTTGGAGGCGCGTTCGGTGCCCGGGATTGGCACCGGGTCGAGCGCACCGCGCCGCTTGACCCACAGCCTGGCGTTTTGCCTGGAGTCCTTCAGGACCAGGGTATTGCCGTCCGGCGAGAGCGCGAGCCCCGGCGTCAGCGTGGTGAGCTGCACACTGTCGCCGAGCGAGAGGTATTGCCAGCTGGTGGGCTGGTCGGCGGCCCAGCGGGCGCGAGACCACCCGACAGCCGCCAGGATGACGGCCACGACGGCCATTGCGGTCGCAAGCGCGAAGCGCCGCTTCCACATGGCGGTGGCCGGTCCGGCCGCCGCCGCCACGGCCAACGTGGACTTCGACGCGTAGCCCGCATCGGCGAGTGCCGCGGCGAACTCCGCCGCCGTGGCGAACCGGTCGGCCGGCAGTTTCTCCAGCGAGGTGAGCACGGCGGCCTCCACCTGCGGCGGGATCGTGTGCCGTTGGGGGAGCATGGGCCGCGGGTGCTCGGTGAGGACTCGCGCCACGATGGCCTGCGCCGTGGCACCGGTGAACGGGGGCTCGCCGGTGAGCATTTCGTAGAGGACGCAACCGAGGGCGTAGACGTCGGAGCGGGCGGTGATGTCCCGCTCGCCCATGGCCTGCTCGGGGCTCATGTAGTGCGGCGTGCCCAGCGACATGCCGGTCTCGGTCATCCGCGTGCTGCCGGCCTTGCTGGCGGCGAGCGCGATGCCGAAGTCGGCCACCAGCGCGCGGCCGTCGTGCAGCAGGACGTTTTCTGGCTTGATGTCGCGGTGGATGACGTTGTGGCGGTGCGCGTAGTCGAGGGCCGAAGCCACTTCCGTGGTGATGCGGACCGCCTCTGCCACCGGGAACTGCTTCTCCCGGTTCATCCGGTCCCGGATGGTCTCGCCCTCGACGAACGGCATCACATAATAGAGAAAGCCGTCCGACTCCCCGCTGTCGAAGAGCGGCAGGATGTGCGGGTGCTGCAGGTTGGCGGTGGTCTTGATCTCGGAGAGGAACCGCTCGGCGCCGATGACCGCGGCCAGCTCCGGCCGCAGCACCTTGACCGCCACCTTGCGGTCGTGCTTCAGGTCCTCGGCCAGGTAGACGGTGGCCATGCCGCCCTGCCCGAGCTCCCGCTCCAGGCGGTAGCGGTCGAAGAGGGCGGTGGTGAGGCGGTCGGGTGGAGTGATCGGCACACCCAAAGATGCACGGCCGAGGGCATTCCCGCGAGGAGGCGCTACCAGAAGTAGATGTAGAGCGCCGCCACCGCCGCCACCACCAGCCCCCCGAGGAGGCCGGCGTGCCGGGCGGGCTCGAGCAACAGCCCCTCCTTGACCGGCAGCACCCGCGGCGCCGCCAGCGGCCGGCGGGCCGTCACGATCCACATGTACGCCACCAGCACGAGAAAGGTGATGGCCATGTGGTGCAGGAAGGCGATGCCGGGCAGGAACCAGAGGAGGAGCCCGTACACCGGGATGCCGAGGAGCATCGCCCCCTTGGCCGCCATGGGCGGCGTCCTCGGGGAGACCATCCCGACGACGAAGGCCGCCACGATCCCCGGCGAGATGAATCCCCAGAACATCTGGATGTACTGGAACACGCTGCCCGCCCGGCCCACGATCGGCGCCCACAGGCACCCGACCAGGAAAAGCACGAGCGTCGCCCAGCGGCCGACCCGGAGCAGCTGCGCCGGCTCCGCGGCGGGCCGCCAGTGGCGCTGGTAGATGTCGAGACTGAAGATGGTGGCCGCCGAGTTGAGCAGCGACTCGAAGGTGCTGAGGACCGCGCCGAAGAGGGCCGCGAGCATGATCCCGAGCAGGCCCGGGGGGACGAGCTCCCGGATGAGCACCGGGTACGCCTGGTCGGGGGTCGTGATGAGGTCGGGATAGAGGTGGACCGCCATGATGCCGGGCATGACGATGAGGAAGGGGATGCTCACCTTGATGGCCGCGGCGAAGATCGTCCCCCGCTGGCCGTCGGCCAGGCTCCGCGCGGCGAGCGCGCGCTGGGTGATGAACTGGTTGAGCCCCCAGTAGAAGAGGTTGGGGATCCAGAGTCCGCCGACGAACACCGCGAGCCAGGGCATCTCCGGGTCGTTCCACGGCAGGACGGTGTGGAGCTTCCCGGTGGAGAGGGCGGTGAACTCGTCCCAGCCGCCGAGGGCGTCGAGCGAGAGCACGAACACCAGGAGGGCGCCGAGGAGGAGGGCCGTCCCCTGGATGATCTCGGTCCAGACCACGGCGCGGAGCCCGCCGTAGGTGACGTACAGGCCGGAAAGGGCGCCGATGATCCAGATGCCGGTGATCACGTCGAGGCCGATGACCGCCTCGAGCGCGAGGGCCCCGCTGTAGAGCACCGTGGCGAGCGCGACGAAGACGTAGGCCAGCATCATGAAGAACGCCATGATGCTCCGCGCGCCGGCGTCGTAGCGATACTCAAGGTACTCGGGCATCGTGAAGATGCCGGCGCGCAGGAATTTCGGCAGGAAGAAGAGCGCCACGACCACCATTGTCACCGCCGCCATCCACTCGTAACTGGCGATGGCGAGGCCGAGCGCGTAGCCGCGGCCCGCCAGCCCGACGAAGTGCTCGGTGGAAATGTTGGACGCGATGAGCGAGATGCCGATCAGCCACCAGCGGAGCTCGCGGCCGGCGAGGAAGTAGTCCTCGGTCGCGACCTTCTTCCGGCGCGACGCCGCCAGCGACACGGCGAACACCAGGACGAGGAAGCCCACGAAGCTGGCGATGTCGATCGTCGAGAAGGTCATGGCGGCCCGGGGGGAGGGGATGGGCACCATCTTGCCATTTCCCGTGACGGGGCGCAACCTACGCGCACCATGAAGATCGTCTTCCTGCTCGCCGCCGCCGGACTCGCACCCACGTTGGCCATGGGCCAGGCGCGCACGGCGCCCCCCAACGCGCCCGCCACGATCCAGCTTCGGGATTCGTCGGTCGTCATCCGGTACCAGGGCAGGACCGTCTTCGAGGGGAAGCTCGTCGCGACGGGCGGCGCCCCCACGTTCAGCCGGCTCACCGATTCCGCCGGCGGCCGGGTGACCCAGGTCTTCAAGTGGACCGCCGCCGGTCGCGGTGAGGTCACCCTGACCGGCGTGGTGCGGGGGTCGCCCGAGGCGTTCGCCGCCGCGTCGGAGCCCCGCGAGGATGGCCTCCCCGTGGTGCGCCACGCATCGGGTCCGGTGTCGAACCGGCTGAACCGCGCCTTCTACGACCGCCGGTTCGACTGGGTGCTGTCGGTGGACGAGCCGGCCCGGGTGGAACTGGCGCCCGTCGCGCGCGCGGATAGCGCGGTCAGCTACGAACTCTCCGCCGGTGGCGGCGAGGTGTCACTCCGCTTTCGCCCAAGGTTCTACCAGCGGCACCGCGGCTTGGCGCAGTACCGTCCCTGGGAATACCGCCCCTGGACCAGGTCGGTGGCCGGATGGACCTCGTGGTATGCCTACTTCGACAAGGTGACCGAGCAGGACATCCACCGGACGGCGGAGGTCCTCGCCGAAACGCTTCTCCCCTTCGGCTACACATACCTGCAGATCGACGACGGGTACCAGCGGCTTCCGATCGGCCTTCCCCGCAACTGGCTCAACGCCAACGAAAAGTTCCCGAGCGGGCTGGCCGACTTGCGGCGCGTCATCAGCGCGCGCGGACTCCAGCCGGGGATCTGGACCAACGTCAGCTTCCAGGACAGCGCGGCGGCGGCGGCGCATCCGGCGTGGTTCGTCCGGACGGCGGCCGGCCAGCCAGCCCGCGGCAACTGGGTGGGCTACGTGATGGACGGGAGCGCGGCGGGGACGACGGACACGCTGGTGACGCCCGTCTATCGCGCGCTCCGCCGGATGGGGTGGGACTACTTCAAGCTCGACGCGCTGCGCCACCTCCGGTACGAGGGGTACAACAGCTATGCCGGGTACTTCGCCGCGCGAAAGCTGGACCGCGAGGCGGTCTTCCGGGGCTTTGTCCGGCAGGTGCGCGAGGCCATCGGATGGGACGTCTACCTGCTGGCCTGCTGGGGCATCCGTCCCGAGCTGATCGGCCTGGTGGACGGGATGCGGGTGGGCGACGACGGATTCGGCTACGGCTCGTTCGCGCAGTACAACTCGTTCAACAACGTGGTGTGGCGGAACGACCCCGATCACATCGAGCTCCGCCAGCCCGACGGCTACCGCGCCGCGACGCTCACCTCGCTGACCGGGTCGGTGCTCATGCTCACGGACCGGCCCGAGGTGTACCAGACCGAACGGGTCGAGGCCGCCCGACGCACCGCGCCGGTGCTCTTCACGCGGCCGGGGCAGCTGTACGACGTGGATCCCTCGCGTTCCTCGCTCCTGGCGCTGGCGGGCACCGAGGTGAGCGGCTCCGGCCCCCGCCCGTTCGACGCCGACCAGCGCGAGGTGGTGCCGTACTACCAGCTCGACATCGCCCGGCCGTTCGAGCAGTGGACGGTGCTGGCCCGCACCCGGGACGACGCGGGGGCGGTCCCGCTCGAAGAGCTGGGCCTTCCGGATGACGCGGAGTATCTCGGATTCGAGTACTGGACCCGGCGCCCGCTCGGCGTGATACGGGGGGCGCTCGATCCCGGCCCGATCGACGCGCGGTTCGGCGTGCAGGTGGTCTGCCTCCGCCCCCGCCTGGAGCGTCCGCAGGTCGTGGCCACCAGTCGCCACGTGACCTGCGGGGGGCCGGAGCTGCGCGACGTGTCCTGGAAGGACGACGTCCTCAGCGGGGCGAGCGAGCTCGTGGGCGGGGACCCGTACGAGATCTACCTCAACGAGCCGGCGGCATTTCAGTTCGTCGAGGCGGACGCAGGAGGCGCGCGCGTCACCGGCCAGGCGGCGGACGGTACCACGCGCGTCATCCGGCTCGAAAGCGAGCGGGGCGGGATGGTCCGTTGGAAGGTGCAGTACCGCGCCCAGCCGTAAGGCGGGCGCTGGCCCGCACCGGGGAAGTTCGGTAGCTTGGCTGGGTCATCTCACACATCCCACTCCTGGAGTCTTCATGACGGTTCCGACAGCGCGCCTGCAGGGCGCCTGCCTCACCCTGCTCTTGTTCGTGCCTGCTGGATTGTCGGCCCAGATGCGAGCCAGCGAGCGGGGCTCGGTGTCCCAGACGATCGACGGCACCGTCATCACCATCGACTACTCGCGACCCCAGGTCCGGGGCCGCGATTCCCTCTTCGGCGGTGTCGAGAAGTGGGGCGCCGTCTGGACCCCGGGCGCCAACTACGCCACCACGCTCGAGGTCAACCGCCCGCTCAAGATCGACGGCCATCGGGTGGCGCCCGGCAAGTACTCGCTCTGGCTCGTCCTGCAGCCGGGCGAGTGGACCATGGTCATCGACCCCCGGCACCGGATGTACCACCTCCCCTATCCCGACTCGACCGCCGACCAGATCCGCTATAAGGTGAAGCCGGGCACCGGTCCGTTCAATGAAATGCTGACGTTCACCTTCGAGAACGTCCGCGGCGACGAAGGCACCCTCTTCCTCCGCTGGGGCGCCACCCAGGTGGCCTTCCATCTGGAGGTGGAACCGAAGCACAAGCTGACGATGACCGCCGCCGAGGCGAAGCCGTACCTGGGGACCTACGCCCTTCGCTGGACGGGACAGCCGGACAGCGCTCCCCCGTCGAAGACCACGCTGGTCCATGAGAACGGCATGCTGATCGGGCACTGGAAGCCGGCGCCGTGGCCGGAGGCCGCCACCATCCTGCTCGTCCAGATCAAGGAGGACTGGTTCATGGTGGGCACCGTGGTGAACGGGAAGCTGACCGACCTGATGGATGAGTGGGTCTTCGAGTTCGCCAAGAAGGACGGTGTCGTGACCGGGTACGAGGTCTGGGGCGACAGGGACAAGCCGGACGCGACCGCGACGCGGGAGTGAACGCGTTGCCCCTGCTCGTCCTGTTCGTCACCGCGTTCGTGGACATGATCGGGCTCACCATGGTGATCCCGCTCCTGCCTTTCTACGCCACCGACTTCGGCGCCGGCGCCACGATGGTCGGCGTCCTGATCTCCGCCTTCTCCATCGCCCAGCTGGCGGTGGCGCCGTCGTGGGGCCGCTTCTCCGACCGGTATGGTCGCCGGCCGGCCATCCTGGCCGGGCTCCTCCTCACCGCCGTGGCCTACGTCCTCTTCGCCTTTGCCGGGTCGATCGTGGCGCTGCTCGTGTCCCGGCTGATCCAGGGGACCGGCGGGGGCACGATCGGCGTGGTCCAGGCGTATGTCGCGGATGTGTCGAAGCCGAAGGAACGGACCAAGAGCCTGGGGTGGCTCTCGGTGGTGACGAGCATGGGCGCGGTGGCGGGACCCGCCTTCGGCTCCGCCCTGATCAGTCTCGGCGGGCGGCGCGCGCCGGGCCTCGCCGCCGCTGCCCTCTCCGTCCTGGTGTCGATCTTTGCCTGGCGGTTCCTCCGTGAGTCCACCGAACTGCGCCACACCACGAGCCACCCGGCGGCCTCGGCCCAAACGAGCCGCGGCGCCATCCTCCGGGTGCTCACCCGGTGGCGGGAGCCGGCGCCGCGCCTCATCTGGATCTACACCATCGCCATCGGGGCGTTCTATGGCACCATCCAGACGGTGCCGCTGCTGCTCTCCAGCCGGTTCGGCGTGACCGAAGCCAACATCGGATACTTCGTGATGTACCTGGGCGGTATGGGGGTGCTGGTCCGGTCGCTCCTGCTGGGCCGGATGGTGGACCGGATGGGAGAGGCCCGCCTCTCGCGGCTCGGCATCGTCATCCTGGCGCTCGGGCTCGCCTCCACCGGGCTCGCCACCGGGTACCCTATGCTGGCGGCGGGCTTCACCCTGATGCCGATCGGAACGGCGTTCATCTTCCCCTGCGTCACCGGACTCCTCAGCACGGTGGTGTCCTCGAACGAGCGCGGACTTTACATGGGGGTGCAGCACACCTTCGGCGGGGCGTCGCGAGTCGCCTTCCCAATCCTGGCGGGCGTCCTGATGGACCACGGCGGTGTCGGCGTGCCCTTCTGGCTCTCGGCCATCCTGGTCCTCGTGACGCTGCCGCTGACCGCCACGCTCGCGGGCTACGTGCTGGACAAGAACCGCACCACCGGCGACCCGCTCGCCTCGGCGCTGGACGAGATCACGGGGGAGTTTCCAGCGGTCGTCGAGACGAAATAGGCTTCGGCCGCGCCGGTCGCGGCTGAAGCCGCGGCTCGGCTGATGTCGCTGAAGCGACACGGGCCCACAACTAGAGAGGTGTTTCAATTGTCGTATCGTTCTTTGCGCTCTTCGCGCCTTTGCGGTAACAGCTTTTCACCGCAAAGGCGCGAAGAGACGCGAAGACCGCGAAGCACTCAAGGCTATGGCATCGGCGAGTAGCGCGGTCCCGCCGGCAGGTTCTGCGTGAGGTACCGGGTCAGCAGGGAGTAGATGTGGAGGGTGGTGCCCGGCCCCTCGCTGATGGAGTGCGTCCGGTTGGGGTACACCATCACGTCCACCGCCTTGTTCTGCGCTACGAGCGCGTTGATCATCCGCTCGGTGCCCTGGTAGTGCACGTTGTCGTCGCCGGAGCCGTGGACGATGAGCAGGTGACCCTGGAGCCCCTTGGCCTGGTGAATGGGTGACGCGGAGTCGTACTTCTCCGCGTTCGGGCCGAGAAGCCCCATGTAGCGCTCCTGGTAGATCGTGTCGTAGAGCCGCTGGTCCGGCACCGGGGCCACGCTCATCCCCACCTGGTACACCTCCGGATACCGGAACATCGCCTGCAGCGTGGACGACCCCCCGCCGCTCCAGCCCCAGATGGCCACCCGAGTCGAGTCCACGTACGGCCGCGTGCGGTAGAGCGCCTGGACCGCCTGCGCCTGCTGCATGCTGGAGAGCACGCCGATCTGCTCGTATACCGCCTTCCGCCACGCGCGTCCCTTCGGCGCCGGCGTCCCCATGTTGTCCACGCTGGCCACGAGGTAGCCCTGGTCGGCCAGCGCCTGGTGCCAGAGCCGGTTCGACCCGCCCCACGAATCGAGCACCGTCTGCCCCGCCGGCTCGCCGTACACGTACATCAGGATGGGATAGCGGCGCGCCGGGTCGAAGTCGCGCGGCTTGATCATCCAGCCGTCGAGGGTCGAGCCGTCGGCGATCGTGACCTGGAAGAATTCACCGGGAGTCAGGACCGCCTTCACCTTGGCGGCCAGCTCGGTGTTGGCCGCGAGGGTCCGCGCCACCGTGTGCTTCGGCAGGCTCACCAGCTCGGTCACCGCCGGCGTGTCGAAGGTGGACCAGGAGTGGAAGGCCCACGCCGCGTCCGGGGAGATGGTGTAGCGGTGGCTCCCGGCCTGGCCGGCAGGCGTGAGGCGCTCGCTCTTCCCCTTGCCATCGAGCCGGGTGCGCCAGAGATACTGCTGCGTCGCGTTCTCCGGGGAGGCGGTGTAGTAGAGCCAGCCCCCCTTGTCGTCCACCGCGGCGATGGAGTTCACGTCGAACGCGCCCGGGGTGAGGAGACGCGCCGCGCCAGTGGTGCGGCTCACGGCGTAGGCGTGGCGCCAGCCGTCTCGCTCGCTGAGCCAGAGGAACTCGCGGTCGCCCTTGAGCCACGGGATCTCGTCCTGCACGTCGAGCCAGGCCTGGTCGGTCTCGGTCAGGACGGTGCGCGTGCCGCCGGTGGCGGCACTGGCCAGGAGGAGCGCGTCGCGGTTCTGCAGGCGGTTCATCCGCTGCACCAGCACGGAGTCCTTGCCCGCCCACTCCATGAAGGGGAGGTAGTCCTCGCGCGGGTCGCCCGGGAGCTGGAGCCAGGTGGTGGCGCCTCCGTCGGCGCTGACCACGCCCGCGGTGACCGCGGAGTTGGTGGTGCCCACCTTCGGGTACTGGATGGGGATGGTGAAGGGATAGAGCGAATCGGTGTCGTTGATCAGCAGGAAGGTGCCCACGCCCGTCATGTCGAAGTGCCAGTAGGCGATCCGCGCGCCGTCCGGGCTCCAGCGGAAGCCGTCGCGGAGCCCGAACTCCTCCTCATACACCCAGTCGGTCATCCCGTTGACGTGGAGCGAGTCGGCGCCGGTGGTGAGCCGGGTGATGGTCCCGTCGGCCAGGCGCTCCACGTAGATGTCGCCCTTCCGCACGAAGGCCACCCGGTCGCCCTGCGGGGAGAACTTGGCGTACATCATCGTGGAGGCGGGGGCGCCCTTGCCGCCGAGCTGGCGGAGCGCGCCGGTGCCGCGGTCGAGCACCCAGTAGTCGCCGCGGGTGTTCTGCCGCCACACCTGCTTCGTGTTGGTGAAGATCATCAGCTGCTTCGCGTCCGGCGACCAGATGTAGTTCGCGATCTGCAGCGGCGCCGAGTCGCCGGGGGGCACGAGGAGGGCGGCCGCGACGAGGACGCTGCGCGCACCCGTCTTCGCGTCGTACCGCACGATGTCGAAGCCCCCCTTGGTCTCGGCGGACCGGTCCAGCGTGGTGTAGGCCGCACCTCCCTCGATCCAGCGCGCGGGGCCGAAGCGCTCCGGGGCGTACTGCCGCGAGGCGAAGATCTGCCGCAGCGCCGTGGTGGTGGCTTCGGGCACCTGGGCTGAAAGCGGCAGGGCCGCGAGGAACAGGATTCCGGCAACCAGGAGGACACCGGACCGCCGTGCAGCATGGAAACCCATCGTAGTACTCCGGAAAGTGGTGGTCACTACGTGATCAGGTCGCAGAACTTTGCAAGATCGATATTGCCGCCGGAAATGACGGCGACGATGGGACCGGGCCCGGCCTGGCCGGTGAGCGCGGCGGCCACGGAAAGGGCGCCGGCGCCCTCTGCGATGACCCGCGCCTTTTCCGCAAGGAGCCGCATGGCGCGCCGGGTCTCGTCGAGCGAGACGACGATGCTGCCGTCGATGACCGGGCGCATCCGCTCCCACATCCGGGGGAAGACGCTCCGACCGCCGGCGCCATCCACGAACGACGGCGTCCACCCCTCGAAGACCTGCGGGGAGCCCCGCGCGAGCGACAGGGTCATCGGCGCGGCGGTCTCGGGTTCCGCCCCGAAGATCCGGACATCCGGCCTCAGCGCGCGAAAGGCGCTGCCGAGGGCCGTGATGAGCCCGCCGCCGCCGATGCCGGCGATGACGGCGGCGACGTCGGGCGCGTCGTCGAGGATCTCGAGCGCCATCGTGCCGTGGCCCGCGATGAAGTCGTGGTCGTCGAACGGGTGAATGAGCGTGCCGTCCACCCCGGGAAAGGCGTGGTCCTCGAGGGCTTTCCATGCGGCCGTGAAGGGGACGAGCACGAGCGCGGCGCCGAGCGCCCGCATCCGGTCCAGCTTGGCCGCGGGCGCCGTTTCGATGGCGACGACGGTGCAGGGGATGCCGGCCTGCCGGGCGGCGTACGCCACCCCCTGGCCGGCGTTGCCGGCGCTGATGGTCCAGACACCGCGGGCGCGCTCGGCGCTCGTGAGGCGTGCCACGGCGTTGACGGCGCCGCGGAGCTTGTAGGCGTTGATCGGCTGGAGGTTCTCGAGCTTGAGGCGGATGTCGGGATGCCCGGGCCCGAGATCGAGCTTTACGAGCGGCGTGCGGGCGATGGTGCCGTCGATGCGGTCGCGCGCCGCGAGAATGTCCTCCAGCGCGATGGGGCGAACCGGCGGGATGGCGGTCACGGCCGGCCGCCGCTCACGGCGCCCCCTTCTTCCGGAGTTCCGGGAAGATGTTCTCGACGACGATCAGTTCGTCCGCCTCGCTGCCGCCGACCCCGGACCGGATCATGACGAACTGGGAGTCGTCGGGGGTGATGTCCCACGACTTGATCCCGCCGGTGAACGTGAACAGGGAGAACAGGGCGGAGCGGCGGCCGGTGGTGAAGACTGGCCCGGGAATCACCTCGACCGATTGCAGCATGCCGTCGGCGGCGACGAACAGGAGCTCGCGGCCCGAATGGGACCAGTGCGGCTCCGAGCCCCCGCTGGTAGATACTTGCCAACGGGCCGACTTGCTGTCGGGGAAGGGCCGGACATAGACCTCGAACCGACCCGACTCGTCCGAGGTGTACGCCACCCAGCGGCCGTCGGGGGAGAGGGCGAGGTCCATCTCCTCGAACGGCGTCACGACCAGCGGCACCGTCGCGGTGTCGCCGACGAGGCGCCGGGCGAAGAGGTCGCGAGGCAGGGTGCGGTACGCCAGCCACTGCCCGTCGGGGGAGTACGCCGCGAGGTTGGTCGGCCGATCCGCCGGAAGGGGAATCTGCTCTGCCGGCCCGCTGCCGTCGGCGCGCTTGACGAACAGGCGGTCGGGGCCGGCGACGTTGGAGACGTAGGCGACGGACTTGCCGTCCGGCGTCCAGGTCGGGCGGTTGTTCGTCGTGCCCTCGAAGGTGAGCTTGCTGAGCGGTCCGGTCGGCAGCTGCTTGATCCAGACCTGGTGCTCCGTCCCCTCGATGAGGCTGACCGCCAGCTGCGTACCGTCGGGGGAGAGGGCGAGCGTGATGAAGTTCCCCACCCACGCCGAGTCGATCGGCGCGGCAGTGCCGTCGCGGGAGACGTACGTCAACTGGCTCGGTGCCGTCACCTGGGTGCCGATTTCATACATCAGGGTGCCCGTCTCGGACAGCGTGAGGTCCACCGCGCCGAAGGGGCGCCCCGCCACGCCGTTGGCGAGCGCAAAGGCCTCGCCGGTCACCTTGAGGCGCTTCAGGTCGAAGGGCACGGTCATGAGGTCGCCGTTCGCCGTCACGTAGAGGAGGAACCCCGGCGTGGCGTAGCGCGCCGTCAGGCCCTGCACGAGCGTGTGGTATTGCCCGGTCTTGATGTCGAAGACCGCGACCTCGCTCGCCTCCCTGGCGTTCCGCTTCTGAATGGTGAAGAGCACGCCGCGCCCGTCCGGCAGCGCCTGCGGCCAGAAGTGGTCCACCTGGCCGTTCGCCGTGTCCACCGTGGTCACCTGCTCGACTGGGCCGCCGGTGGCACGCACCCGGACGACGCCGGTGGTGCCGCCGCCGGTGAGCCCGTCGAAGTAGATGAAGCCGTCAGCGGCCCAGGTGACGCCGTCGGCACCGAGGCCGCTGTCGGCGATCAGGATCGGCGGGGCGCCGGACAGGTTCGCCACCTTGATCCCCGCGTTGCCCGCCGTCATGAAGCCCACCTGCTGCCCATCCGGGGAGAAGAACGGGATGGTGGCGCCGTCGGTGCCGGGGATCGGCGCGGCCGTGAACTGGTCGCGGTTCCGGATCCAGAGCTGCGAGCCCTCCGGCCCGGGCCCGGTGTAGACGAGGCGGCGGCCGTCCGGCGACAGGGCGATGCGCGTGCCACGCGGGTTGCTCAGCTGCTGCCCCTCGGGCAGCGCCATGGCGTAGCGGAGGACCGGGAGTTGGGGCGTCGGGCGCAGCCATCCGAAGAGGGCTGCAGCGGCGGCCACCACGGCGACAGCCCAGCCGGCCGCCATGAGCCGGGTGGAGCGCCGGAGCGGTGCGACCGCGGCCATGGAGGTGGTGGCCCTCGAGGCGTATGTCGGGCTAGCCAGCGCCGCCGCGAACTCGGCGGCGGTGGCGAACCGGTCGGCCGGAAGCTTTTCCAGCGCGGTGAGGACGGCCCCCTCGACCTGCGGCGGGATGGTGTGCCGCTGCGAGGTGAGCGAGCGGGGCGTCTCGGTCACCACGCGCGCGATGATCGCCTGCGCGGTGGGGCCCATGAAGGGAGGCTCGCCGCAGAGCATCTCGTAGAGGACGCAGCCGAGCGCATAGACGTCGGAGCGCGCGCTGATTTCCCGCTCGCCCATCGCCTGCTCGGGACTCATGTAGTGGGGCGTCCCGAGCGACATGCCGGTTTCCGTCATGCGCGTCCCGCCCGCCTTGCTGGCGGCCAGCGCGATGCCGAAGTCCGCCACCAGCGCCGAGCCATCGTGGAGCAGGATGTTCTCCGGCTTGATGTCGCGATGGATGACGTTGTGGCGGTGGGCGTAATCCAGAGCGGAAGCCACCTCGCTCGCGATCCGCACCGCGTCCGCTACCGGGAGTTGTTTCTCCCGGTTCATCCGGTCGCGGACCGTCTCCCCTTCCACGAACGGCATCACATAGAAGAGAAAGCCGTCAGCCTCGCCGCTGTCGAAGAGCGGCAGGATGTGCGGGTGCTGGAGGTTGGCGGTGGTGGTGATCTCGCTCAGGAACCGCTCGGCGCCGATGACCGCAGCCAGCTCTGGCCGGAGCACCTTGACCGCCACCCGGCGATTGTGCTTCAGGTCCTGGGCCAGGTACACGGTGGCCATGCCCCCGGCGCCGAGTTCCTTCTCCAAGCGGTAGCGGTCGGCGAGGGCCTCGGAGAGGCGCGGGAGCGAATCAGCCACAGGTCACCTTATCAGGAGAAGACTTCGCGCTCTTCGGGGCTTCGCGGTGAACAGCTGTCACCGCAAAGACGCAAAGGGCGCAAAGGGTGGTTGCTCAGGTCTAGGCTCACGACCTGGGGACAGGAGTCACCGCCGCTCCATCAGCCCCGGCAAGTTCTGAAGATACACGACCTCGGCCTGCTGTCCCGGCGTGCCCTGCCGGACCATGACGAACGACCGTCCGTCGGGAAAGACGTCGTAGTTCCGATGGGGAGTGGAGAACTCGAACCGTCCGACGCTGAACAGCTCGGTGCGGGTCTGGACCCGCCCGCCCGCGAGCGTCGCTGCCACCATTCGCGGCTCCGCGCCCCCTCCGGAGCGGTAGAACAGCTCCCTCCCGTCGCGGGACCAGGTCGGCTCCGTGCCGCCGTTCTGCGATACCTGCACCTTCGACCCGAGACTCGGCCAGGCGCGGAGGTACACCTCCATCCGGCCCGATTCGTCGGACTGATAGGCGAGCCACCGGTTGTCCGGCGAGAGCGCCGGCCACCCTTCGGAGTACCGCGTGGCCAGCAGCGTGTCGAACCGCGCCGGCCCCTCGAGGTTCACGGCCACGATGTCGAAGGCGGAGCCCTCGATGACCACGCCGATCCCGGTGCGCTGGTCGGCCGTCACGGCGTGGATCGAGATCTGCTCCGGCCCGAAGAAGACGGAGTCCGCCCGGCCACCCTTGTCGAACTGGCGCCGGTACTCGCCGATCGATCCGTTGCGGACGACGGCGAACAGCAGTCCGCTCCCGTCCGGCATCCATTCGGCGTCGTGGGCGGTCGAGTCGAACCCGAAGCGGGTGAGGGTCGAGTCGGCGATGTCGAACAGCCAGACGTCGCGCTCCTGCTCGGTGAAGTCCATCGAAATGCGCCGCCCGTCCGGCGACACCCGCGGATTGTGGTACGACCGGTCGGTGCCGAGCAGGATGGTGGAGCGGCCGGACCGGTCCACCTGCACCAGCGCACGGGACTGGGTCGGGACGTAGGCGAGGCCGCCAGGGCCGACGGAGACCGGTGGCAGGAACCCGAGAATGGAGAGCACGGTGGCCCCCAGCGGAGTCCCCGACCCGACAGGCTCCTTCTTCCTGAGATCCCACGGGGCGCCGAAGATGGTTCCGTCGGGGAGGGCCCAGACCAGGAACCCGTCGGCGTAGCCCGCCCAGGCCACGTTCACATCGAGCACCTTTACGCGTCGCCCCGTCGCCGGATCGATCGCCAGGATCGGCCCGTTCGGCGGCGCGCGCCAGTAGCGCGCGAGGACCCAGCGATCGGGTAGCACCTGATCGAGCGCAAGAGCCGACTGGCCGGTCGACGAGTCGGGGACGGCGAACCGGGTCAGCGCCCCGTTGGGGGCGAGGGTGGCGAGGGCGCCCTGCGTGGACACGATGAACCGATCGGGGCCGTCGAACTCGATGGCGGTGAGCCCGGCCCCGCCCTCCACCGGGATGGCCACCGAGGTCCCGCCGCCGATCGGCACCTTGCGCGGCGAGTTGTTCGTGCCGAGATAGGCGATCGACTGGCCGTCTGGGGAGAAGCTGATGGCGAACCCGTCGTCCGTGCCCTCGAGCCGTCGCGGCCGCAGGTCGTCGAGCCGCCGGGTGTAGATGGAGAGGCGGTCCCCCTGTCCGCTGACGTAGGCGAGCGTATTGCCGTCGGGCGAAAGCCGAAGGGCGACCGGCGGCAGCTCGGAGGGCACAGGAATCGAGAGCCGGAGCGGCCGCACGTCGGCCTTCGGCGCCAGCACCCGGGCACCGATGCCGAGGCCGGCCGCCAGGGTCACGGCGGCGAGCGCCCACGGGCCGAACGTCGCGACCCGACTGCGGGGAGCGCTTGCGGCGGACATCGCGATGGTGGCCGAGGAGGTGTACTGCCGGTCAGCCAACGCTTCGGCAAACTCGGCGGCGGTCTTGAACCGGTCGGCGGGGAGCTTCTGCAGCGAGGTCAGCACCGCGGCCTCGACGTGCGCCGGAATGGTGCCTCGCTGCGGCAGCATTGGGCGCGGTGTCTCGGTCACCACCCGCGCGACGATCGCCTGCGCCGTGGAGCCGGTGAACGGCGGGTCACCGGTGAGCATCTCGTAGAGCACGCAGCCGAGGGCGTACACGTCACTCCGCGCGGTGATCTCCCGCTCGCCCATGGCCTGCTCGGGGCTCATGTAGTGCGGCGTGCCGAGGCTCATCCCGGTCTCGGTCATCCGGCTCCCGCCCGCCTTGCTGGCGGCGAGGGCGATGCCGAAATCGGCCACCAGCGCCGAGCCGTCGTGCAGCAGGATGTTCTCGGGCTTGATGTCGCGGTGGATGACGCCGTGGCGGTGGGCGTAGTCGAGGGCGGATGCCACTTCCGTGGTGATGCGGACCGCATCGGCCACGGGCAGCTGCTTTTCGCGGGACATCCGGTCCCGCACCGTCTCCCCTTCGACGTACGGCATGACGTAGAAGAGGAAGCCGTCGGCCTCGCCGCTGTCGAAAAGCGGGAGGATGTGCGGGTGCTGCAGGTTGGCGGTGGTCTTGATCTCGCTCAGGAACCGCTCGGCGCCGATGACGGCCGCCAGTTCCGGGCGCAGCACCTTGACCGCCACCCGGCGGTCGTGCTTGATGTCCTGCGCCAGGTACACCGTGGCCATGCCGCCCTGCCCGAGTTCGCGCTCGAGGCGGTAGCGGTCGGACAGGGCCTCGGTGAGGCGGGGAAGTGAGTCGGTCAAGCGAGTTTCTCCAGGTGGCCGCTCGACCAGTGGCTGAAGCCACTGCTCGGCTGATGTCACTAAAGTGACCAACGAGTTCCGAGAGCCTGTGTCGCTTCAGCGACATCAGCCGAGCCGTCGCTTTAGCGACGAGCTCGTGTCAGGGTCGCGTCCGCACCCTACTTCTTCCCCATCTTCGCCTTGAGCTCCGTGAACCAGTTGTCCACGAACACCAGCTGGCTCGAGTTCGCCTGTGCGGATTCGGGGAGCATGCGCAGCATTACGAAGGCCTTGTCGTCCCGCGTCACGTCGTACCCGCGGTAGCTGGGGGCGCGGAGGTAGGCGGAATCCGCGAACAGCGGCTGCTCGGTCCCCACGGCCAGCGCGGGCGCGGTCGTGACCGGGACCGCCATCATCTGCCCCGCGGCCGAGCGGTAGAACAGCTCCCGACCGCTGTGCGCCCAGAGGGGCTCCCCGCCACCGGCCACCGACACCTGCCGCCGGCCTGCAGAAGAGTCCGGAAAGGCCCGGATGTAGATCTCGTCGCGCCCCGACTCGTCCGACTGGTAGGCCAGCCACTTCCCGTCCGGTGAAATCGTCGGGGCCCGTTCGTCGAACTTGGACGCCGCCACCACCGGGAACCCGACGGAGTCGATCCCCGGCCGGATGGCGTAGATGTCCCGGCTCGGCATGGTGATCCGGTAGGCGAGCCAGGAGCCATCCCCTGCCCAGGCTGCCTCGGCGATTGTGCTGGTGGAGGTGATGACTGTATCCACCACACCGCCGCCGTCTGCCCGCCGCCGGAGGATGGCACTGGACTGGCCGTCCTCGATCACGTAGCTCACCGACTCCCCGTCCGGCATCCAGAGGGGGCGGTACTTGATGGAGTTGTCGAAGGTGACCCGGCTGAGCGGGCCGCGGTCGAGGTCCTTGATCCAGATGTCGCCGACCGGGTCGCCGTGGATGGCCACGGCGAGGCGGGATCCATCTGGCGAGAGGCTCAATCCGCCGTTGAAGCCCGGCGTGTACGACCAGGCGGAATCGATGTCGGTCGCCTGCCCGGAGCGGGTGACCCGTACGGCACGGACCGGCCGCTGGCTCGGCTGCGCGTTCCCCGAGCGATAGATCAGCGTGCCGTCCGACGAGACTGTCAGGTTCGCGGTGCCGTTGGCGCCAATCGCGATCCCCTCCAGCACCGGCGTCTCGGGACCGGTGACCGCCAACTTGCCAGCATCGAACGGCACCGCCACCGCAATGCCGTTGGGCCGCAGCACGAGCAGGAATCCCGCCTCGAGATACCAGGCTTGGAGTCCCTGCACCAGCCGGATGCTGCGGCGATTCTTGAAGTCCCACGCCACGATCCAGTTGTCGTTCCCGCGCGTCGGACCATGCCACTCGGTGTAGACCAGGCCTCGCCCTCCCGGCAGCGCCACGGGTGTGATGTGTCCGAGCGTCCCGTTGGCGGTGTCCGCGGCGGTGACCGGCTCGGGCGCCCCACCAGTCTCCGGGATCCGGTAGAGGATGCCGCGGATCCCCTGCATTCCGGGTGCGTAGATGTAACCGTCGCGACCCCAGGCCAGCCCTCCGTTCATGAAACCGGAGAGGGAATCCAGCAACGTGGTGGGCGTCGAGCCGTCGAGGGAAATCACCCTCAGGGAACCGGATCGCTGGTCCCGGAAGGCGATGCGGCGTCCGTCGGGGGAGAAGGCCGGCGAGAAGGCGTTGGTCATCCCGGGCAGGATCCGGGCGGTGAGCTGGTCCCGTTCCTGGAGAAAGAATTCTGCCTTGTCGCGCGATGGCCCCCCAGGATAGACGAACCGGCTGCCGTCCGGGGAGATCGCGAGCTCCAGTCCCACGAAGTTGATGTACACGGCGTCCGTGGGAAAACCCACGGTATAGCGGCGCGTCGGAGCCTCGACCGGTGGCGGACGGAGCAGCCAGCTCGCGGCGAGCGCCACGAGCAGGAGTCCGGCCAGCGCCCACCCGGCCAGCGCGGCGGTACGGCTCCGGCGCGGCGCCTCCCCCGCCACCGCGTACGCGGTCGTCCCGCGGAACCCCGGATTGTCGAGCGCGTCGGCGAAGGCCTTGGCGCTCTCGAACCGGTCCGCCGGCAGCTTCTCGATGGACTTGGCCACCGCGGCGGCCACGTTCACCGGCACCGACTTCCGCAGCTCGGTCACGGGGCGCGCGGTGTCGGTCACGATCTTCATGATGATCTGCTGGGCCGAGGCGCCGGTGTGCGGCGGGTTCCCCGTGAGCATTTCGTACAGCACGCTGCCGAGGGAGTAGACATCGCTGCGGGCGGTGATCTCCTTTTCCGCCGTGGCCTGTTCGGGGCTCATGTAGTGCGGCGTGCCGAGCGACATCCCGGTCTCGGTCATCCGGCCGCCGGCGGCGGCGCTCAAGGCGAGTGCGATCCCGAAGTCGGCCACCATGGGGCGCCCGTCGTGGAGCAGGATGTTCTCCGGCTTGATGTCGCGGTGGATGACGCCGTGCCGGTGGGCGTAGTCGAGGGCGTCGGCCACCGCGACCGTGATCCGCACCGCTTCCTCGATGCTGAGTTGGGTCTCCCGGTCGAGCTTCGTGCGAAGGGTCTCACCCTCGATGTAGGGCATCACATAATAGAGAAAGACGCCTTCCCCGCTTTCCCGCCTCCCCGCTTCCCCGCTGTCAAAGAGCGGCAGGATGTGGGGGTGCTGCAGCGCGGCGGTGGTCTTGATCTCCACCACGAAGCGCTCGGCGCCGATGACGGCGGCGAGCTCGGGCTTCAGGACCTTGAGGGCGACCTTGCGGTCGTGCTTCAGGTCCTGGGCCAGGTAGACGGTGGCCATGCCCCCCTGGCCGAGCTCCCGCTCGATGCGGTAGCGGTCGGCAAGGGCGGCAACGAGGCGGGGAAGGGGATCGGTGTTCACTTGCTGCCCACCTTCGCCTTGACCTCCTCGAACCAGTTCTCGACCAGCACGAAGCTCCGGACCTGGGTGGCTGGGGCGGACACCAGGCGGGACATCAGGAACTGCCTGTCGTCCGGCGAAATATCGAACGGCGTGTACCACTCGTCGGGATTCAGAAGCACGTCGTTCCCGAGGGTGAAGAGCTTGATGCGGGCCCCCATCTGCGACGGCCCGGCCACGGGAATCGGCGCCATCATCATGTTGCGGGCGCTGTCCACGTAGAAGAGCTCGCGGCCGCTGTTGGCCCAGAGCGGGGCCTGGCCTCCGTTGGTGGACACCTGCCACTTGCCGTCATCCACGTTGGGGAAGGGGCGAACGTACACCTCGTTCCGCCCTGTCTCGTCCGAGGCGTACGCCAGCCACTTGCCGTCGGGTGAGAGCGCCGGTGCCGACTCGTCGGCCTGGGCGCTGGCGAGCAGCTCTTGCGGAGCGCTGTCTACCCCGGGGCGGAATGCGAGGATGTTGCGCATCTTGGATGGCCCGTTGCCGCCGACGCGCAGGATGAGCCAGTCGCCGTCTCGCGACCAGCTGCCCTCGAGGAGGTTCGGTGTGGCCGGGGTCTCGAAGAGGACCTGCTCCTTGCCCGTTCCGTCGGCGGGACGCTGGCGGAGGGAGCCAGCCCCGTCCACGATGTAGGTGACCGACTTTCCGTCGGGGGTCCAGCGTGGCCGCTGCTCGGACGCGCTATCGAAGGTGAGCCGCGACAGCGGCCCCGCCGGCAGTTCCTTGATCCAGATGTCGTCGCCGGAGTTCGTGTTGAGCCCGATGGCGAGCCGCTTGCCGTCCGGAGAGAGCGACCAGCCGAGATTCCCATTGGAGAGGGAATGCCGGAGGGTCCAGCTGGAATCGAGCGCAGTCAATCGCCCGGTCCGGTCGATCCAGGTCATCTCGTACAGCAAGGCTCCCGAGCCTCCTCCACCCATTTCCGTCGTCATCGTTCCGCTGGCGCTGAACGCCAGCTGGGGGAAGACGTCGAGGAAAAGCGCCACGTTGTCCAGGATCGGGACGGCCGTGCCACGGAGCTCGAGCCGCTTCAGGTCGAAGGGAGCGGCCAGCACGCTGCCATCGGGACGGACGTACGCGAGGTGTCCCGTGGGGAGGTACCATCCTTGCTTCGCGGTGGGGTCGAGCATCCTGGCGTCGCCCGATTTCAGGTCGAGCACCCAGAGCTCGGATTGCGCGCAG
>JACDJC010000668.1_pt1 | contig 37480 bp, 32 predicted proteins | sample 7454191 | NCBI WGS metagenome assembly JACDJC01 (sample SAMN14253291, study PRJNA609438) | sludge metagenome | isolation source: sludge after 25d culture with pyrite and EDTA | collected 2018-12-20
ATCAATCCCTGCCGCTGTTGGGACAGGAAAGCCGCCTCGTCGTCGAACCACCCCTCGAAGACGTGGCCTCGGGAACACTGGAGGTCGTAGGCAATCATGAATTTAAATTTTCCTTGAGATTCAACACTTAAAAAAATCATGGACGCTCGTGCCATCAAAGTATTCCTTGACACGACAGCTTGTTTTTTTCAAATACAAACCCTGGCGGCGCCGCAGGCGCCCCTCTACGAGGAGCCCCATGAAAGCCTTGCGTGCAACAATGGTTTTGCTGGCGGTCATGTCCACCACGGCCCTGGCCGAATTTTTTTACGTCAACGATGTGGTAAAGGTCACCCTCCGCTCCGGCCCCGGCTACGATCACAAGATTCTGGCCGTTCTGAACTCCGGCGATCCGGTGGAGCTGGTGGAGAGAGGAAAAGATTGGAGCCGCGTGCGCGTTCCGGACGGCCCCGAGGGGTGGATGGCGACGCGGCTGCTCACCCAAAACGAACCCAACACGCTGAAAATCAAGCGGCTGGAAGCACGGTTGGCCGCCGGCGAGACGCACCCGGACATGCCGGCGCTGGAAACGGAGAACAAGCGCCTGGAAGCGGCGTTGGCCGAGGCACGCCTCGAACTGGCCGCCGCCCGCCAGGCGAACAGCGGTGCTGAAGGCCAAACCGCCACGGCGGACAACGGCGCCTTGGCAGACGCCAAAGCCCGGATTCAGGCGCTGGAAACCCGCCTCGCTGAATGCCAGGACCAACTGGCAGACCAGACCTTGGCGGTGGGGTGGCGTTGGTTTCTTGCCGGCGCCGGCGTCTTGTTGGTGGGGATGCTCATCGGCCTGAAAATCCAGCGCCGTCATCGCTCCGGCCTCCTGTAGCACGGCCCTTGATCACTGATTCCAAACATTGAACAAAACTAAGGACATCCCATGATGAGTGACGATGAAACGATGATTCAAACCGACATCCTGGTCATCGGCAGCGGTGTGGCGGGATTGGCCTTCGCCCTGAAGGTGGCGCCCTTCGGCAGCGTGGCCCTGGTGACCAAAAAAGGGGTGATGGACAGCAACACCAGCCAGGCCCAGGGCGGCATCGCATCGGTCTTCGGACGGCTGGACAGCTTTGCCCTGCACATCCAGGACACCCTGGAAGCCGGAGACGGCCTCTGTCACCAGGACGTGGTGGAGCAAGTGGTACAGAACGGTCCGGAGCGGATCCGCGAACTGATGGACATGGGGGTCAAGTTCAACCTGGACCCCCAGGATGCCGACGATCTGGACTTGGGCCAGGAAGGCGGACACAGCCGCAAACGCATCGTCCACGCCCAGGACATGACGGGCATGGAGCTGGAACGGGTCCTGGTGGATCACCTCCGCCGGGAGCCACGGATCCGCTTGTTTGAAGACCACGTGGCCATCGACCTGATCACCTGTTCGACACGAATGAAACGCGGCACGGTAACCACCGGGCACGAGGATGTCTGCCTCGGCGCCTACGTGCTGGACAGCCAAACTCAAAAAGTCCGGACTTTCGCCGCCAAGATCACCCTCCTGGCCACCGGCGGCGCCGGCAAGGTTTACCTGTACACGAGCAATCCGGACGTGGCCACCGGCGACGGTATCGCCATGGCCTACCGGGCCGGGGCCACCGTGGCCAACCTCGAATTCGTCCAGTTTCACCCCACTTGCCTCTACCACCCCGAGGCCAAGAATTTTCTCATCTCCGAAGCGGTGCGCGGCGAGGGCGCCATCCTGGTGGACCAGGCGGGCCACCGGTTCATGGAACGCTACGATCCCCGCAAGGAGCTGGCCTGCCGGGACGTGGTCGCCCGGGCCATCGACACCGAGTTGAAACAGAGCGGTGACGACGCCGTCTATCTGGACATCTCCCACCGGCCGGCGGATTTCGTCAAGGAGCGATTCCCCAACCTGTACCGACGTTGCCTGGAATTCGGCTTCGACATGACCCGCCAGCCGATCCCGGTGGTACCGGCGGCCCATTACATGTGCGGCGGCGTGGTGACTGATCTGCTGGGCCGCACCGACATCCAGCGGCTCTACGCGGTGGGGGAAACCGCCTGCACCGGACTCCATGGCGCCAACCGTCTGGCGAGCAACTCTCTCATCGAAGCCCTGGTCTACGCCGACCGGGCCGCCCGTCAGGTGGCCGCGGACCTGGCCGGACTCGACTTCGGCGCCGCTCCGGCGCCGGTTCCCTGGGACGAGGTGGGCACCAGCGACAGCGACGAGCGCATCGTGGTTTCCCACAACTGGGATGAAATCCGCCGCTGCATGTGGAATTACGTGGGCATCGTCCGCTCGGACAAGCGCCTGGAACGCGCCCAGCGCCGCATCGACAACATCAACAACGAAATTCGGGAATACTACTGGAATTTCAAGGTGGAGCCCCCCCTGATCGAACTGCGCAACATCGCCACGGTGGCCGATCTCATCGTCCGTTGCGCCCTTCATCGAAAGGAGAGCCGGGGACTGCACTACAACATCGCCTATCCCCGGCGGGATGACCGCCGTTGGCGCAAGGACACGGTGCTGCGACGTGCTTACGTCGGTTGACATGAAAGGGTTCAACCTTATGTTAAATAATTATCGTGGTTCCTGTCGCCCTGCGCGACGCAAATCCAACCAAATGGCCCACCGCGGCCGGGCGGGTATCTGTGCATGAGTACCAAGCGCGATTACTATGACATCCTCGGCGTCGGGCGCCAGGCCTCCGACGCCGAGTTGAAGAGCGCTTACCGCAAGTTGGCGCTGCAGTTTCATCCGGACCGCAACCCGGGCGACCAGAGCGCCGAGGAAAAGTTCAAGGAAGCGGCCGAGGCTTACGAGGTGCTGCGGGATCCCCGGAAGCGCCAGATCTACGACCAGTACGGGCATGCCGGCCTGGAAGGCACGGGGTTTACCGGCTTCGGCGGCTTTGAAGACATCTTTTCCAACTTCGGCAGCATTTTCGAGGACCTGTTCGGCATCCGGGGAAACCGCCACGGCACTCGCGGCCGGGCCCAGCGGGGCAGTGATCTGCGCTACGATCTCCGTCTTTCCTTCATGGAAGCGGTCTTCGGGGTGGAAAAGTCCCTCGAGGTGGAAAAACGGGAAACCTGTGCCGTTTGCGGCGGCACGGGTTGCGAGCCCGGCACCCAGCCCGAAACGTGCGGCCAGTGTCAGGGATCCGGTCAAGTAACGCGCAGCCAGGGGTTTTTCACCCTGCGCACCACCTGCCCCCGCTGTCGGGGAACCGGCCAGATCATCAACACGCCCTGCGGCCACTGCCGGGGCGTGGGCCAGGTGAATACCATGCGGCGGGTGTCGGTGAAAATTCCCGCTGGAGTGGATACCGGCAGCCGATTGCGGCTGGCCGGAGAAGGGGAAGCCGGCTCCGCCGGTGGCCCCCCCGGGGATCTGTACGTGGTGATTCATGTCGAGCCTCACGATTTTTTCAAACGCGAGGGCCGCGATGTGATCTGCCAGGTACCGGTGTCCATGGTGCAGGCCACCCTGGGCGGTGAAATCAAGGTCCCGACCCTCGATGGCGAAAAACCGCTTCAGATTCCCAAGGGAACCCAGTTCGGCGACGTCTTTCGTTTTCGCAACGCCGGCATTCCGTCGCTGCGCAACGGGGATCGGGGCGACCAGATCATTCAGGTGCTGGTGCGGACCCCCACCAGCCTGAACCGCAAGCAGGAAAACCTGCTGCGGCAGTTTGCCGACATCGAAGCGGGCAAGTTGGGCAGCAAGTTGAAGAACATGCTCAAGGGTGGTGGCGCCAAGGCCGCCAATTGACGGCGGCTACCGCCCTTGCATCCATCCGCTTTTCCGACGGAAGAGAAAATTTTCATGTACAAACTGAAAATCGTCACCCGATTCGCCGCCGCCCACCAGCTTCGGATGGTGGCCCGCAAGTGTGAAAACCTCCACGGCCACAACTGGAAAATCGAAGTCTGCGTCCGTGGCAACGACCTGGATCGCGGCGGCGTGGTAATGGACTTCGGGGTGATCAAGGCCCATCTGCGCGACATCATCCAGCTACTGGACCATCGCTTCCTCAACGAGCTGGAGTGGTTCGACGAGCAGCGGCCGCCGTCATCGGAGAATATCGCACGGTTCATCGCCGAACGACTGGCGGAGCGGCTGGGCGACGGGCCGGTGACGGTGGCTTCGGTGAGCGCCTGGGAATCCGAAGACGCCTGCGCCACGTTCTTCCCGTAATTTTTAGGGACGGCTAGTCCGCCGCCCAGGGTTTCCGGCCTAAATGGGCCAGCAGTTCGTCCCGGGTGGTGATGGCCACCGTGTCCGGCACCTCCCGGCGGATGGCCTCCATGCCGCCTTCCTGGCGATCCACCAGCACCACGACCCGCTCCACCCGCAGCCCCTCTTCCCGGGCGCGTTCGATGGCCTGAAGGGTCGATCCGCCCGTGGTGACCACGTCTTCGATCACGGCCACCCGATCTCCCGGTTTCAGATCCCCCTCGATCCAGCGGACGATGCCATGGTCCTTGCGGGTCTTGCGGATCGAAAACGCCTTCACCGGCTGCTGCCGAAGCTGTGAGGCGAAAGCGGTGGCCACCGCGATGGGGTCCGCGCCGAAGGTCATCCCGCCCACGGCGTCCAGGCCCAGGTCGGCCACGGCCTCGAAAACCAGATGGCCGGCCAGATACATGCCCAGCGGATGCAGGGTGGTGGGCTTGCAGTTGACGTAGTAGCGGCTCATGCGGCCCGAGACGAGGCGAAAGGACGGGGTGTCGGTGTACTTGAAAGATTTTTCGCAAAGGAGCCGGATCAGGTCGTTGCGCATGACAAAATCACCACGGAGGCCGGCAAGATGGCCCGGCTGAAGGAAAAGGTTGATATTAAGTACCTGATATGATATTAAAAAGCCTCCACTGAAACGGAAGAAGCGGGTCTACGGGGCTCAGTGGAGGCTCCGAGCAAGGAAAACCGGTGGCGGCACTCCTTGAACTCGGCCCTGCCATATCAACGAATACCGGGGCGGTCAATCCCCGCCGCACACGCCCGCGAGTACCGGCCATTGATGCAACCAGCCCATCCACCTGCCATCATCCGTCTCTATCGGGTTACCCGACGCTACGGGGTCCAAAAGGCCCTGGATGCGGTCTCTTTGGAAATTCCCGCCAATGCCTTCGTTTTTGTCACCGGTCCCAGCGGTGCGGGCAAAACCACCCTGCTCAAGCTACTTTACCTCGGCCTGAAGGCCAACGAGGGGCAGGTGATCGTCGATGGCATGAACCTGGCGCGGATGGACCGGCACCGGATTCCGATCCTCCGGCGGCGGCTGGGAATCATCTTCCAGGATTACAAGCTGATCGCCACCCGCAGTGTTTACGAAAACGTGGCCTTGGTGTTGGAGGCGGCCGGAACACCGCATCGCGCCATCGCCGCCGGGGTCAACAGCGTGCTGCGGACAGTGGGCATGGAGAAGCGGCGCGACGCCCTGCCGCCCAGCTTGTCCGGCGGCGAGCAACAGCGGGTGGCCGTGGCCCGGGCCCTGGTGGGCGAGCCCCGGATTCTCCTGGCCGACGAACCCACCGGGAGCCTGGACAGCGTCTCGGCGGGGGTTGTCATGGACCTGATCACCCGATTTCATCAGCGGGGGGGCACCGTGCTGGTGGCCACCCATGACCAGCATTTGATCCGCAGCGTCCCGGCCCGGGTGATCCATCTGGAAGGGGGGAAGCTGGTGGAGATTCTGCCCTGCTCAGATCCCGGACCCCTTGATCGGTAACAGGCGGCGTCATGCACCTGCATCTGCGCAAAGCGCTTCAGGATATGCGCAACAACCGGTTCCTCAACGCCATCACCGTGGCCACCATCGCCCTGGCGGTGATCATCGTCGGTGCCTTCTCCCTGTTTGTCATCAACGCCGGCGACCTGCTGAACACCTGGCGCCAGGGACTCCGGCTGATGGTCTACCTCGAAGACGGACTGCCGCCGGATCGGCGGCCGCGGATCGAGGACACCCTGCGTCGGATGCCGGAAATCGAACGACTGCAATTCATCTCCAAGGAAGCGGCCATGGCGTTGCTGCGCAGCCAGATGTCCCGTCACGCGGCGTTGCTGGACGGCCTGACCCAAAATCCCCTACCGGAAGCCTATGAGGTGGAAGTGCGCCACGGGGTGGAGCGACAGATGGAATCTCTGGCCGAGCGGATCGAACAGATCGCCGGAGTTGAGGAAGTGGCCTACGGCAAGCAGTGGATCAAGCGCTTCGGCGGCCTCGTGGAACTGCTCGGCATCATCGGCTACGCCTTGACCGGCCTGTTTTCCGGCGCGGCCGTGTTCTTCGTGGCCAACACCATCCGGCTGATTCTCTACGGCCGGCGTGAAGAACTGGAAATCATGCGCCTGGTGGGTGCCTCGGAGCGCTTCATCCGGACCCCGTTCTACATCCAGGCCCTGCTCCAGGGATTCATGGGCGGCCTGGTGGGGATCGGCACCCTGTATCTGGTTTATCGGTTCACCGCCGGAGACATGGCCGCCACCTTGGGCGGCTTCGGGTTTTCCTTCCGTTTTCTACCATGGACGGCCGTGGCGGGGGCCGTCCTCAGCGCCATGGTCGTGGGGTGGTTGGGGTGTTTCGCTTCACTGAAACAATTCATCGCCTCCTCCTGATCCTCCTCTGCCTGGCCACGGCAACGGCGACGGCGGCCGCTGCGCCGAAGGGTTGGGCGGAGGTGACCGCCAGCGGGTTGAAACTGCGGGCGGAACCGACGGTGGAGAGTCGCGTCCTGGCGGTTTTGCCCGAGCAGACCCGTGTACCGGTCATCGGCGAGGCACCGGGATGGGTCAAGGTCGTCGTGGACGGCACCGTCGGCTACCTGAGCCGGGACTATGTGCACCGGGTGTCGGGTCCCTCGGAAGAAAGCGGCCCATCCCCCGACCGAATGCAAACCCTCCGGCGCCAGGCACGGGACATCGAGGACCAGATCACCGAACGAAAGGCCGATGTGGCCCAGATCGGCCGGCAGGAGCAGGCGGTGATCAGCGACCTGGATGCCGTTGAACAACAACTGGGCAAAACCCGATCGGCCTTGGCGGACCTCAGACGCGAGCAGGCGACCCTGCGCCAGGCCATGGATGAAACCGACCGGACCGTGGCCGGACTGGAAGCCGATATCCAACAGGTGAGAGACATGGCGGCCCGCCGCCTCACGGCCCTTTATAAACTGAACTGGCTCGGTCGCGTCCAGGTTCTGGCCGCCGCGGGGACGGTTCACGACTTTTTGATCCGCGAAAAAGCCCTGAGACGCGTTCTGGCCGCCGACGAGGCGATCCTGGAACGCTTTCACCACCAACGCCGGCGGCTCGAAACCCTGGTGGCGGACCAGGCCCGGCAACAGCAGCGCATGGCGGCGCTGGAGACGGAACTTCAAGCCCGGCTGAAGGCCTTCGATGCCGAGCAGGCGCGACGCAACGATCTGCTCGCCCGGGTCCGCGACCGCAAAGCCTTGACGTTGGCGGCCATCGACGCACTGCAAAAGGCGGCCACCCGTCTGGACGAGACCATGCGCCGCTTCAAGGCGCCGTCGGCCGAGAAGCCGGTGGAGACGGTTTTTGGCGATACGCCTTTTCATGCCCGAAAAGGTTTGCTAAAGATGCCTGTCAGTGGAAAAATCATTCACCTCTTCGGCCCGTACCACAACCGTCGCTTCAACGTGACCAACGTCCGCAGCGGCATCGATATTCGAGCCGAGATGGGAGCGCAGATTCGTGCCGTGCACGGCGGACGGGTCCGTTTCGCCGATTGGTTCAACGGGTACGGCAACCTGATGATCATCGACCATGGAAACGCCTACTACACGGTCTACGCCCACCTGGAAGAAATGCTCAAGCCCACTGGCGCTTCGGTGGAAGCCGGCGATGTCATCGCCACGGTGGGCGATACCGGGTCCCTGGAGGGCCCTTTGCTCTATTTTGAAGTGCGGCACCATGGCAATCCCATAGACCCGATGCTCTGGTTGAAAACGGGCTGAAATCCCGAGCCGGAGCTTTTTGGCAACAAGGAGAGATCTATCATGCGTCATTCATCCGCTCGTCCCCGGATCTGGGTTGCAATGCTCATCGGGGTGCTGCTCTGGACCGCGGCGTCGGGAATCCTGCACGACCTGCATGCCGAGGGCGAGGACATTTACCAGGGGCTCAAGACCTTTACCGATGTTCTCGAAATCATCGAAAAGAATTATGTGGACGAAGTCGATGCCAAAGCACTGATCGAAAAAGCCATCGACGGCATGGTGGGCAGCCTGGATCCCCACTCGGCCCTTTTGCCCCCCGAGGCCTATGAGGATCTGAAGATCGACACCCGGGGGGAGTTTACCGGCATCGGCATCAGTATCAGTCTCCGCGACGAAATGATCATCGTGGTGGCCCCCATCGAAGGAACCCCGGCCTACGCCGCCGGCATCAAGGCCGGCGACCGCATCGTGGCCGTCGACGGCAAGGCCACCCGGGACCTGCGGGAAGCGGTGAAGATGATGCGGGGCCCCAAGGGGACCCATGTCACCGTAACCATCTTGCGTGAGGGCGAACCGGAGCCCATCGACTTCGATCTGGTACGGGATGTCATCCCGATTCAAAGCGTCCACAGCATGTTGCTCAAACCCGGCTACGGCTATGTGTGGATCACCCATTTCCGCGACCAGACCGTCGATGACCTGCAAAAGGCGATGGCCGAGATGGACACGGCCGATAGGCCCCTCAAGGGGCTGGTCCTGGACATGCGCGACAATCCCGGCGGACTGTTGCCCCAGGCGATCCAGACCGCCGACCTGTTTCTGGAAAAGGGCAACATCCTGTCCATCAGGGGTCGCATCAAGCGCCACACCAAGAGTTTCGAGGCCCGTCCCGACGCCGATCCGCCGCGCTATCCCATCGTGGTGCTGATCAACGGCGGCAGTGCCAGCGCATCGGAAATCGTCGCCGGCGCCTTGCAGGATCACCGTCGCGCCTTGATTCTGGGCACGACCTCCTTTGGCAAGGGATCGGTGCAAACCGTTGAAAACCTCGGCGACGGTTACGGCCTGAAGCTGACCATCGCCCGGTACTACACTCCCAGCGGCCGCAGCATCCAGGCCAAGGGCATCGAACCGGACATCGTGGTTCAGCCCCTGACCGCCGAAGAAGTGGCCACCGCCGAAATTGCGGATCGCCACATATCGGAAAAGGACCTGCGCAACCACCTGGATGCCGAAGACCCCGAAGGGGCCCCCGCCCCGGAAACCCCTCCCTCCCAACCGGACGATGAAATCGAGGATGAGGGCTCAAAACCCCCGCGGCGACACCCCCGCGGTGGCCCCCGCCCCCCCGGCCCGCTGACGGTCGAACGGCTGATGAAGGACAATCAGGTCTCCAGGGCACTGGATATCCTGACGGGTTACGAACTCTTGAGCCGCGACAAGAACTAGGCCCGGGGCGGATCGGGATCCTCGATAATGGCGAGCAAACGTAGTGCGCCCCAGCGGCGCAAGAGTCCGGCAGTGCGCAAAAAGCCTTCCCGGCGGGCCAAAAAGCGCTTCGACGGCAAGCGCATCCTGCTGGCGCTGGGCGTGTTGTTGATCCTGGTGGTGGCCGGCGCCGTCACGGTGCGATTATGGGTTCCCCCTCCGTCGGCCCCGGTGGCGGTCAAGGTGCCGGCTGGGCCGGTCCCCCGGGTGGCACCGGCCCAGCAATCCTCCCCACCCCCCCATCGAGAGGTGAGTCGGCCGGCCCGGCCCAAACCGGCGGCCCCGCCAGCCTACGAGGTCTTTCCGCCCGTGGAGCCGGCCCCCCCCGAAGCGCCGCCTGTTCCCGCGCCGCTTGTTCCCGAGGCGCCCACGCCATCGGCAAGGCCTCGGGTGGCCCTGGTCATCGACGACCTGGGCTACGACATGCCCCTGGCCGAGGCCTTCCTGGACCTGGACGTGCCGTTGACCCTTGCCGTCCTGCCCTTCAGCCCCCATCAGCGCGAGGTGGTGGCCGCGGCCCAGCGCCATGGCCAATCGGTGATGCTGCACCTGCCCATGGAACCGGAGGAGTACCCGCGGATCGACCCGGGACCGGGCGCGCTGCTGACCCAGATGAGCGCCGACGAACTCATCTCCCAACTGCGCCGGGATCTTGAAGAGATCCCCGAGGCGGTGGGCGTCAACAACCACATGGGATCCCGGTTGACCCAGGAATCGGCCCAGCTCAACCAGATCTTTTCCGTCCTCAAGGCCCGGGGCCTGTTCTTCATCGACAGCCGCACCACGCCCCGGAGCATCGGGTATCAGTCCGCCCGTCTGCTCAAGGTTCCCTTTGCCCAGCGGGATGTGTTTCTCGACCATCGCCAGGATCCGGCCTTTGTCCGCCGCCAGATCCGGGAACTGATGCGATGCGCCGAAAAAAACGGCCAGGCCGTGGGCATCGGTCACCCCCATCAGGTCACCCTGGACGTATTGCGCGAAATGCTGCCGGAAATCCGCCGGCGGGTGGAGCTGGTCCCGGCCGCCACCGTGGTGCGCCCCCTGTCCTGACAATCCGAAACAGTCTGCAACCCCTCCGTCTTTCAGACGGGCTTGCTTCGCCGGGCCGCCAGGGCGACCCAATCGTCCTGGCGACGCTGAGTCACAAGATCGAGACCTGCGGCCGTGAGGGCCTCGGTCACCGCCGGCGCGTTGCCGCTGATGATCCCCGAGGCGATGAATACCCCGGCCGGCGCCAGCCGCCCGGCGATGGCGGGAATCATGGGCAGGATCACCTCCGAGAGGATGTTGGCCACGATCAGCGGGTAGGCGCGTTCCGGCGCCTGGTCGATCCCCCCTTGCCGAAGCTGGAAACGGTCCGACGAAATCCCGTTGCGCGCCAGGTTGGCCGCGGCCACCGCCACCGCCACGGCATCGATGTCCACGCCCGCCATGAAACCGGCGCCGAGTTTGGCCGCCGCCAGCAACAGGATCCCCGAGCCGGTGCCCACGTCCAGGACGGCGTCTCCCACCTTGAGCTCGTCTTCCAGAAACCCCAGGCACAGTTGGGTCGTGGGATGGGTCCCGCTACCGAAGGCCATGCCCGGATCGATCTCGATAACGATCTGTCCCGGCTGCGGCGCGTATGGGCGCCAGGTCGGTTTAACCACCAGCCGTTGCCCCACCGGCACGGGGTAAAAAAAGACCTTCCAGGACTCGGCCCAGTCCTCCTCGGCCATTTTTCGTTCACGAACCTCCCAGGTCAACGGTACCCGACCGGCCAGGTGCCCCAGGGCCTCAACGAGCCGTTGGCGGCGACCGTTCAGTTCCGCATTCACCGGCAGGTAGCCGATCACGGCATGGTGATCCGGTACGGGGACGGCATCAGCGCCCCAGTCCGCCGCCGAGTCTCGATCCGGCGTCTCCACCACCACCCCGCCAAGGCCCAGGTCGTCGAAGAGGCTGCCGATGAGGTCGCCGGCCAGATCAGGTTCGGCGGCATCGAAAATCACTTTCAGTTCCAGGTATTCCATTATCTGTGCCACTTTTCCTTCGGCGGGTTGAAGTAACCGTGAATCAGCCGGGGAAACGCCGTTTGCAACCGGCCCAGCAGCCGGGACATCCCCACCGGTGGGCCCAGGGGCGCCGCCGCGGCCATGGCCCGGTAGTAGCGCAGGGGGTCGTAGTTGAGGTTGCGCCACTGGATCATGTCGATGGGATGAATGCGGATAAACGCCGTGAGGGCGTCGACCTCTTCGGGTGCGTCGGTGACGCCGGGACAGTTGAGGTAGTTGGTGGACACGAAGCGCCCCCGGGACAGGGCCAGGTCGATACTGGCCACCACGTCCTGGAACCGGTATCCGTGGGGCCGGAAATAAGCGCTGTACACATCGGGCCGGACGCTGTTGAGACTGACCCGCAGGCTGTCGAGCCCCGCTTCCAGCAGTGCGGCCAGCAGGTCGGGTCGGCTGGCGTTGCTGTTGAGGTTGATGGTGCCCCGGTCGGTCTGCCGGCGAATGAGACGGATGGCCGGACCGATGACATCGGCGGCCAACAGCGGTTCACCCTCGCAACCCTGGCCGAAGGAGACCACCGCGTTGGGAACGCGGCGGATATGGGTCAAGGCCACCTCGGCGATTTCTTCCGCCGTGGGGGTGAAGTCGATGCGCTCCTGGCTGCTGCGGATCTCGCCGCCGGACTGAAGTGAAATGCACCCGAGGCAGCGGGCGTTGCAGACCCGTGAAGTGGGCAGGGGGGCCTCGTAGCGGCCGAGAAAAAAATTCTTGCCCGCCGGGCATCCGTACTCCAGGGCGCAGCGCTCCAGATGTTTCCGCAGGCGGTTGTCGGGCATCCGGCGGCGCATTCGCGCCACGCCGGCCACCACCCGCTCCCGCGGCATCCGCCGTAAATCCTGGCGCGGTTCGCGGTCCACGCGCAAAATCGGCGTGCGAAAGGCGCCATCCTGCCAGCCCACCGCGTCATAGCTGAACAGCGGCAGTATCCGGGCGTCGGTATCCTCCACAAAGGCGCTCACGGCGGCGTGGACATAACCGGGGGAGTTGAAGGCGGACACGGCAAAAAGCGGTTGCCCCGGTTCAAAGGGATTTTCCGTCAGAATGCGACGCGCCCCGCTTTCCAGGTCCAAGACCACCGGCCGTCGTCCGGGCAGCATCATCAGCTCCCCGCCATAGGGAAGTACGATGGTGTCGCTTGTGGTCAAGGGGATAAAGACTTCCGGGCCGGCCATGCCCACGGCCTGGAACCCCGGCAGTTCGAGAATCCGCCCTTCGGGATCGGCCGCCAGGGCCGTCAGGGGGCGTGGTCGCTTGGATGGATGGCCGCGCTTCAAGATCCGCCGCCCTTCTCCGGCCCGCCGGAGACCGGGTAGTCAAAAACCTCGCCGTTGTAATTTCGCACCCGCCAGGTGCCAGGGCCTCGCGATACCACCGATTCGGGCAACAGCGGCACCTTCCCGCCGCCGCCGGGCAGATCGATCATCAACTGCGGCACCCCGATGCCGGGAATCCGTCCCCGCAGGGCCGCCAGGATGGCCAGGCCGGTTTCGATGGGGGTGCGCAGATGGGCGGTCCCCTGCACCGGGTCCATCTGGTGCAGGTAGTAGGGCCGCACCCGGTGGGCCAGCAGAACGCGCATCAGGGCGGCCATGGTGCCGGGATCGTCGTTGACGCCCCGGATCAGCACGCTCTGGCAGCCGAGAGGAATACCGGCGTCCGCCAGGCAGCGGCAGGCTTCGGCGGCCTCGGGGGTCATCTCGGCCGGATGGTTGAACTGGATGTTGATATAGAGCGGATGGAAACGCCCCAGCATGGCCGCCAGGGATGCCGTGACGCGCCGGGGCAGAGACGACGGCATGCGGGTGTGGATGCGCAGCAGGTGGACGTGCCGAATCTCCTTCAGACGGGCCAGGATCTCTTCGAGAACGGCATCATCGAGCATCAGCGGATCGCCACCGGAGAGAATCACCTCCTCGATGGCCGGGGTGGCGCGAATGTAGTCGATGCCGGCGGCCACGGCCTCCCGGACGGCGGCCGCCGGACGGCCCACGCGCCGCTTGCGCATGCAGTGGCGGCAGTACATGGCGCAGCGGTCCGAGACGAGAAATACCACTCGATCCGGGTAGCGGTGGATCAACCCCGGCACCGGCGACTGGTCCTCTTCGGCCAGTGGATCGGCCTGAGCGCCGTCTTCCAGTTCCAGGGCATCGGGGACGGCCTGGCGCCAGAACGGATCCTCGGGCTGCCGCATCATCGAGAGCCAGTAAGAATTAATCCGCATCGGGTAACGGACGCACACCGGCGCCAGGGCCGCGGCGTCCACCGGACGTACCCGGGCCAGGGCCACGGGGGAAACGATGCTGGCGGCAAGCTCTTTTTTCCAGTCGGAGGCAACGGGTGTCGAGCTGACAGAGTCGGGCAAGGGTAAAGATCCGTTTTGAGTTTGGGGTCAACGAAATCCGACGAATCGGGCCGGTCCATTCCAAGAACAGGGACACTACCCGAAAAGCCTTGCCGGTTCAACTGTCAGCCATCGCCCCGGAGGGCGGCCGCCAAACGTTGCCGCAAACCGGTGAGCCGTTGGGTGGGCCGGTCATTGGCCACGGCAATGGCTAGGGCCTTGCGGGAACCGACCAGCACCACCTGCCGCCGGCCCCGGGTCACCGCCGTGTAGAGCAGGTTGCGCTGGAGCATGGGGTAGTGCTGGGTAAGCAGTGGAAGGATCACCGCCGGGTACTCGCCCCCCTGGCTCTTGTGCACCGTAATGGCGTAGGCCAGGGCCAGTTGATCCAACTCGGCCGGCGCATAGGCCACCCGGCGTCCGTCGAAATCCACCTGAAGCCCCCCGGTCTCCGGTTCCGGCCCCGCCACGGTGCCGATGTCGCCGTTGAAAACCGCTTTGGAATAGTTGTTTTTCAGATGCATCACCTTGTCGCCGGGACGAAAACGCCCGTTGCGATGCCCCTTGCCGGGCGGCAGCGGGTTCAGCGCCTCCTGAAGCACCTGGTTGAGATTCACCGTCCCCGCCTCGCCGCGGTGCATCGGAGTGAGCACCTGGATGTCGCGCATCGGATCCAGCCCCATCTCCCGCGGCAGATCTTGGCACAGGCGCACAACGGCCGCCACGGCCGCCGCCGGCCCGGACACCTCGATGAAACGAAACTCGGTTTCTTTTGCATCCGTCGTCGCCGTTACCGGCATCTCGCCGTGGCGGATGCGATGGGCGTTGACCACGATGGGGCCGGCGTTGGCCTGGCGAAAGATGGTGGTCAACGCGTAGACCGGCAGGCCGCCGGCGCTGATGAGATCGGCCAGCACGTTGCCCGGCCCCACCGACGGCAGTTGGCGGGCATCACCCACCAGCAGCAGGCGGGCGCTCAGGGGCAGGGCTGCCATCAGCCCGGCCATGAGGGGGGTGTCGATCATCGAAGCCTCATCGACGATGAGCGCATCGGTGTCGAGGGGGTGGTCGGCGGTGAGCAGGAACCGGTCTTCCGCCGGCGTGTAGCCCAGCAGACGATGGATCGTGGCCGCGGGCAACCCCGCCACCTCGCCGAGGTGGCGGGCGGCCCGCCCGGTGGGCGCCGCCAGCGTCGTGCGCCGACCCGCCGCCCGCATCAACCCCGCGTAGGCGCAGATCAAGGTGGTTTTCCCCGTCCCGGGGCCACCGGTGACGATGGCCGCCTTCTCGCCGAGGATCCCTTGCAGCACCGCCATCTGTTCGGGGCAAGGGGCGATGGCCGAGGCCGCCAGCACCCCGCCGGCGATCCGTTCCGGGTCTTCCAGAAGCGGTGGGGTTGGGATGGCGCGCAGAGCCGCGAGGCGACGGGCGATGGACACCTCGGCGCTGTGCAACGCCGCCGGATAGATGGCGCTGTCCTCCGGTTCGTCGACAATCGGCTCCTCGATGATCTGCCCGTCGGCCTTCAGTTGCGCCAGGGCATTTTCGGCGGCTTCGAGGCCGATGCCAAAACGCCGCTCGGCCTCGAGAAAAAGTCTCAGCCGGGAGCACCAGACATGCCCTTCGGCGTTGGCCCGGGCCACCAGGTGGCCCAGGGCGGCCGTCTGCCGCCTGGGCGCACCGGTATCGATGCCCAGCCGCCGGGCAATGGCATCGGCCACGGGAAACCCCTCGCCGGGCAGATCCGCGGCCAACTGGTAGGGATCCTCCCGCAGCAGAACTTCCGCCTCGGCGCCGTAGAGCCGGTGAATCGCTCCGGTGTGGAGGGGGTTGACGCCGCATTCCTGGAGAAAGCGCATCAGGCGCCGCAGTTGGCTGTGGGCGGCCCAGGCCTCGGCGATGGCCGCGGCCCGCTTGACACCGATGCCGGGGACTTCTTGCAACCGTTCGGGGGCATCATCCAGGATCTCCAGGGTCCGTGAACCGAAGCAGGCCACCAGCCGGTCCGCCGTCTTGGGTCCCAGGCCGTCCAGGGCCCCGGCATTGAGATAAGCCCGGATTCCCTCGGCGTCGGCGGGCAGGAGCACCTCGAAGGCGTCGACATCCAGTTGATCCCCGTAGCGCGGATGACGGGTCCACCGCCCCCGCAAACCGATGGTTTCACCGGCGCGCAGGCCGGGCAGATGGCCGGCGATGGTGATCCGGGCGCCGTCCTCGGTCTTCAGGCGGGCAACGGTAAAATGATTCTCCGCGTTCTGGTAGGTGATATGGGCCACCCGCCCGCGGATCGGCAGGGATGTCCCGGATCCTTGGCGGAGCTCGAAGAAGCGATCCTTCATGGAAGGTCCGGGTCCGTGAGGCAACGGATGATCCAGTCGCAGGCCCCGGCCAGATCCGGCGCCACCCGATCGGGGACAATCCCCCACTGGGACAGTTCGGCCAAAGCCCTGGCCCGGTCATCGACACCCACCAGCACCGTGGCCCGACACCCGGCGCCCCGGCCACAACGGATGTCCGTGGCGCGGTCGCCCACCATGACGGCCCGGGCCGGGTCGAGACCATGGCGGCGGCAGGCCTCGGCGATCAGGCCGGTGGCCGGCTTGCGGCAGTCGCAGGCCTCGTCAGGCCGGTGGGGACAGAACAGGATGTCCAGCAGTCGTCCCCCCGCCGCCTCGATGGCGCCCGTCATGCGTCGATGGATCTCCTGGAGTCCCGCCAGGCTGATCATCCCCCTGCCCACGGCGCTCTGGTTGGTGATCACCACCAGGCCCAGACCGGCGGCCGTCAGGCGCGCCAGGGCCTCCAGGCTGCCGGGCAGAAAAACGAACTCGGCCCATCGTTTGATGTACCGATCCGAATCCCGGTTGATCACCCCGTCCCGGTCGAGAAACACCACCGGCGCGCAGTTACCGTTTGCGGGGGACGGCGACATGGACATCTACTCGGCCACGGTGAAGGCGCCGGGAAACGGCCCGGCCCGCAGCTTGGCCTTCTCCGCCGCCGCCGCTTCCAGGCTGGTGGCCCGCCCGAGGCGCACCGCGTACAACTGGCCGTGGTCGGCGTGAAAATAGGGTTTGACGTGGACATTGGGATAGGTGGCGGCCAAACGGTCACGCAGGCGATGGGCGTTGGCCGGGTCCTTGAAGGCCCCCACCTGGAAGGTGAAATTGCCGTGGGTGTAATCCATCGGCGCGTAGGCGGGAACTTGGTCCCCCCGGCCGGCGTCAACGCGGCGTCCCAGGGCGGTGAGCCTGACCCGGGCCGTGCCGGGCGCCACCACCCCCAACCGTTGCGCCGCACCGTAGGAGAGGTCGATGATGCGGCCGTCCACGAAGGGCCCCCGATCGTTGATGCGCAGATCCATCTGCCGACCGTTGTCCAGGTTATGGACCCGTACCCAGGTCTGAAGCGGCAGGGTCTTGTGGGCGGCACTCAGCCCGTGCATGTCGTAGCGCTCCCCGCTGGCGGTGGGCCGGCCGTGAAACTTCCGGCCGTACCAGGAGGCCAGCCCCGTCTCGGTGTACCCCTCGGCCCTGGCCAGGGGTTGGTACCACTTGCCGTTGATGGCGTAGGGCTTGGGCTCACCGGGGGGCGCCGGTGGAGAAGGCCGGGGTTCGGGGGCACCGGCGCAGCCCACGAGCAGCGCCAGCAGCACCAGCGCCGCCCCGCGGATCCAGCGGCGGCGCAAGCGCCGCATCCTGGTGGTGGGACTCATCATGGGGGCGTCAAACATCCAGGGCGAGACGGGTCACCTCCCGCATCTTTTCCACGAAGTGAAAGTCGATCTGGTTTTTCACCGTTTCCGGAACGTCCTCGAGATCCTTCTCGTTGGGTTTGGGAAGAATCATCTCGCGGATGCCGGCCCGATGGGCGGCCAGCACCTTCTCCTTGATCCCGCCCACCGGCAGCACCTGGCCGCGCAGGGTGATTTCGCCGGTCATGGCAAGGTTCTTCTTCACCTTGCGGCCGGTGAGCAGGGATACCAGGGCGGTGAGCATGGTCACCCCCGCCGACGGGCCATCCTTGGGGATGGCCCCGGCCGGCACATGGATGTGCAGGTCGCGATCGTCAAAAAAGTCCTCCTTGATCCCCAGGGCCTTGGCGTTGGCGCGGATGAAGCTCAGCGCGGTGGTGGCCGACTCCTTCATCACGTCTCCCAACTGACCGGTGAGGGTCAGATGTTTGTTGCCCTTCATGGCGGTGGCCTCGATGAACAGCAGGCTGCCGCCCACCGGCGTCCAGGCCAGCCCCATGGCCACCCCGGGGGTCAGGGTGCGCTCGGCGGCCTCCGGGACCAATTTCACCGGCCCCAGGTAGCCGTGCAGATCGTCGATGCGGATCTTCACCCCCTCGGTTTCCCCCCGGGCCACCCGGGTCGCCACCCCCCGGCAGACGCTGGCGATCTCCCGTTCGAGATTTCGCAATCCGGCCTCCCGGGTATAGCCGCTGATGATGTGACGCAGGGCGCCGGTGGTGAACTGGATCTGGGACGCGGTCAACCCGTGGGCCTCCCGCTGGCGTGGGACGAGAAAACGCCGGGCGATCTGGATCTTCTCGTCTTCGGTGTAGCCCACCAGCTCCAGCACTTCCATGCGGTCGCGCAGGGCGGGGGGAATCGTGTCCAGCACGTTGGCCGTGGTGATGAACATCACCTTCGACAAATCGAAGGGCACGTCAAGGTAGTGATCGGAGAAGGAATAGTTCTGCTCCGGATCGAGTACCTCGAGCAGGGCCGAGGAGGGGTCGCCGCGAAAATCGCTGCCCACCTTGTCGATCTCGTCGAGCATGAAAACGGGATTCTTCGATTCGGCCCGCCGCAGCGCCTGGATGACCCGCCCCGGCATGGCCCCGACATAGGTTCGCCGGTGCCCCCGGATCTCCGCTTCATCGCGCACCCCGCCCAGGGCGATGCGATAGAACTTGCGCCCCAGGGCGCGGGCGATGCTGCGGCCCAGGGAGGTCTTGCCGGTCCCCGGCGGTCCCACAAAGCAGAGGATCGGGCCCTTGGAGCCGGGTTTGAGCTTGCGCACCGCCAGGTACTCGATGATCCGTTTCTTCGGCTTTTCCAGGCCGTAGTGGTCGTCGTCCAGGACCTGCATCGCCTTGTCGATGTCCAGATTGTCCTCGGTGGTGGCATGCCAGGGCAGCGAGGTGATCCAATCCAGATAGGTAGCCGCCACGGTGTACTCGGCCGAGGAAGGATGCATCCGCGAGAGCCGGTTCAGCTCCCGCTCGGCCTCCTTCTTGGCCTCTTCGGGTAGATTGGCCGCCTCGATGCGCGCCCGGTAGTCCTCCACCTCCACCTGGCTGTCGTCCTTTTCCCCCAGCTCCTCCCGGATGGCCTTGAGCTGCTGACGCAGGTAGTACTCGCGCTGGCTGCGGTCCATGTCCCCCTTGACCTGGCTCTGGATCTTCTTCCCCAGCTCGAGAATCTCCAGTTGCCGGGTGGCAATACGGGTAACGGTCTTGAGCCGCTTCTTGACGTCCAGGATCTCCAGCACCTCCTGTTTCTCGGCGGTGGTGGAATTGATGGTGGAGGCCACCATGTCGGCCAGCAATCCCGGATCCTGGAGCGATTTGGCCATGGCGCCGATCTCCTGGGGCAACCCGGGGGACAGCTCCACGATCTTTTCGAAGAGGTTCTGGAGGTTGGCCTTGAGGGCTTCGGTTTCCGTGTCCGGGTGAACGGTATCCGTCAGCGGTACGATACGCGCTTGCAGATAAGGTTTGCCCTCCACGAAACCGGCGATCCGGAAACGGGTCAACCCCTGGACGAGCATCTGAGCCTTGTTGTCCTCGGTCTTGGCCATCTTGAGGATCATCGCGGCGGTGCCGATTTCCACCATTTCCTCGGCCTTGGGCTTTTCGGATTCCGACTTCTCCGCCACCGGCTTTTCAGCTTTTTCCGCCTCCAGGTGTTTGCGGGAGACCACCAGCCCGACGATGCGCTTGGCGGCCATGGCTTCGTCCACCAGGTGTACCGAGGACGGCTCCATCACCACCAGGGGCAAGACCATCTTGGGAAACAAGGCCGCATCAAACAGCGGCAGAATCGGGATCACGTCCGGCAGTTGCTCCTGGCTCTGGGACGGCGCTGATTGGGATTCAGTCATGCGGACCTCCATGAGAGACGTCGGTGCGACACATCAGGGCTTGGTTGAACGGGTCCGGCGACATCAGCCGTCCGTGATGGTAATCCGGTGCGGCTTGGGCGAATGCCGCTTGGCCAGACGAATCAGCAAAAAGCCGTTGACATAGGAGGAGGAGACCACTTCCGGGTCGATGGGCACCGGCAGGTACAGGACCCGCTCGAAGGGGCCGTACTGAATCTCGGCCAACCGGTAAGTGGCGCTTTGACTGCGCGGCGGCTCGATCCGTTGGCCGTAGATGCGCACCGCCCGGCTGTTGATCTCCACTTCCAGATCCTCTTTGGAGACGCCGGCAATCTCGGCACGCAAAATGATCTCTTCCGGGGTTTCGCAGATATCCATGGGAGGCGTCCAGCTTCCGGCCTTGCTGAAAACCGGGCTGACGGCATGCTGCCGGAAGATGTCTTCGATGGTTCGCTCGAAGCTGGCTCCCAATGGATCGAAATCTTTGCCGAAGCGGATCTTGATGTAGTCCATGGTGCAATCTCCTGCTCGATGGTGGCGACAGGGCGTGGGTCCATTGCGCCCCGCAGCATATGGCACGCGGCCAACCCGCTCGTACGCTAACATCGAAAATGCCGCTTGTAAAGCGCCCCGGGTTGATCAAAGGCCCTGATCGTCCAGGATTTTTGACGACAGCCAGGCCACACTGACTTGATTCCGGATCCCCGTGGGCGTATGGTGGAAACGATCCCCGCAGACAAGGAGAACCCCGATGACCATCATCCGCTGGAACCCCTACGGCAACATTACCGTGCTTCAGGAGCGCGTCAACCGAATATTCGAGGAGGCCTTCAGCCTCGGGCGCGACACGGATCAAGATGTCTCCATGTGCACCTGGAAGCCGAAGGTGGACGTCTACGAAAGCGACCCGGGCACCGTGATCGAGATGGACCTGCCGGGCGTCGCCAAGGACCAGATCTACATCGAGGTCAACGACAACGTGCTCACCGTCCACGGCGAGCGCGCCGCCGAACAGCAGATCCCGGAAAACCGCTACTACCGCAAAGAGCGCTGTCACGGCACCTTCCACCGCGCCTTCAACCTGCCGTTTACGGTGGCGCCGGCCGATGTGACGGCCCGCTTCCGCGACGGCGTGCTGGTCCTTCTAATTGCCCGGCCCGCATCCGAAAAGCCCTGGCAGGTTCAGATTCCCATCGAATGAGACGCCGTTTGACCTGCACGGCAGAGGGCGCCCAGGCAGCCTCGGGCAGCCCATTTGAGGGGCCCTCCGACGGAGGCCAGCAGGCCCTGGTGGCACTGCAGTATTTTCTGTATTTCGGCGTTTTCGCCATCTACCTCCCCTACTTCAACCTCTATTGCTATCATCTCGGTTTTTCCGGGATGCAGATCGGCGTCCTCCTGGCCCTGCGATCGGTGGTCCTGGTGGCCTTTGCCCTCCTGTGGGGCGCGCTGGCGGATCGTTTTCAGTGCCGCCGCGGTATCTTCATCCTCTGCAGCCTGGCGGCTACCTGCGTCTGGAGCGGATACCTCGCCACCGAGCGCTTCGGCCCCATGCTGGCCATCACCGTGGCTCACGCCCTCTTCTTCGCTCCCCTGATCTCTTTCCTGGAAGCCTTCAGTATGGACGTCCTCGGCACGCGCAAGCAGCGCTACGGCAGCCTGCGCGTCTGGGGTTCCATCGGCTTCATCATCGTGGTGCTGGCCATCGGCCGACTGCTGGAAAACAGGCCGGTGAACCTCATCGTGGCGCTGGTTCTTGTCGGATCTGCGGTGCAGGCCGTTTTCGCCCTGGCCCTGCCGAAGCCGGCCGCCAAACCGGCCCGGCATCACTGGCAGGGGGCCGAGGCCATGCGGCAACTGCGCCTGTGGCTGTTTCTGGGGGGCGCCTTTCTCATGCTCGTGAGCCACGGGGCCTACTACGGGTTCTTCTCGATTCACCTGGAGGTGGCCGGTTTCAGCAAGTCGTTCATCGGCATGGCCTGGGCCTTGGCGTCGACGGCCGAAATCGGGGTCATGATCCGCTCCGAAAGGCTCTTTCGTCGCTTTTCTCTGCCGAGGGTGCTGGTTTTCTCCATGGCCGTGGCGGTGCTGCGCTGGCTTCTCGTCTGGGTGGCTGTGTCCCCGGCGGCCATCCTCGCCACCCAGGTGCTGCACGCCGTCACCTATGGTACTTTTCACATGGCCAGCATTTTGTTTGTCGACCGGTTGATGCCCGAGGCGGCCAAGACTTCGGGCCAGGCCCTGAACAATGCGGTGACCTACGGCCTGGGCAACATGGTCGGCTTTTTTCTCAACGGCTACCTGTTTGAAATCATGGGGACCCGTCCCCTGTTTCTCGTCAGCGCCGGCATCGCCCTGGTCGGCGGTCTGCTCATGGCCGCCGCCCTGGGCTTTCGCATTTCGAATCTCAAATCTCGAATCTGATATTTCGGATCCCGGATCGTCCGTTCACGTTCCCTTCATGATGAGGGTTTACAGTGGCGTCAACCCGGCAGGGACAAGACATTGGATCGTCTTGGACGACGTTACTGCCGGAACAACCTGAAGAAAAGGAGATATCATCATGAAAGGCAAGTGGATCGCGGTCATTGGGAGCGGGGCTTTGGTCATCGGCATGGCCGTCGGCGGAGCAAGTTTCGCCGATACCGACGATACCGAAGTCAAGAATGGCACCATCCGGATCGAAAAACAGACCGAAGCCGAATTCCCTTCGATGGCCAAGATTTCGATGGACCAAGCCATTGAGCACGCCTTGGCCTCGGTCCAGGGTCAAATCTTGAAAGCCGAGCTCGATGATGAAAACGGGTTTCTGGTCTACGATGTCGAGGTGGTTTCGGCCGGCAAGGCCATCATGGAGGTAAAGGTGGACGCCGGCTCGGGCAAGGTGCTGGCCATGGAGCGGGACACGATGGATGACGAGGAGCACGAATCCAGCGAACAGGGCGACCGGGACGATAGGGACTGATCCGGCCCAGCGCCCCGCACGGAGATCCTACATCCCGTCGGGGCGCCCACTCGTGATCGGCATTGGGTCACCTTGATCCTGGCAGCCGGGTGCGGCGTCATCGTGTTTTTCTACTGACGCAAATGGCGAAGCCGTTCCAGACGGATTCAGGGGGTATCGGAGTAGGTTATGAGCACGAACACCTCGCTCAAGCGTATCCCGGCCAGCATCTGGATGCTTGGCCTGGTCAGTATGTTCATGGACATCTCGTCCGAGATGATCCACAGCCTGCTTCCCCTGTTTCTGGTCGGCACCCTGGGCGCGAGCGCGTTCATCGTCGGCCTGATCGAAGGTCTGGCCGAATCGACGGCTCTCATCGTCAAAGTCTTCTCCGGCGTACTCAGTGACTATATGGGCAAACGCAAGGCCCTGGCTGTTTTCGGCTACTCCTTGGGAGCGCTGACCAAGCCGTTGTTCGCCATCGCGCCATCCGCCTCCATCGTTTTTTCGGCCCGCCTGCTGGATCGCGTGGGGAAAGGGGTGCGAGGCGCTCCCCGCGATGCACTGGTGGCCGACCTGGCTCCACCCGAAATGCGCGGCGCGGCATTCGGCCTGCGCCAATCCCTCGACACGGTCGGAGCGCTCCTCGGCCCGCTACTGGCGGTCGGCCTGATGCTGCTCTGGGCCAATGACTTCCGGGCCGTGTTTTGGGTCGCCGTCGTCCCGGGCCTGCTCGCCGTCTCCCTTCTGCTGTTCGGTGTTCGCGAGCCGAAGCGGCGCATTGGCGTGAAACGCACCAATCCGATTCGCCGCGAAAACCTCAAGCGTCTGAGCGGCGCGTACTGGTGGGTGGTCGGCATCGGCGCGGTGTTCACTTTGGCGCGGTTCAGTGAAGCGTTCCTGGTGCTCCGCGCTCAGCAGGGAGGCATTCCGGTCGCCTACGTTCCTCTGGTAATGGTGGCTATGAACCTGGTTTATGCAGGATCGGCTTATCCATTTGGAAGGCTGTCGGATCGAATGGAAAACGGCACGCTACTGTCGCTGGGCTTGATGGTCCTGGTCGCAGCCGATCTGGTTTTGGCCGCAAACGGCCATTGGCTCACCGTCGCTGTCGGGGTGTCCTTGTGGGGCCTTCATATGGGGATTACCCAGGGACTGCTCGCGAGGATGGTGGCCGATACCGCTCCGGTGGATCTGCGCGGCACGGCCTATGGCTTCTTTAACCTGGTCAGCGGTATCGCCATGTTGATGGCCAGTGCCGCCGCGGGGCTGCTGTGGGAACTCTTCGGCGCGGCCTTCACCTTCTACGCGGGGGCAACTTTTGCGGCACTGGCATTGACGGGCCTTGTCTGCAAGGCGTGGCGGCGAGAGCCTTCCAAGGTGCCCCGATAAAAACGAATCTAATTTCACCCGGTGTTATCGGCTACACCGTTTCCCCCTTTTGAAACCGCACAGGCGTCTCCGATCCCAGCAGCTCCCAGGATTTCCTGCAGACCGGCACCGCCATCAATCCAGGAAACAGCGGCGGGCAGTTGTTGAACCTTAAAGGCGAGGTCATCGGCGTCAATGCGGCCATCGCCTCGCAATCCGGCGGTTTCGAGGGCATCGGGTTCGCCATCCCGAGCAACATGGCGGTAGCCGTCGCCCGGGCGCTGATCGAAGACGGCAAGGTCAAGCGAGGGTGGCTCGGCGTCAGCATCGGCGCCGTGTCGGGCGCCGGGGAGAAAAAATGGAAGCAGCCGGCGCCGGAACCCGGCGTTTATATCGCCGACCTCGTCCCCGGCGGACCGGCGGAAACCGCCGGAATGAAGGAAGAAGACAGGGTTGTCGCTTTCGACGGCCAGGCCGTCGAGGTTCCCGAGGATCTCAGAAACAGGGCGGCCGCAACGGCCATCGGAAAAAAAGTTGCCGTGAAAGTGTTGCGCGCGGGCAAACCGGTGGAGCTGGCCGGAGATCTCGACGATGCTGAACTGACGGCCGTCGATGATCGAACCGGGCGGGTGGGAACGGTTCAGGTGTTTGTCAAATAGCGCCATTAAATATTTAAGATGTTCTCAAAGAGTGTTACATGCGCATTGAAGGGTTGTGAAATCATCGCCCTTGCAGTCCATCCAAGGAATAGTAAATGACACGCGGGCTGAAACTTGCAAGACAAGTCACCGAGAGAAGGCCTGCAGCCGTCGCCATTCGGTCGCTCCCCTGCCCGGGAAGCGGTGCTGCCTTGTGTGACCCGGGATGGCACGGAGATCCGGTTTCATGCGAATATCGGCCGCCCGGACGAGGCCGTCATCGTGCTTGAAAATCGGTTTGACGGCGTGGGGCTGTTCCGGTCGGAGTATCTGTTTCTGCATGCGGAGCGGCCGCCGGACATAGAGGCCCAAACGACGGCGTATTCGGAGGTGGCCGCCATGCTTCGCGAAATCTCTCATTAGTGCGGTTTGACCGATTCCCCCCGCCAGCATGAGTCGGGCGCCGGGAAAAGACGGCCGCCTGTTTTAGTAACCCGATAAGGCCATCCAAGCCTGTTCACTTCATTGGCTCTTCATGATGGCTTTTTATTGTGATATCAAACGGCAGAAGCGAGAAACTGATTTAGACAATAGACAACGCGCCCCGACCATCCCCTCCTTGAGGCGGGCGAGACGCGTTTACCCGGCGTGGCAAACGCGCCATGTCATCCTTTAATTTATAAGGCTTATGTCATGCGGCTGATTAGCCTTGGCGCGCACGGGTGGTTACACCAAGCAAATGGTTTGACCGCCATTTTATACCGAATGATTGTCGAGATCGCACAGGCATGCCGGAATTCCAGTAATGTAATTCACGTCACCGGCAAGGTCAGGCGTTTTGGGCTGGTTCATTTCCGCAAGCAATATGTTCAAAGTCAACTTCTTGTTCGCCGAGGCGATTGCCGGCAATGCGGTACTTGCTGCAAGCTGCTCTTCACCTGCCCCATGCTGACCAGACAAGGAAGGTGCCTGGTTTATGGCGTCTGCCGCCCGCAGGCATGCAAGGTGTTTCCGATAGATCAGCGGGACATCGACGAGGCGAATCTTTGCGGCGCTCAATGCGGGTACCGTTTCGAGAGTGAAGACCCCCGTCGGATTCCTGAAACAACAAAGGGGGCCTGACAGATCTCATCAATGCGACGTCTGGTTTGCAGCTCCGCTGGCCGCTTGCCCCTTGACGTGGCCGGCCGTCTCGTAGTCGAGTCGGAAAGCCCTTGAATCCACTGATCGAGCGACTCTTTCAGTCGGCCGGCCTGCCGGCCTGGCGATTGGTTCGAGCAAACGAACTAAAAAAGGAGCGGTCAGGGAAAAGCAAACCTCATGATGCACTACCTGAACCCACTGCTGGCTTTTATCACCCATCACTGCGCCCTGGCCTATGGAGCTGTTTTCCTGATCTCCCTTTCCGAATCCCTAGCCATTGTCGGTCTGCTGATCCCAGGCACGGTGATCATGTTCGCCATCGGCGCAATTGTGGCCACGGGCAGCCTGGGGCTTGCGCCTGTCCTGTTGCTGGCCGTCGCCGGGGCCATCGCCGGCGACGGCCTCAGCTACTGGCTGGGCCGCCACTACCGGGAAGGGCTCAAGGGGATCTGGCCCTTTTCCCGATATCCCGGCATGCTCATAAACGGCGAGGCCTTTTTTTATCGGCACGGGGGCAAAAGCATTCTGTTCGGCCGATTTGTGGGCCCGGTCCGTCCGATCATCCCGGTGGTAGCGGGAATGCTGGGCATGGGGCCGCTGCAATTTGCCGTTGTCAACGTGCTTTCGGCCATCGGTTGGGCACTGGTCTACATTCTGCCCGGCGTTTTTTTCGGCACCTCTTTGGCGGTCGCCGGCTCGGTCAGCACTCGCCTTGCCGTGCTGGTATTCATTCTGGTCGGCGGCGTCTGGGGCTTCATTTGGTTTAGCCGTAAGTTGTTGTCTTTATTCGCGGTTAAAGGACCGGCAGGGTTTGCCAGATTGAAAAAGTGGGCCGCTTCGGATACTCCCGGGCCTGGATGGGTGCATCCCGTTAAACGATTTGTCTCTTTAGTGTTCCAAAGCCGACAGGGCGAAGAGTTGTTGCTCGGGTTTTTGGTCTTGATTTTTTTTGTCGCCGGGTGGGGTTTTCTAGGCGTTTTGCAGGATGTCATGGCCCAAGATCCACTGGTGGTTGCGGACCAGGCCGTTTATAATTTTTTTCAATCCCTTAGATCCCATTGGGCCGATATCGTGCTCGTGGCGATCACGGAACTGGGCGATTCCTTCGTAAATATGTTTCTGTCCGGTACGATATTGGTCGTTCTGCTTCTCAAGCGGTGCTATCGCAGCGCAGGGTTCTGGGCGTTGACCGTGCTCGGCGGCCTCTTGGGACTTCAATTGCTCAAATGGGCCGTCCACTTGCCGCGGCCCGTAGCCATCTACCACGGCGCCTCGGCTTATGGATTCCCCAGCGGCCACACCGCCATGAGCGTGATCATATACGGCTTTCTTGCCATCCTGCTGGCCAGGGGGCTGGCCGGAGTGTGGCGGTGGGGGTTGTTTTCCAGCGTGATTGTGATTTCATTCGTTATCGGGATATCCCGTCTTTACCTGGGCGCGCACTGGCTTTCCGATGTCCTCGGCGGCTTTTTGATCGGCACGAGCTGGGCGGCCTTGCTTGGCATCGCCTACCTGAACGGGCCCGCTGAAATCGTTCCCCGGCGACTGCTGGGGCTTGTCGTGACTCTCGTTGTCCTGATCGTCGGGGGCTGGCATGTGGCCGGGCGACATGAAAAGGATTTTACATTGTACGCCCCCCGCCGCAACGTGCGGACCATGTCGCTGTCAGCCTGGCAAACCGGCGGATGGCGCGATCTCCCCGCTTGGCGGATTGATATGGAAGGCGAGCCTGAGCAACCCCTTGCCATCCAATGGGCGGGACCACCCGATGCGCTGGAAGGATATCTCATCAGTCGGGGGTGGCGACAGCCATCGCCGTTGAACACAAAGAATTTTCTCGGGATGTTTGCCACGAACACACCGATTGCGGAATTGCCGCTTTTGCCGCGACTCCACGACGGGAGACAAGAGTGCTTGCGCCTTGTTCATACGGACGAGGACAAGCGCCTTGTGCTCCGCCTGTGGGCCTCCGATGTCAAAATTGACGGAAACAATTTCCCTCTTTTCGTGGGGACCATAGAGGAACAGCGGAGCCGCGCCTTGGCGGGCTTGATCACCATGGCCCTGGATGCCGGCGCGTATGAGCGACCGTTGAGGGTGCTGAAGCTGCTGTTAGGTGATCGGTTTGCGGTTGCATCGGTCAGCCGTTCTGGCAGCGACGCCCAATTCCAAACCGCGCATCTCCGGGGGTGGCAAGGCGAGGTGCTGCTGGCCGGCTCGGGGTTAGCCCCATGATATTTTTGTGAAATCAGAAAAATCTCCCCCTTGTTGCCCGCTTCATTCTTTCTTCATTTTCACCTGCTAAATTCCAAATCAAAAGTGGATCGGATCAATCCGAACCGTTTTTTGCGATTGATCGTGGAGATGAGAATCCGAAAGAAGGGGAAGAACATGAGATCCACATTCCTGCCGTTTTCCAAACCGTCCATCAGTGAAATGGAAATCGGGGCGGTCACCGATGTTCTGCGCTCCGGCTGGATCACCACCGGCCTGAAGGCGGCCGAGTTTGAAGCGGCTTTCCAAGAATACTGTCACGCCAAAGGGGTGGTGGCCCTGTGTTCCGGCACGGCGGGCATGCACCTTGTGCTTGCCGCCCTGGGCATCGGCCCCGGAGACGAGGTGATCACCCCATCGATGACCTGGGTCTCCACGGTGAACCTCATCGTGCTCGCCGGCGCCACCCCGATTTTCGCGGATGTCGACCGCGATACCCTTTTGGTTTCGGCCGCAACGATTGAACCGCTCATCACTGAGCGCACCCGGCTGATGGTTCCGGTGCATTTTGCCGGCGCTGCGGTGGACATGGAACCGCTGCGGCAACTGGCCTCGGACAAAGACATCCATCTGGTCGAAGACGCCGCCCATGCCGCCGGCACGGAATACCAAGGGCAAAAGATTGGCCGGCAAGGCACCGCCATCTTTTCCTTTCATCCCATCAAAAACATGACCTGCGGCGAAGGCGGAATGTTCTGTGCCGACGATCCCGGGCTCATTGAACGCATCCGCCGGCTGAAGTTCCACGGCCTTGGGGTGGATGCCTATGACCGCACCATGCAGGGCCGTTCTCCCCAAGCCGAGGTTCAGGAGCCGGGATTCAAGTACAACCTGACCGACATGGCGGCGGTCCTCGGTTTGGGTCAATTGCGCCGGCTGGACGAATTCAACCGGAAACGAGCGCTTCTGGCCCGTCGCTACCAGGAACTTCTCACCGATGTGGATGAGATTTTGCCCCTCGGCTTGCCGTCCTACGCGATGCGCCATGCCTGGCACCTGTTCGTCGTCCGCCTGGACATCGAGCGGGCCGGCATGGATCGGGAGACCTTCATGGGGGAGTTGAAAAAACGCAATATCGGCACCGGTATCCATTTCAAGGCGGTGCACAGGCAGAAATATTACCGCCAAACAGTGCACCTGCCGGAAGGCGCTCTGCCGAACACCGAGTGGAATTCGCGGCGAATCTGTTCCCTTCCCCTGTTTCCCGACATGACGCCGGAGGATGTCGACGAGGTGGTGGCGGCCATCAAAGAGGTGCTCGCATGAAGGCGCCGGAACTTTCCGTGGTCATTCCGGTCTACAATGAAGAAAAAAACCTGCCCGAGCTCATTGAGCGCTGTCTGGCCGCCTGCCGAAAAACCGGGCGCGATTTTGAAATCATCCTGGTGGATGACGGCAGCAGGGACGGCTCCCGTGATCTCATTCTCCAGGCCGCTGATCAACACACTGAAGTCGTCGGTGTTATTTTGAACCGGAATTACGGCCAGCACGCGGCGGTTTTTGCCGGGCTGGAGCAGAGCAAGGGCAATATCGTCGTCACGCTGGATGCGGACCTTCAGAATCCTCCCGAAGAAATCCCCAGACTGGTCGGTGAAATGGATCGCGGTGTGGATGTCGTGGGCACGGTGCGCGAAAATCGGCAGGACTCCCTATTCCGCCGCACAGCATCGGCGCTGGTCAACCGACTCGTCCGGCAGACCACCGGGGTCATGATGCATGACTACGGTTGCATGCTCAGGGCTTACCGGCGGCCGGTTGTCGAGGCCATGCTCGAGTGTCGGGAGCGCTCCACTTTTATTCCGATCCTGGCCAACAGTTTTGCCGGCAGCACCGCTGAGATACCCGTCAAACACGCCTTGCGGGAAAACGGTGAATCCAAATACAGCCTCTTTAAACTGATTTCGCTTCAGTTCGATCTGCTCACCTCCATGTCCACCTTTCCCCTGCGCTTGCTTTCATTGCTGGGGTTGCTCATCGCGGCCAGCGGCATCGGTTTCGGCGTCCTTCTGATGGTGTTGCGATTTGCCTACGGCTCCCAGTGGGCTGCCGAGGGCATATTTACGCTGTTTGCGGTGCTCTTTGTCTTTATCGGGGCACAGTTTATCGGCATGGGTCTTCTCGGGGAATACATCGGACGCATCTATCACGATGTTCGCAGCAGGCCTCGCTTTTTTATCCATGAAATCCGGGGCAACTCCATCGATGACTGCGGCAGCCAACCCGATTCTGCTCTCGATACGATGGCCGCCAGACGGGCAAATCGACAATTTTGAATTTATTCAGGAGAAGCTTATGAAAACAATTGTATTGGCTTATCACAATATCGGATGCGTTGGCATCAAAGCCCTTCTGGCGCATGGCTATGATATCCAGGCGGTCTTTACCCATGAGGACGATCCGAATGAAAATACCTGGTTCGAGTCAGTCGCGGAATTGGCGGCAGTCAACGATATTCCGGTCTACGCGCCGGAGGACATCAACCATCCCCTCTGGGTCGAACGTATCAGGGAATTGGCGCCGGACGTCATTTTTTCTTTTTATTACCGCAAAATGGTTGGTGAGGAGATCCTCGCCATTCCTTCGAAGGGCTGTTTGAATCTTCACGGCTCGCTGCTGCCCCGCTACCGGGGGCGGTGCCCGGTGAACTGGGTGTTGATCCATGGAGAAAAAGAAACCGGGGTCACCCTGCATTACATGACATTACGGCCGGATGACGGTGACATCGTCGGACAACAGCAAGTGGCCATCGAAGAAAGCGACACGGCCTTGACCCTGCATGCGAAGCTCGCCAGTGCAGCGGGAGAACTGCTCGATGTCCTGTTGCCGAAAATCCGGGAAAACGAGGCTGACCGCGTCCCGCAGGACAAAACGCTGGCAAGCTATTTGGGCGGGCGCGGACCGCAGGATGGATTGATTGACTGGACCCAAAACGCGACCACGGTCCGAAACCTTGTGCGGGCGGTGACCCGCCCCTATCCCGGTGCTTTTTCCTTTCTGGGAAACCGCAAGTGCATCTTTTGGGACGTTGAGACCACGGCAGCATCACCAGGAATTGCCCCTGGCGGCATATTGTCCACAGATCCTCTGCGAATCGCCTGTGGCGAAGGCGCGGTGGAGGTTCGCTACGGGCAGAGTGAAAACGGCGTTTATATGAGCGGCCGGCAACTCGCGCAGGAACTTAACCTGGCTGTCGGCATGCGATTCAACGGCAAAACCGAGATGGTAACAGAGGAACACCGCAAAAAGCATGTCCTGATCCTTGGCGTCAACGGCTTTATCGGCAATCACTTGAGTGAGCGGCTGCTGCAAAGTGGGCTTTATGAGGTCCATGGCATGGATCTGTGTTCAAGCAGCATCGGGCACTTGTTGGAGCACCCGAATTTTCATTTCACGGAAGGTGATATTTCCATTATGCGGGAGTGGATCGAGTATCACGTTCGGAAATGCGATATTGTCTTGCCGCTGGTAGCCATTGCCACCCCCATCGAATATGTTCGCAATCCGTTGCGGGTATTCGAACTGGACTTCGAGGAAAATCTACGGATCGTGCGCTATTGCGTCAAGTATGGGAAACGGCTTATTTTCCCTTCCACCTCGGAAGTCTACGGCATGTGCACAGACGACGAATTTGATGAACATCGCTCAAACTTTATTTTAGGCCCTATCCACAAGCAGCGTTGGATCTATTCATGCAGCAAGCAAATGCTGGATCGCGTGATCTGGGCATACGGGAAGAGCCAGGGGCTACAATTCACGCTGATCAGGCCTTTCAACTGGATAGGCCCAAAACTGGACTCTCTGGCATCTGCCCGGATCGGTAGTTCACGCGTGATCACCCAGTTAATTCTCAATCTGGTGGAAGGCGCGCCGATTCAATTGGTGGACGGCGGCGGACAAAAGCGTTGTTTTACCGACTTCAGGGACGGTATTGAGTGTCTCTTCAGGATCATTGAAAACAAGAATGGGCAGTGCAATGGGCGCATATTCAATATCGGTAATCCTGACAACGAATACAGCATAGCTGCTCTTGCCGACATGCTTCAAGAAAAATTTGACAGTCATCCACTTCGGTATCATTTCCCTCCGGCTGGCGGAATTCAACGCATCGAGGCCCGAGCCTATTATGGGTCGGGCTATCAGGATGTTCAGCATCGGCGGCCGTCGATCCGCGAGGCTCAGAGCATTTTGGGGTGGACGCCGAACGTCCCTCTTGAGCAGTCCGTTGAAGAAACGCTGGATTATTTTCTTAAATCAGCGGTGGAATGCGCAGCAGAGGCATCATGTGCCATGTCGGCCTGCGAGTAGATGTCGATACGTTGCGGGGCACCCGTATTGGGGTCCCGAACCTGGTCGACCTTTTGGCCCGGCACCAAATCCGGGGCAGCTTCTTTTTTTCAGTGGGGCCGGACAATATGGGTCGACATCTTTGGCGTTTGATGCGGCCCACCTTTCTGATCAAGATGCTCAGAACGCGGGCGGTCAGTCTGTATGGCTGGGATATTCTTTTGCGGGGGACCCTGTGGCCCGGCGCAGTGATCGGTAAGCGTTGTCCTGGTCCGATTCGTCAGGCTGTGCAGGCGGGGCATGAGGTCGGCTTGCATGCCTGGGATCATCACCGCTGGCAAATGGCGCTTGAAAAGATGGATAAGGCCGCAATAATCGCTGAAATCCATAAAGGCTGCGAATTATTGACGGATATCCTGGGACGCGCCCCGGAATGTTTCGCGGCCCCTGCCTGGAGGGTGACACCTGAAGCGCTATTGGCGTTAGAGCAATTCCCTTTTCGATTTGAATCCGATTGTCGCGGTCGTTCGCTTTTTTATCCGCTGATCGACGACCGGCCGTCTCGTCATGTTCAGGTCCCGACCACGCTGCCGACTTACGATGAGCTCGTCGGCCGCCAATGCACACCAGAGACTTACAACGACCACCTTTTGAATATGATTCGTCCCGATCAGCTCAATGTCTTGACCATCCACGCCGAGGTGGAGGGGGGCGCTTGCCTGGGATTGTTCCGGGATTTTCTGCTCAAGGCGCAACAGCGGGATATCGCCTTCGCGCCTCTTGGCGACATTCTTGGTGAAACCGGAAAAGCAGAAAAATCAAGGATGATTAGAGGTACTCTCGCCGGCAGGGACGGATGGCTTGCCTGCCAGGATGGCACGGATAGTATTGAAATTCACGATAAGGTCAGCAAACGATGAGCACATTGAATAAACGCTACATTCTATTACTTCTGTCATTCTTTTTACTGGCATACATTCTTCCCCTGGGGGTGCGTGACCTGGTTGTTCCGGATGAAACGCGCTACGGAGAAATTCCCCGAGAAATGATTGCCAGCGGCGAATGGATATCGCCTCACCTCAACGGTCTGCGCTACTTTGAAAAACCGGTGCTGGGCTATTGGGTTCATGCCGGCTCACTTCTATTGTTCGGGGAAAACAACTTTGCCGTACGCCTCCCTTCCGCCCTATCCGTGGGTTTGTCAGCCTTGTTGATATTTGTATTGGTATGGCGAACTTCCCGTCGTGAAGATGAAGACGGCGGTTTTCCGGCTATTCTGGCCACTCTTGTTTTTTTATCCTGTTTTGAGGTGTTCGGGGTGGGAAACACTGCCGTGTTAGACAGCTTGTTCTCATTCTTTCTTACGGCGACCATTACCGCTTTCTATTTTGCCACGGAGTCACCGCCAGGGTCGGGGCGAGAAAAAAGTTACCTGTTTCTCGCCGGTCTGAGTTGCGGCCTTGCCTTTCTCACCAAGGGGTTTCTCGCCTTCGTCGTCCCGGTATTGAGCCTGGCGCCCTACCTCGTCTGGCAACGCCGCTATGGCGACCTGCTGCGCATGAGCTGGTTGCCGATTCTGACCGCAGTTGTGGTGGCACTGCCGTGGAGTATCGCCATCCACTTGAAAGAGCCGGATTTTTGGCGCTTTTTCTTCTGGCACGAGCACATTCGACGCTTTGCGGCGGAAAACGCGCAACACAAGGAATCGTTCTGGTTTTTCTTCGTGCTGGCCCCGGCCATGTTCATCCCCTGGACGTTCGTCTTTCCGGCGGCCGCAAGCGGGATAAGGGAACGGCTGTTTCAGCAGGGAGCACAAAGTCGATTGCTGAGGTTTTGCCTTTGCTGGTTGATCGGGCCTTTTTTGTTCCTTTCGCTGTCGAATGGAAAATTACTCACTTATATCCTGCCCTGCTTTCCTCCCTTTTCCATCCTCACCGCCTTCGGACTCTTTCAGGCCCTCTTGAAGGATAAGTCGAACCGATGGTTCCGAGGGGGAATGGTCATCGGCGCCTTGGTTTTCGGTTTGATCCTGGTGGCATTCTTGTACGTTCAATTATTCGGTTTCAACGGTCTCCATCCGTACCAACACTCGTGGAAAGCGGTGATGGTCGTCAACGGCCTTTCGTTTTTCATCCTGCTGTGTTTCTGGGCGTTGAAAAGCCGCGAGGGAAAGAACAAAATCCTCATTTTCGGCATGGCTCCGATTCTGTTGTTCTTTCTCGTCCATTTCACCATCCCGGATCAAACCATAGAAGCAAAATCGCCTGGCCGTTTGCTGGAGCGACATGCCTATGCCGTGTTCAATAGCCCTATCTTGATTTCCGACGAAAATTCGATCAGTGCGGTCTGCTGGTATTTGCGGCGAAGTGACGTCTACTTGTTGGAAGGGGCCGGTGAGCTGAATTATGGACTCACCTACAAAGATGCCGGGCGGAAATTGCTCGACATGAAATCCGCCGCCAAACTGATCCAAGGGAACCCCGGAAAAACAGTAATGGTGGCGAGAGGTAAAAATATCGCCCGGTGGCGAAATCAACTTTCTCAACCTGTTTTTCAGGATCAAAGCGGACCTTCCGGGTATGTATTATGGAAATATTGACGCCTTTATAAATTAGGCAGGAGCTAAAAATGAGCCTCTCCGTTGCAATTATTGCTCAGAATGAGGCGGATCGCATCGCTGATTGCATCAAAAGCGCACAATTTGCAAATGAAATCGTTCTTCTTGACTCCGGGAGCCGGGACGCCACCGTTGAAATCGCGGAATCACTGGGGTGCCGGGTGCTGAGGCAGCCATGGTTGGGATATGCCCAGCAAAAGCAGCGCGCTGTGGACCAGTGCCGTCATGACTGGGTTATGATTCTGGATGCAGATGAGTATATTCCCGTACAAACCGCTGAAATAATCCGTAACCGCCTCTTCGCTTCGGGTGAGAAGCCTGCCGCCTACGCTCTCTTACGGAAGAATTTTTTTCATGACCGCTGGATTCGGCGCTGCGGATGGTGGCCAAACAAGGTCGTGCGCATTGTGGACAGAAGGAGGGGATGTTTCAGCGAGCATTTTGTGCATGAAAAATGGCTGACAGCCGGCCCGGTACACGTGCTCGATGCCTGCATAGAGCATCGCAGTTTCCGGGATTATTCGGACTTGATCCATAAGCTTCAAGAATATTCCACCTTGTCCGCCCTGGACATGCACCGCAGGCAGCGTACGGCCTCTTGGTGGGAACCTGCCGCGCATGGCATCTGGATGTTTATCAAAACCTATTTGCTGGAGCTGGGGATCATTGAAGGTTTCGATGGATTCATGATCGCCTTAACCAATGCAGGCGGATCCTTCATGAAGTATGCAAAATTGCGCGAAATGCACGTTCAAGCCAAAAAATCGCTTTTGCGAGATTCGGTGGCCTCGATTAAAGACAACCCGGAAGGCGCCATGCAGCGCACCGCATACAGCTCAAGGCCTTCCTGAACCACACTTCGAGGAACTCACCTAAATGAAACAGCCAAGAACCAAATTGAGAATCGCCGTGTTGGTCAAACGATTCATTTGTACCGGCGGCGCAGAGCGATATGCCGTGGAAATCACCCGTCGCATGGTTGACCGGGGACATTCCGTCGATCTGTATGCCCGAGTGGCCGATGCAGGGCTCACCGAAGGCCTCATTTACCATCGCGTGCCGAGTAAGTATGCTTTTTCCAGCGTGCTCAACAGTCTTCATTTCGCTTCAGAAACCGCCCGTATGATCCACAAAGAACAGGGGGGGTATGACATCATCCACTCCCACGAGAAGGGATGGATTCAGGACCTCATGACGATCCATACCTTCTCCTGGAAGGGAAGCATGCTCGGTCATACATTGACCGCCAGACACCTTCGAGCTATCCTGAGCCCCAGAAGCCTGCTTTACCTGTGGCTGGAGAAAAAACAGATGAGGACCCCTTGGCTCGTGCCTGTCTCGGAGGTCATCAAGACGGATATCGACTCGAATTTCAATCCAAAAATTGAAATGAACACCATCGTACCGGGAGTAGATGTCGATTGGTTTAATCCTTCATGGGTCAAAATATACCGCAAAAAGCGTCGAACCGAAGAGGGCCTGCGTGACCATGAAATTGTTGTGCTTTTCGTCGGTTCGGAATTTCGCCGCAAAGGCCTGGATTTTGTCATACGCGCCATCGGGCCGGGGATGCGTCTTTTGGTGGTGGGTGCCGGTGAGCGGATGCGCCATTACCGAAAACTCGTTCACGAGCAAAGGATGGCATCTCAAGTTCATTTCAAAGGATTGGTTGCCGATATCCGCGCTTTCTATGCAGTGGCGGATATCGTGGTGCTGCCGTCCGTGTCGGAGGCTTTCGGGATGACCATCCTCGAAGCAATGGCCTGCGGCTTATGCGTGGTCGTTACGCAAAACAGCGGCGTCAGCGCCTTGATCCAGCATGGAAAAAACGGATTTGTTCTTACTCATCCATCTCAGATGGGGGGAACCTTGAGCGAGCTGGCCTATTCCGACCTGCGCCATCATATCGGAAGAAAAGCCAGGGATACCGCCGAACAGTACACATGGGATCGGGCGGCAGACCAGTATGAACACCTCTACTATCGAATCGGAGGGGCTCGCTTTCGCATTCGATAAATTTATAATACCTTGCAGACCCCGGATTATTGTGCTTTTGTCCTTCGGCAGGGGGCGAAAAGCCGGGAATGTGGCTTATTATGAAGGAAGATTATCGTGGATAGATACCTCCCCCTGATTATCTTCGGTGTCATGCTCAACGCGGCGGCCCAGTTGTGCCTCAAGCAGGGAATGCGCGCCATCGGCTATTTCGACTTCGCCCTGGAAAACTGGAGCCGGGTTG
>JACDJC010000671.1_pt1 | contig 37432 bp, 29 predicted proteins | sample 7454191 | NCBI WGS metagenome assembly JACDJC01 (sample SAMN14253291, study PRJNA609438) | sludge metagenome | isolation source: sludge after 25d culture with pyrite and EDTA | collected 2018-12-20
AAGCATTTCGTTTTTCAGAGTCTCTATCTCATCGCGGATATTTTGAACGGCATCTTTCATGCCGTCAAAGCTTCCGCTTAAATCCAGAGGATCGGTGCCATTTCCAAACAACAGGGCGAAAAGATCAATCACCCCAAATATTTTGGCCATTGGCAGAGAGGGCAGTTCTTCGAAGAAATCTTCGGGCACAAACTTGAGTGCTTTTAAGTTGTTAAGTTTACCGTTTACAGGCCCCTGCAGTTTACTCAGCCCCGATACGGCCATGTTGGGCGATAAAAAGCCACCCGACTTATCGGAGCCACCCGAAAAGTCAACCACGTTGCTGCTGGTTACACGGGCAAACACGGTACCCTGGTTTTCATCATCCTCAAGACCTATGGTAGCGGGCTCCCGAATCCCTGTGAGTTCGTTTATCTGTTGAACAAATATCTTAGCCTCCTTCATTTTGGGATGAAACTTCAACGCACCATTATCTGCCACCGGGTAAATTTGGGCATCAAATTTCACCATTTCGGTTTCGAAAGCGGTGTCGCCCTCTATCAAATATTCGGCATAAGCCACCTCCTGACCGCGAAAGTCGGATTCGTTATAAGCTTTATTAAAACTGTTGGAGGAGTTGCCCCGGTACTTGCTAATCACCTGTTGCATAAGTGATTTGTCACGGGCCATCGCGTTTTCGATAAAGACCAGAGGCATTTCAAACTGGTGTTCTTTGCCCTCCTTGTCGGTGGCTACCATATCGAAGGGATATCCTTTATTAGGCCCCACGTTGATGTAAAAATTGTACATGGTGTTTCCACTTCCCCCCGGGGTAGCCGGAACTTTTACCAATGTGGAATTTTCAGGATTTTCGATATTGGGGGTGGCGCCCGTTTTGATGCGTACAGCCTGAAAGGGAAACTCGATGAATTTTCCTTCCGGATCGGTGCGTGCGTATAACACCTCTTTCTCGAGCACTACCACATACATCCGCTGTCGCAGGGCGGCTGCTTTGGTAGAGGTGTCGAACTTGCGTTCGGTGATTTTAACCACGGCTGCACGATGCCCAAAGGGGAAGAGATAGCCCTCCTCCACAATTTTCACGTAATGGTCGCGGCCCAGGGTGGCAATGTGTTCCCATTCAATGATGTTAAGCGGGCCGTCGTATGGCGAAGGCACATCAAAAAAGGCATGCCAGTCGAGATAGGCGCCCAGCGTGGTCAGCATTAATTCGTTTACCGGAACCGGGAAGGGTTCAAAATGTTCGTAGTTAGAGGTGGTGTGAACCAGTTTTTGCCGGTTGTTGGCATCGAGGGAGGCCATAAACGGGTAATTGCGGTTTTTTGCCACGGTGTAATCGGGATCGGCCTCATCGGCCCATAAGGCACGGATGGTTTTGAAGTGCGGTAATACCTTAACCGAAGTTTTGCCGTTACTCAGGCGCACGCCCAGTCGGGTATGCCACAGTTCGGTTATCTCTCCTTCAGCCGTTTGCAGGGTTCCAATGGTTCTCAGCCCGGGCTTAAATACCTGAAACTGACTTTGCTGAACCTGCTCCAGAACTTGCGTCTGAACCTGAGCCGGTGTTTGAACCTGCTTTTTAATCTGCAACTGAGAGGTGGAGGAGGCTGGTTCTTTTTTTGTTATCTCAATTTCACGCTTATGGTAGAATCCGTTGGTTTGATTGGGAGAGATGTACATTAACGCCGGCGCTTCAATGGAGGTAGTCAGGGGAGGAATGGGTTCCACCTTCCAGATAACCTTTTTAAGTATCGCCTTTGCATTAAAAGTGGGAGATACCGAGAGCGCGTTTTGTTGAGGCAGAATTTTTGACACCTGGCTCTCCTGATAAACATCAAGGTGACCGGTTTTCAGCCGGGTATTTTGGGCCAGCCTTATCCCGTATTCGGTGGTGGGGGTGTCCAGGTATTTTAAGTTGGGATTGGTCCTGGGTACTGCCTGCCTGCCAATCTCGAACTTTAAAGGTTTTACGAGTTTGGTGAGTACCGGAACTTTTATCCAGGCACGCGGATGAACGCGCAATTTGTACTTGTCCCAGTTGAGCAGTTCGCTCATAATCAGGGGGAAACCCTCATGACCGGCAGGCAACTCGTAAACCAAGCGGCTTTTGCGGGCGCGCAAATGTTTTGCCGGTAGTTTAACCCCGACATCCGCGGGCTTCAGCGGATCATTGTCCTTGATGGAGGTGGTCTCGAACCAGGCCTCTTCCAGGGTGTGCTGGCTGTTGAAATAAACCTCAACGATCCCCTCTTTTTTCGCGTTGTCCAGTTCGAGAAAGGGCGCCTCGCCACGATTGGTGAACGAGAAATTGTGAAATACGAACTCCAGCGCAAGAAGGTCCTCGGGCCGAAGTACCTTAATGGTGATGGCCAACTGTGGTTTAAACCACAATTGGTCGTATTCAAATTTTATTTCCGGTTTTCGAACATTTTTAATAACCGGGTCCTGTGCCTTTTTTTGAGGTTTGGTAACCAGCACTTTTTGGGGTGATTGGAACAGGGTACTCAATACCACCGCGTTTCCTACCAGGGGGGTAAAGGCACGCAGGCGCGGCTCCATGGTTACCCGGTTAAAATAATGGTCGTTGCCGGCAAATGCTTCAAAAACAGGATGCTGGTCGTCATTTTCCAATTTAAAGGCTCCCAGTTGGTTGGTGAGCCAGTTGCTGCCGGTTGGCAGTCCAGCCGACATATAAGAAGAGGCGGAAGTCCTACCTGTATATTCTTTGTAATAGAAAAAACGGGTCAATGGAACGGGCGCTTCAAATATCTTTTCTGTTTCAAAAAAGAGGGTGGCTTCGGGGTGATTTATCCATAGATACCTGTCCAGGTTGCCTGAATGAAGCAACGCGATATGCAGTTCTGTGGAAGGGTTGTCTCGGACAGTCAGAAGCCCCTGATTCAGGTGGATGGTATCGAAAAAACCATTCCAATCGTTAAAAACCGGTAAAGTAAGCAGGGTAAAAGTTTGCCGTTTCGATTTTATAAATGGCGGATGGTGGTTGCAAGCGGCCTCAATCTGCAGTTGTGAAGTGGTGAGGCGGCGGTTTCCCCTTTGCAGGCAGACGCCGTTCAATGTATTGAGACTTAACTGCCATTGCGGTGAAAGAGTTAATTGGAGGGGACCTTCCAGCTTCAGGACATCTGCATCATTAAGATGTGCTACAATTTGATGTATGTCGGCTTTGCTTTTCATTTTCCGGGTGCCATCCAGCCAGTGGCAAAAATTACCACTCCACCCGAAATTAAATTCAGGGATTTGCATAGTGCATGCCCACCAGCCATTACTGTGGTCAATGTCGGCTTTCATTGAAAACCGAAGCAAGGTATTTCTGAATTGGAGATGCCTGGCCGTTATGCGATAGTGCGTGCCCTCTTGAATGAGGCTAACCTTGTACCCGGGTTCAAAATATTTTTCTGAGATTTCCCAGGCCAGCTTGTTTTTATAAAAAACCTTTAACCGGTTTTTTTTATAATGGAACCTTACCGGGTCGAAAGTCAGGGATTTTATTGATTCGGTTATTGGATGCCATGCTACGGCCCCAAGTCCCATGGTTTTTAAAAATTGTCTTCGGCCTGGGTACGAGGGGCCGGCTTCATGATTTTTGGTGGCTAACAACCTTGATTTTCGGAGATTGAGATACTTGAAGCCCATGACTTAGATATTTAAAAAGTACAAGTTACAGCCGAAATGAAAAAAGCGCCATAGTTTAGATCGATTTATTTTGTTTTTGATGCTTTAAAATCTCTTTTTTGCACCCACAATTTAAGGCGATAAAACGATTATCTTTTTGATCTAAATCAAAAAATCACATTTATTTCCATGAATTTGACCGTAGCCGGCTGAGGGTCTCCTGGCTCATTCCCAAAAAAGAGGCGATTTGTCCCAATGCCACGCGCAGGAAGAATCCCGGCGTATCCTGCATCATGAAATCATAACGCTCCCGGGCGGTTTTCATGTGCAAAAAGTAAGTGCGCTGATCCAGAATCAGATAAAACCGTTCTACCAATTTTCGAATCACATAATTTAATTCCAGAAATTGGAGGCAGAGTTTTTCCAAATTTTCGTGGGAAAGCACGATTAGGTTTGAGTCTTCAATCACCTCACCGGTTTCGTACGAAGGTTGCCCGGTGTAATAACTGCTGGCTGAGATGAATATGCGGTTTTCGGGACAAAGGTTGGTGGTAATCTGTTTTCCCTCTTTGTAGTAATAGGTGCGCCCCATGCCCCGGGCTACAAAATAGGCGTTGGAAGCAATTTCACCCTTTTTAAATAAAAGCGTGCCTTTGGGAAGATTTACTTCATGGGATGAATCCATAATGGCCTGCTTCAATTCATCGGAAAGCGGATAAATGGAATCCAGCAGGCTAAACATCGATTGATAGGCTGAAGGGCTCATTTGTGATACTGAGGGTTTATTAGATGTTGAGGCTCCCCTAAAGGTGGAGCAAGTTCAGGAGGGATTCGGATGCTTCGGCTATGCTGCTGAATAGCAACTGTTTACTATTCAACTGTTTATTATTCATCCTTGTCCAAATAATAATTGATAATTCTTTGGGTTTGCTGGTCTTCTGAAAGTTCTAACAACGCTCTGTTTGCCTCGTAAACAAGGGGTGAATTTAAAGGAAAAGCAAAACCATAACCTTGCTTATAATATTCGGCTTTAGCAATATGCAAATTATCATCTTCGTTATTTTTCAGATAATATAATAATTGCGGACGGTCATAAACCACTGCATCAACCTCCTTGTTTTTCAATTTGGAAATGGCCTCATTTAAGTGACTAACGCCTGTTACTTTGATTTTATTTTCTTTCAAAAAAAGTTCTGAAGGGGAGGCAGAAATAGTGGCTGCTTTACGGCCCGAGAGCTGTTCGATATGAGATATGGTAGAGGAGGCAAGCGATGAAAGGGTTAATGTGCTTGCAATTCCGGCAACCATGGACGTTGCAAAAATTATAGAGATGACCATCCAACTGCCTGCAATGATGCGTCCCCATAAAGTTATGGGCGCTTTGTCTCCATAACCGGTCGTACTCATCGTTACAATAGCCAGCCACATTCCATTGGCTATACCATTTACCGGGTCTTTAGGGAATTGGGCGGGCGATTTTCTACGTTCGGCCATCCACAATAAGGCACCTACGATACCCAGAATGATTAAAAAAATTAAAACAGCCATCAGCAATTTAATACTGAATAATGGTTTTATTTTTTCCCAAAGAGTCAGTTTATCGGCACGGGATACTATGGCTAAGCTTGAATTGTAATAGGGTTGTGAAAATCCAAAATATTCGATGCGTCTCGAAGTAATACTTATGGGGCCAACCACCAAATCCAACTCTCCATTGTTTAACGAGTTCAATGCGGAATCCACAGTTTCAAAAGATTTATACCTATAGTCCCAATCCTTTTTAATCGCCAAATCTTCCCATATTTCGATGGCAATTCCTCTAACAACTGAATTTCTTATAAAAACAAAAGGTTCGTTACCCGCTATGCCTACTATTAAAGTATCTTTTTGGGGAGGCGTAACCTCTTTTTGTGCCTGAAGTTGTGTGGTACAAAACAGAGCGAAACCGAAAAAAGTTAAAAATTGAAGTGAGGATTTCTGCAGCATAAAGAATTGATTGAAATAAACTAATTGGTGTTTTCTCCTTTGCCGGAACAAGATAAGCAAAAAGGTGAAAATCCTGCATATTTTCCATTACTCACCGATGCTTTGAGCCTGACTCTTTCAGCTCTTTATTTTTTGTGCCACCAGCAAAGCTGTGAGCGAGGCCAGCACTCCCGGCACTACCGGGTCGAAGCCGAAGGGAAGCGGGAGCCGCGCAATATGGAAAAAGCTCAGTACCAGGGCGCCGGTGAGCATGGAGACCAGCGCTGCCATTTTCGAGGGCCGTTTGAAGAACAGAAAACCCACTACCGGGGCCAGCAAACCACAAACCATAAAGGAGTAGGAGAGAAGCATCAACTCCAGTACACTGGGCATGAACAGGGCCAGTACAATAGCCAATGTGCCCAGCACCAGCGTCATGATTTGGGACATCTTCAAAGCACTTTTCGACTTTTTTATTTTAAAGATGTCGCGCACTAAATTCCCCGACGAAGCCATCAGACAACTGTCGGCGGTGGAGAGGATGGCCGAGAAATAGGCAGCCAGAATAATGCCGAGACCTCCGGAGGGTAGTACATACTTGAGCATCATAGGCATGGCAGCCTCACTGTCGATGTTGGCGGCATCGGCCAGTGGTATCACTCCCTGGTCGATGGCTACCCTGGCCATGAGCCCGAGAAAAACCCCCAGGAAAGCCATCACGGGATACTCAAAAATTCCGGCAATGAACCAGGCCCGTTGCGCCTCTTTTTTGGATGAGGCCGCATAGATGCGCTGATACAACGTCATGCCGATGAACCAGATAGGAATGATGGAAAAAGCCCAATTCACTATCAGCGACCATTTAATATTGGTAAGCTTCAGCATCTCAGGCTGAAGGGAAGCGCGCAGGGTTTCCATTCCCCCCACACTCTTCAGCGCAAAAGGAACCCCCACAAAGGCAAGTCCGATCAAGAGGATGCTCCATTGTATGGTATCGGTATATATCACCGCCTTGATACCTCCCAGGGAAGTATATACCACTGCGATAATACCCATGAGGAGAGCGGCTTGTGTAATAGAGATACCATCGAAGGTGCCTGCTGTGAGCTTGGCCCCGGCCAGTATCTGACTGCTGGTAAAGCCCAGATAACCAATGGCCGAGATGAGTCCCGCCCACAAAGCCACTCGTGTGCCGTAATAAAAGCTGAGCAGTTCCGGAAAAGTCTGGTATTTGTGAGCCAGGGCAATTTTATAAACTTTGGGAATAAGCACCACCGCAGTAAGCCAGGCGCCTATAAGACCGGTGAAGAGTATCCACGAACCCGATATGCCCATCACAAAGCCAAGCCCACCCAGTCCGATGGAGAAACCACCTCCCACATCGGTAGCCACCACCGAGAGGCCTAAATGCCAGCGGGTCATTTTACGTCCACCTACAAAATAATCTTCCGTATTCTGGTTCTTTCGGTGAAACCAAAGGCCCACCATGAGCATGAGAACGATGTAAACGAAAATGATGGCAATGTCGATAAAAGGCATTATGTAGTGGTTTAAACATTTTTATACCATACATTCATGCTCTCGATGCAACCGGCAATTTGGGTGTTGTTGACCAGGGTGCCGGCAAAACGATAGCGGTTGTTCAAGAATGTCTTATTCATGGAGAGAGATTTAAGGCGTGCGATGGTATAAAAGGTTTTAAACGCCTTTTGTATGAGATAGTCTTCCATAGCACTCAGCAGATGAGAGGCGATTTTTTTGCCGCGCTGATTGGGTAACACCGCAAAGTCGGTCATTTCGGCGTGCTTTAGCTGGTCGTTGCATTCGGCTGAACTGATGCCCACCAGCTTATCCCGGTGAAAAAGACCAAAGTAGCGGGTCTCCCGGGCCATGCTTTCCCGGAGAAATGCCGCATCGAAGATGGGAAAGGGATAGCTGTCAAATACTTGTCTGAAAACATCAGTCATCTCCGGGGCATCATCTGCCCTGAGCAACCTTAAATCATGTTGGCTGTCGAGTGGAGGCAGCTTATGGCTGCTTTTTGCCATCAGCAGTTGCTGAAAGGCCTCCAGTTCTTCATGGTTGGGTATTCGCCTTTTAGGGTCGGGATACCGCACCATAAAAAAAGCATCTTCGGTGCCATTGAAAAAGCCCGGTACCATGGCCTCCATTTCATAGCCCGCCGCTTTAAATGCGATGCCAAGGCGGGCGGGTATTTTGGCAAATAGCTTGGTGTAATGGCTGGTTTGTGCCAGTTGTTCTATCTGCTCTATGATGTGGGGAAAATCATCCGGATGAAGATGCATCAGATAGACCCGTCGGCTTTCGGGACCATGCTGAACCAGTGACCGGCCAATTATTTCACTCTTGTCCATTGTGGTCTCTTCTTTGAATACGCTCGTTGTTGGCAGGTATCAGCGAGATGGCTTCATCGTAATCGGAGAGCAGTTTTTCTATTCCAATGGCATTTTGTTCGTTGCCTTCCTGCAGGTCGAGCTCCAGGTTGCATTTGGCACAGTTGCGGTCGCAGGTGGTCGTGTGGTAGTTGTCCGGTTCTTTATAGGAGGTGATTACCCCTTCGTAGTTTCTCAGAATCACCTTGTTGGTCGACCATGAGATGATGTAGGTAGGCATCACGGGTATCTTACCGCCGCCGCCGGGCGCATCTATCACGTAGGTGGGCACGGCAAAACCACTGGTGTGGCCAATCAGGCTTTCGATGATCTCGATGCCTTTGCCCACCGGGGTACGGAAGTGCGAGAGTCCTTCCGACAGGTCGCATTGATACATGTAGTAGGGCCTTACCCGGTTCATAACCAATTTGTGCACCAGGTCTTTCATGATGCGGGGGCAGTCGTTCACATCGGCCAGCAGCACCGATTGGTTACCCAGGGGAATGCCGGCATCGGCCATCTTGCGAAGGGCCTCTTTGGATGATTCGGTGATTTCGCGCGGATGATTAAAGTGGGTGTTTATCCACACCGGGTGATGCTTTTTCAGCATGTTTACCAGGTCGTTGGTTATGCGATAGGGCAATACCACCGGGGTTCGGGTGCCTATTCGTATTACTTCAACATGTTTTATCTTTCTCAGCTCCGTCAGCACCCAGTCCAGATACTCGTCGGAAAGCAGGAAGGGGTCGCCGCCCGAAAGCAACACGTCGCGTATTGCCGGGGTTTTTTTGATGTATTCCAGCCCTTTCTTTATCTGTGCTTTTGCGGGCACAAAATCGGTGTCGCCTACTTTTCTTTTTCGGGTGCAGTGCCTGCAATACATGGCGCATACGTTGCTCACATGAAACAACACACGGTCGGGGTAACGGTGCGTGATGCCCGGCACAGGACTGTCTTTGTCTTCACTCAGCGGGTCACCCATCTCGTGCGGCGAGATGAGGAGTTCACGGCTGTCGAGGAACGATTGCTTGTAAACAGGGTCGTTTTTAAAGTTCTCTTTTTTTATGAGTGAGAGGTAATAGGGGGTAATGGAGAGCGGGAATTTTCCCTGGGTCTCCTGCAGTTGCTTTTTCTCTTCCTCCGAAAAGGCGATGCCCGTGAGATACTCAAAACGTTCGATGGTGCGTATAGAGTGTTTCAAATGCCATTTCCAGTCACCCCAATTAGAGCGTTGGGAGGAGGGCTCAATTTTACTGGCTATACTTTGCTGATAGGTATTGAAAATTGCCATGGTCTATTTGTTTTTGAAGTATATGTGCCGAAATCGGATTTAGGGGAGAAAGGTAAAATGGTTTCTATACAACAAAATTACGGATTATTCTTAAAAAAAACAATTTAACCAGGCGTTTTGATAATATACAATTAATCCCGGCATGCCGGGTTCAATTTATCTCATAGAGCAAAGGGTGTATATTGTATTATCAAAATGCCTAACCTGGATAAGCATACTAAATATGTGGTATGCAAATGATTTATCAGGTTGGTGATTGCAGTGGTCATAGCGTCGGAGCAAGCTCCTCCCGGGGCTGCCTGCCGCCTGTCTGGAGGGGAGACCTAACGGCCATTTTTGCACAGAGGTATCTAACCTGGACCCGGATCGCGGAGTCCCATACAAACATCTTATACTCAGTCTGTTAGATTAATGGCTTACTTCTTTTTCCGCGGCGGGTTACTCTTCCGAAGCTGTTGTTGCTGCTTGGCCATATTTTCCAGACGGGCCTGAAAACCCGATTTCTTCACGGGCTTTTTTTGATGAGCTTTCAGCTTGGCCAGAAGTGCTTTTTCGTCGATAAAGCGACGGATCAACAGGGTTTGTCCTATGGTGATTAGCGTGGAGATAAAGTAGTAGTAGCTGAGGCCGGAGGCGTAGTTGTTGAAGAAAAACAGAAACATCACCGGCATCATATACATCATTCCTTTCATGCCAGGCATTTGCTGTGTGGACTGGGTCATCTCCTGGTTCATGCGGGTATATACCACGTTGGTGATGGCCATAAGCAGGCAAAAAAGACTGACATGATCGCCGTAAAACGGGATGGTAAAGGGCAGTTGAAGAATCGAGTCGTAGGTAGAGAGATCGCTGGCCCACAGGAAACTCTCCTGCCGAAGCTCAATGGATGCCGGGAAAAACCGGAACATGGCAATGAGAATGGGCATTTGCAAAAGCATGGGCAAACACCCTCCCATGGGATTGACACCTGCCTTGCGGTAAAGGCTCATGGTGGCCTGCTGGCGTTCCATCGCTTTGTCCTTGGGTATGCGCTCGTTAATTTCATCAATTTGGGGTTTCAGCGCACGCATCTTGGCCGTTGACATGTACGACTTGTAGGTGAGCGGGAAGAGCACCAGCTTTATGAGCAGGGTGAGCAACAAAATGATGATGCCGTAACTGGGAATAAAACCTTCCAAAAAGTTGAAGACGGGAATCACGGCATAGCGGTTAATCCATCCAAAGATGCCCCATCCAAGTGGCAACAGCTTCTCGAGGTTTAAATCCTTATGTTTGCGAAGCGTATAAAAGTGATTGGGTCCAAAGAAAAAGCGGAAGCCTGCCTCATCGTCACGGGTAAAATCGAAGGGCACGGCTGCTTCGGCTTTGTTTATGCGCAGATAGGGGCTGGTTTCTTCACCCACGTCGGTGGAGACATAAGCGCTGGCCAACGCATCATCGGCAATAAACACCGATGAGAAAAACTGGTCTTTAAAGGCGATCCATTTCACCCGGGTGCGTAGGTCCTCTTGATCGCTCTTTCCCTGTGAGAGCCAGTCCACTTCATCCTGGTAATATTTGAAATACACGCCCGAGTATTGTTGCTCAAAGGAGCGTCCTTTTTCCTGTCCCGGCATTACCTGGTACCACTCAATGTCGAGGGCACCACGCGGGGTGGCAAAGAGAGTGCCCAAATTTCTGGAGGCAATCTGGTAATCCACCATATAAGAGTCGTCGGCGAGGTGATAAGCGAAGGTGAGCGACTCGTTCTGCGGCCCGGCAATCTCAAAGTTTATACTGCGATCGGTTTGGCTCTTTATATTAAAATACAGCTCATTGGTGTTATAAATGCGGGTATTGTAGGTAAAAACAAACCCGAAACGGTTTTCGTCGCCGTTGAAGAGTATCAGTGGCTGGCCATCGTGTGTTTTGTAGTCTTTAACCTCTACCGAGTAGATGCGCCCTCCCTGGTTGGAGAAGGTCACCTTAATTTTATTGTTTTCAAGCGTAACCAACTCCTGGCTTCCCTCGAGGTGGGGCGAAAGGATGCCTGCTGTTTTGCTGCGCACGCTGTCCACCGCTGCCTTTTCCGGGGGAAGCCCCTCTGTGGTTATGGCCTTATCGGTTTGCGGTGCTTGCCGGGCAGCCTCCTCGGCTCTTAATTGTTCAACCCGGTTGAGGGAATCCAGTTGTCTCTTTCGTTTTGTAATTTCATCTTCCGAAGGTTTGTTCATCCACCAGAACAAAGCCAGAATAAGGGTGATTAAAACCAGTCCGGTTATTGAATTTTTATCCATATTAGTTATTTACTTTTTCATCAATGGCTGCTTTAATAAAGGCCATAAATATTGGGTGAGGCCGAATAACGGTGCTGCTGTATTCGGGATGAAACTGAACGCCCACAAACCACTTATGAGCAGGTATTTCCATTATCTCTACCAGGCCGGTGTCGGGGTTAAACCCTGTGGCTTTCATGCCGGCCGCGTCGAAGGCTGCAAGATATTCGTTGTTAAACTCATAGCGATGGCGATGGCGCTCGCTCACCATCTCTTTGTTATAGGCTTCCATGGCCCTGGAGCCTTTTTTCAACTCACAGTCGTAAGAGCCCAAACGCATGGTGCCGCCCTTGTCGGTCACATTCTTCTGGTCTTCCATCAGGTCAATAACCGGGTAAGGGGTGGAGTGGACAATCTCGCGGGTATTGGCTTTTTCGAGATTCATCACGTTGCGCGCAAATTCAATGACGGCGCATTGCATACCCAGACAGATTCCCAGAAAGGGGACATTGCTTTCACGGGCGTATTTTGCGGCCAGTATTTTACCATCAATGCCGCGCCCGCCAAATCCCGGAGCCACCAGAATGGCGTCCAGACCTTTCAGCTTGTTTTCAAGATTGTCGGGGCGAATGCGCTCCGAATGAATGAGGTGGATGTCGGCCTTTCGATCGTGGTAGGTAGAGGCGTGAATAAGTGCTTCGATGATTGATTTATAGGCATCGGGTAGTTCCACATATTTGCCTACCAGGCCGATATGCACGCTTTTCTTAGCCGAATGCAGCTTCGAGAGAAAGTTTTTCCACTCTTTGAGCTCCGGTTTGCCGTTTACCGGCAGATGTAACTTTTCAAGAATGATTTCGTCCAGGGCTTCTTCCTGCATTCTCACGGGGACCTCATAAATCGAAGCTACATCCATGGACTGAATAACGGCTCTGTTTTCCACGTTACAAAACAGAGCTACTTTTTTGCGGATATCTCCCGAGAGTTCCCGCTCGGTGCGCAGCACCAGCACATCGGGCTGAACTCCGATTTCGAGCAGGGCTTTCACCGAGTGTTGAGTGGGCTTGGTTTTTAATTCGCCACTGGCTGCCAGGTAGGGCACCAGTGTAAGATGGATCACTGCTGCACGGTAACCGAGCTCCCATTTCATCTGACGCACCGCCTCTATATAAGGCAGCGACTCAATATCGCCCACGGTTCCGCCAATCTCGGTAATCACCACATCGAATTTATGCTTACTGCCCAACAACTTGATGTTGCGCTTTATCTCGTCGGTAATGTGCGGCACAATCTGCACGGTTTTACCCAGATAGTCGCCGCGCCGCTCTTTGTTGATCACGTTTTGATAGATGCGCCCGGTGGTCACATTGTTGGCCTGAGAGGTGGGCACATTTAAAAAACGCTCGTAGTGTCCCAGGTCCAGATCGGTTTCGGCACCATCCTGTGTTACAAAGCATTCGCCATGTTCGTAAGGGTTGAGGGTTCCGGGGTCAACATTCAAATAGGGGTCCAGTTTTTGAATGGTTACCCGGTATCCACGGGCCTGAAGCAATTTTCCCAGGGAGGCTGAGATGATGCCTTTTCCCAATGAGGAAGCCACTCCGCCGGTCACAAATACATATCGAGTGTCGGGCACGTTTCTACTGTTTTATGATTTTACAATTGGGCGTTGTCTGAAAATTCAAGCCACAAAGTTAGCAAAAACTCCCCTAACTTTAGTGCATAAGCCTCCTCTAAAGCCAAAAAAGCCACCACGAAGTGTCCATCGTGGTGGCCTGGTTTCCTGTTGGTGCCCTCCTGACGGGTCTATTTTTGTCTCAACATCTCATCTATTAAGTCCAGTTTGCGATTTTGAAGCTGAATGTTGCTCTTGCCATTCTCAATTTTATGGGTGAAGTCGCGCAAAAGAGCTTCCGACTTTTTGGATTTGGCGAAGAAGCCGATGTTGTTTTCCCAAACACTGATGTCGTTCTCCATCTCACGTAGTTTACCAATGATCTTATTGCGTTCCTGGGTTATACGTTCGTTAAATTGCCCTTCGCTCTTCCAGCTCTCCAATTTGCTGCGGTATTTATGCAACATTTTATTGGTCTCGTCCATATTAATTTCGTCGAAGTGGCTGTTGATGAGCTCGCGAAACTCGTTATTTACCCGGTCTTTATCCCTGAATGGCACAAAGCCGATTTGTGACCAGCGGTTCTGAAAAGCCTGAAGATTGTTAAAGTTCTCCTCGTTACCCTCTACCGGCTTATATTGTTTGAGTTCCTCGATCAGTTCCTCTTTCATTTTGAGATTATTCTCCTGGGTCTCATCTTTTTTACTGAAGAAGGCTGTTTTTTTATTGAAAAAATGATCACATGCTTCCCGAAAGCGCTTCCAGATGTCATCGGAATGTTTTCGGGGTACAGGGCCTATCTCTTTCCATCTCCTCTGAATACGGATAAACTCATGGGTGGTGGTCTTCCACTCTTCGCTGTCCTTTAGGGCCTCAGCCTGAAGGCAAAGCTCGGTCTTCAATTGCAGGTTATTGTTTTGAGCTTCCTTGAATTGTTTGAAAAATTCTCTTTTTTTGCCAAAAAATAGATCACAGGCTTTACGGAAGCGGTGATAAACTTCGGTATTCTCCTTTTTAGGGGCAAAGCCTATGGTCTTCCATAGCTGTTGCAAATCTATGATGTGTTTGCTGGCCTTTTCCCACTCGCGTGGGTTGCGGTATTCCTTTTGAACAAGTGCTTCTGCCTTTTCGCACAACTCGCGTTTGGCTTCCAGGTTTCTCTCAAATTGCTCTTTAATGTTCTCGAAGTGCTCCTGGTGTTTTTGATTTATCTTGGCAGTGGCTTCTTTAAACCGTTCCCACAACTCCTCCTTTTTTTCGTGAGGCACCGGGCCGGTTTCGCGCCACTGGTCGTGGTATTTTTGTAACGTTTTAAATGCTTTTACAATGGTAGGCTCCAGAAGCAGTTTTTCGGCCTTCTCGCACAATTCGAGCTTGGTTTCCAGGTTTTTTTTCAGGTCCAGGTCGCGCAGCTCCTTGTTTATTTTTATGTAGTTGTAAAAGTTTTCAACATGCAGGTGGTAATTCTCCCACAGGTCGTGCAACTCCTTAGGAGGCACCGGTCCGGTTTCACGCCATTTCTGCTGAAGGTCACGAAATTCCTGAAAGGTGGCATTGAGCGATTCCTGGCGATTTACCAGGTCTTTGATACCTTCAATTACTTCGTATTTGGCCTTCAGGTTGTTGTCTTTTTCCTCTTCGCGGCGCTTGCGGTTGTCATCGCGGGCTTTACGATACTCTTGCAAAAGCTCACCAAAGGCGGCGAACAGAGGATCGGCCGGGGGAGAAAAGTTCTCTTCGATTTCACCCGAATCCAAAAACCTTTTTTTGATAGCGGCCTGCTCTTCAGCGGTTTGCGCATTAAATGCTTCGCGGATGGCATCGAGGTGTCCCTTTACTATATGAAGCGGATGGTTTCGGAGCAGATTGCGAAAGCGTTCCAGTAGTTTTTCCCTCGGTAGGGTAGAGTAATCCACCTCTTCGGCGGCCAATAAATCCTCAGGCGAAGGCTTGGGTTGTGTCTCCGTTTTGGCAGCAGCTTCCTCAGCAGGCTCCTTTTTTTGTGGCTCTTCCTCCTTTGCCTCTATAACAGGGACTTCCTTGTCTTCCTTTTCGTGGGGTTCGGGTATGGCGGTTTCAGCGGTCGACTCATCGGTTACCGGCTCCTTTGGGGTAGAAGTAAAGGAGGGTGCTTCGGGCAAAACTTTTTCGGACTGCTCTTTTGGAGGTGATTCGGGTTTATTTACCTGATCCACCAGTGGCGCCTGTTTCTTCACTGCTAAAGAATCTTCCGGTTCAGTCCGGGTAGTTTCTTCTGATTTCACCTTTTCCTGTGGTGGCGTTTCTTCCTTCATTTCCGATGGTTCACGGGCTTCGGGCTGGTCAGTTTCGGCCGTGGGGTCAACTCTTTCGGGTTCCTGGCTCTGCATCTCTTTTCCGGTAGTTTCGGTTGTGTTTTCCGAATTCAAATCCATCTCTTTTTCAGATGGTTTGTTTAGATCGTTGGTTTTCATCTTATTTTATGTTTCAAGATGTGACAAACCTTTTTGGCACTTCACACTCGTATTATGGTACGAATCTATCAAATAAACGTCAATACTCAAACTTTTTTTGGCGGGTTCTCAAAAGATGAAGTAAATCCTATCTTTGTACTTCATAAAAAACCATGTCATGCGCATCGATATACTCACCCTGTTTCCTGCCATGTTTCAGGGCCCCCTTAGTGAGTCCATCATCAAACGGGCAGTAGAAAAAGGGGTTGTGGAGATTGTCCTTCACGACATACGCGATTACTCCACCGACAAACACCGGCGCGTAGACGATTACCCCTTTGGCGGAGGGGCAGGCATGGTGATGCAGATCGACCCCATTGCCCGCCTTATCGACAAGCTAAAAGGTGAACGCCCATACAACGAGATCATCTATATGAGTCCCGACGGACTTCGTTTCAATCAAAAGGAGGCCAACCGCCTCTCTCTGTATCAAAATATCATTCTTCTTTGCGGGCATTACAAAGGGGTTGACCAGCGCATACGCGACCACTATGTAACCCGCGAAATATCCATTGGTGACTATGTGCTGAGTGGGGGAGAGCTCGCCGCTTCAGTGGTGACCGATGCCGTGGTACGCGTTTTACCGGGTGTAATAGGCGATGAAACATCGGCACTCACCGACTCCTTTCAGGACAACCTGCTGGCACCGCCGGTTTATACCCGCCCTGCTAATTACAAGGGCTGGGAAGTGCCACAGGTTTTGTTGTCGGGCAATCAAAGTGACATCGACCAATGGCGCGAAGAACAGGCCCTGGAGCGCACCCGAAGGTTAAGGCCCGATTTACTGGAAGAGTGATTTTAGGATTAAATCACCGCAGACATATCTCCCTGTATATACAGTACCCGCAATTTTCCAGGTGTGGTGTTTGTTCAAATGGTATTTGGTCATCAAACAATTCATCCAACAAGGCGCCCAGATGCTCCGAGAACTCCTCGTGAACATCTGCCAACTTTATCTCCATCTTTTTTTGCTTTGGGGGTTGTATGAAGAGCGAGGTATTAAAATCCTGGCCAAACAGATTCTTCATCCAGATTACATGCGGAGATATTGGTTTTTCGCGCTCTTTTTTATCGGCCACCATCAGAGAATAGAGCAACGTTTGAAATATGGCCTTCTTTTTGGCGTGTTTGGTGGTATCAAACAGTTCGTCAATGGCACCAATACGGTTATCGCCACCACCGGTCTTATAGTCGATGACTCTTATTTCTCCTTCTTTCTCATCCAGCCGGTCAATATTACCTCCAAGATTGATCTCCAATCCGCCGGGTGTGGTAAAAAGTATCTCCATTTGGACTTCCAGAGCCTTTATGGTGAAGGGGACTGTAAGTGCTTCCAGTTTGAAAAACCTATGCAGGTACCGGAGCAAAACCTCGTAAACCAATGTGTTTTTTCCCTGAAGGTCGGCAAACAGGTTGGATTTTTGCTTTATAAAGGGCACATTTTCAGCAAATACCTCTTCCAGTCTCTTCTGAACAAGGCCGGTATCGGTTAAGTTTTGAATCTCCGCTTCTGTTACCGGCTGGTTTACCAGGGGGGCATAAATTTTTTCCACGGTTTGATGAAAGAGATTCCCAAAGGTGCGCGGGTCCAGCTCTTCCGAAATGGTATCGGGCTCACGGGCACCGGCCAGATATTTGAAATAAAAACGCAAGGGGCATTCAATATAAGTACTCAGCGCGCTGGGCGATAGAAACCGCTGGCCGGGTTTCAGGTATTGGCTCAGTTGCTGCATCACCTGCCGATTTTTTGCCGGACGAATCTGAAGCTCTTTTTGGGTGGAGGCGGGCTGTACGTAGGTATTGATCTTTAATGGATGCGGATACTCATAGAACAACTGGTGCAAAAAGCGGCTCATCTCACCGGCCTGTTTTTGTGCATTCGACGCCGACCACACCAGTGTAACAGTTTTGGCCCGGTGAATGAGGCGGTAAAAATAGTAGGCAAAAATGGAGTCCTGATTATTGATGGTAGGCAGGCCGTAACCGGTGCGAAGGTTAAAGGGAATAAAAGAGTTGGGCGGCGCAGTGTGGGGAAATATACCTTCATTCATGCTCAAAATCGTCAGATGGTCGAAATCGAGTGCACGGGTCTCCAGTATGCCCATCACCTGAAGGCCGCTCAGTGGCTCTCCGTTAAAGGGAACGGTTTGAAAGTCGGCCAGTTTTTTAAACAGCCGGTGCCAGGTCTCTCTCCTGGGTGTCACCTCTTGTCCGGCCAGGATTTCGCCCAACCGTTTGATATTGAGATAGAGATGGTAGATGAATTCCTGCTCAAGAGAGGCTTGCGGCTTGCCTGCCACACTCTGATAGACCATGGTTAATGCGGCGCTCAGATAGGCAGAGAGTTCACCGGAGTCTTTGACAGGCATCAGCAAGGTTTCCAATAACGGATCGTGCGGCAGCTGCTCCTTTTCGATGAAAATCTGGTTGCCTTTAATGAGGTCTTCCAGAAGCTGCGTACCCTCATCTTTTAATATCCCCCGGATGTATTGATGACGCAGAAGTCCTGTAAGATGGCGATGGTAATACCACACCTTCCCCTGGCGGGTAATTCGCGTGGAGCGCTGTAACAGCATAAGTGCTTCCAGCAGGCCGTAGGCTGGTGTATTTTTCAGAGGATATCCCAGCGTTACGTTTATTTTACCCCATTGGGGAGGCACGGCATGAATGGCAGGCAGCAAAAGCGACTCGTCGGCCAGCACCAGGGCGGTGCGGGCAGCGTGGCCAGCCCCATTTACGGGGGCCTGGGTTTGCAAAAAAGTGCCGGCTATCTGGGTTTGAGCCAGGTCGTTGGCAGCCGTTGCAATGGTGATCTCGGGAAGAGAAGAGGGCAGTGGATTATCCCAGTCGGCTGGCATGGGAAAATCATGTAGATTGGCTACGATAAACCGGGCGGCCTCGTGCTGAATAGCATTGGCATGAGGCATCTGTTGGTTTTGAACCACCCACTCGGGAAAATCCCAAAAATAGGAGGCTTTTTGTTTTATTTTCAGATGGTTAAATAATATTTTTTCGCAGTTATTAAGGGCATTGAATCCGGCAAAAACCACGCGTTTATACTTTAAATCAGGCAGTGTGCGGTTTTTTATTTTTTGGGCAATGGCCCGGTACAGTTTCCCCTCATAAGCCTCATTGGCAGAATCCAATGCCTTATTAAAAGCAGTATAAAGTTGGGGCAGCTTTTCCCAAACCTTTAGGAACGAACTTTGCAGCCGGGAATATTTCTCCGGATTAAAGGTGCTCCAAAAGGTGCGGATGGCCTCAATTTGTTCGGTGGAAAGATGGCTGAAATCATCTTCAAGGGCTTTAAGTTCGGCCAGATTGCGGAATATCCGGTCGGCATCGGCCAGATACTTGTCGATGTCGTCGAAATCGGCAAGGCACATCTCTCCCCAGGGAATGAACTCATCCAGCGGGATGGATGGGTCAATCACCTGCTTGTAGGATTCATAGAGCTTAAAAATCAAACTTATGTTGTCGCTCACCGGCTGTGGTTCCAGCTCTGCAAAAAAGTCGTTGATGGTCATAATGCGTGGCGACCAGATGGGGTTGGTGGTTTGGTCGCTCAGGTGTTTGCGGAAAAAAACGCCTGCACGCTGGCTGGGAAAGACAAAACAAAAGTCCGGGATGTCTGTTAGATAATTTTTAAGATGATATTGGGCCAGTTGTTCTAAAAAAAATGACATGTTGCTTAAATATTTTAGTCAAATATAAGGAATTGGGCGTAATCTTGGTTTATCCAGGTTAGGTAGGAATGAAAATTTATTTTAACTTTGGATAAAACGGGAAATATATCTCATATACTATGGACGAATTTTCATTTGTTGGAAATAGCGACATTCAAGCCATTGAACAACTCTACAAGGATTACGTGAAGGACTCCGACTCGGTAGAACCGGGGATGCGTAACTTTTTCAGAGGTTTTGATTTTGCGCTCAAAAACTTTGACGGTGCTACTGCGGGCCTGGTGAGCAAAGAGTTTAATGTGATTAACCTCATACACGGCTACCGACAACGGGGACACCTGTTTACAGCCACCAACCCGGTGCGTGCCCGGCGTAAATATTTTCCCACCCTCGACCTCGAAAATTTTGGACTTTCCGAAAAAGACCTGAATACCGTTTTTCAAGCCGGCGAAGATATCGGGTTGGGCCCCGTTCCTCTTCACCAAATTGTTGAGCATCTTCACCAAACTTATTGCGGCTCGGTGGGAGCGGAGTATCTCTACATACAGCAACCCGAGCAAATTTCGTGGTTAAAGGAGAAGATGGAGAGCGTACGCAATACCCCTCGTTACGATGCTGAAAAAAAGAAACGGATTTACCACAGTTTAAAAGAAGCGGTTTTGTTTGAATCCTTCATTCATAAAAAATTTGTGGGCCAAAAGCGTTTTTCATTAGAGGGTTCCGAAACCATAATTCCCGGTATTGATGCACTGATGGAGAAGGGTGCCGAGTTTGGTGCCAAAGAATTTATGATTGGGATGGCTCACCGGGGACGGCTCAATATCCTCTCCAATGTTTTAAAAAAGCCGCTGCACAACATCTTTACCGAATTTGACGGCGATCAGTACGATGCCAGCATATCACTGGGTGATGTAAAATACCATCTGGGTTACGACAACGACATCACAACCCCTTCAGGCAAAGAGGTGAGGGTTAGCCTGGTACCCAATCCATCTCATCTTGAATCGTCCACCCCGGTAATCGAGGGGCTTGCACGTGCTACCGTCGATCGACGGTACAATGGCGATTACGACAGTGTAGTGCCCATTATCATTCACGGCGATGCCGCTATTGCCGCCCAGGGCGTGGTTTACGAAGTGGTGCAGATGTCGCGGCTGCCGGGTTATAAAGCCGGAGGAACCATTCACATTGTTATCAACAATCAGGTAGGGTTTACCACCAACTACCTGGAGGCCCGTTCGAGCACCTACAGCACCGATGTGGCCAAGGTCACCCGAAGCCCCGTGTTTCACGTGAATGGCGACGACGCCGAAGCGATGGTTTACGCACTCGAACTGGCTATGGAGTATCGCCAACGATTTAATACCGACGTGTTTATCGATTTATTGTCGTACCGCAAATATGGACACAACGAAGGCGATGAGCCCCGGTTTACGCAACCTACTCTTTACAAAGCCATTGCTTCGCATCCCAATCCGGGCGAAATTTATGCACGCCGGCTGATTAAGGAAAAGGTGCTTACCCAAAGCGATGTCGACCACTTTCAGGAAGAGTACCATCGCTTTCAGGAAGATGAATTTACCAAGGGTGCCGGTGTCAGGAAGATATATATCAAACGATTTTTGAGCGATTTGTGGAAAGATTATCGTCATGCCACAGCCGACGATTTTCTCACTTCTCCCCCAACGGGGGTGCCCAAAAAGCAGTTGATAAAACTGGCAGAGGGCATTAACCGCCTGCCCGATGATAAAAAATTCTTCCGGAAGATAGAAAAGATTGTAGCCGATCGGCAAAAGATGGTAGAGGAGAATCGCCTGGACTGGGCCATGGGTGAACTGTTGGCATACGCCAGTCTCATGGTGGAGGGCCATCCCGTGCGCCTGAGCGGACAAGACTCGGAGCGGGGCACCTTTGCCCACCGTCATGCCAGCTTTACTCTGGAGGACATGGACGAACGGTACAAACCCATGCAACATCTTGATCCTAAGCAGGCCCCGTTCAATATATACAACTCCCCGCTCTCCGAATACGGGGTGTTGGGGTTTGAGTATGGTTATGCCCTGGGAACTCCCAACGGACTCAATATTTGGGAGGCTCAGTTTGGTGATTTCTTTAATGTGGCCCAGGTAGTGGTAGATCAGTACATCAGTTCGGCAGAGGAAAAGTGGGGCCTGATGAACGGACTCGTCCTTCTTTTGCCGCATGGATTCGAGGGGCAGGGCCCCGAGCACTCCAGTGCCCGCGTGGAGCGTTTTTTAACCCAGGCAGCCGGCAACAACATGCAGATTCTGAACTGCTCTACACCGGCCAACTTTTTCCATGCTTTGCGCCGTCAACTGAAACAACCCTTTAGAATTCCCATGGTGGTGTTTACCCCCAAAAGTCTTTTACGCCATCCGCGTTGTGTCTCCACCCTGGAGGAGCTGGCCGAAGGCAGCTTTAACGAAGTGATTGACGATGCGCTTACCGACCCGGAATCTGTAAAAAGGATAGTGTTTTGTTCGGGTAAAATTTATTACGATTTGTTGGCGCGCAAAGAGGAGCTTCAGGCACGTGATGTGGCACTCATCCGGGTAGAGCAATTGCACCCCCTTCCGAAAAAACAAATACAAGAGGTGCTCAAACGCTATCCCAACGCTTTGCTTAATCTTTGGGTTCAGGAAGAGCCCGAGAATATGGGCGCCTGGTATTACATGCAAAATCAGTTGCCAAACCTGCACCTGGTACCGGTGGCACGGCTGGCCAGCGGAAGCCCTGCTACCGGCTTAAGCGGGTTGCATCTAATCGGACAGAAGGAGATTATCGGCAAAGTATTTAAAAGATGTCATTGTGAACTTCAGCTCGATTATTGTGGATTGCAATGCGTGGAGGGCAAAACCAGAGCCGAAATATTAAAACAACACAAATATTTTGAAGAACCGCAACGGTTCTCTATTTAGTATGTTTATCAGTTATATTCCTTTTTTTGTGGCAAAATAACAAATGACAAAAAACAAAAAACAAATAAATCCCAAATCGAAAAAACAAATTTCAAAACTATCTAAAGCTGTTTGATCCCGAGCCATCGGGATTGATTTGTTGGAATTTGATCTCCCGAGAAATCGGGATTGCAATTTGTTTTTTGTCATTTGTTATTTCTGGTTTATCCAGATTAGGTGATACTAATAAAATAGTGAGATGATAGATGTAAAAATACCCACTCCGGGCGAATCCATTACCGAAGTTGAAATCGCTTCGTGGCTGGTCTCCGACGGCGACCTGGTTCAAAAAGATCAGGAGCTGGCCGAGATAGAATCCGACAAAGCCACCCTCATGCTGAGTGCCCCCGAGAGTGGCAGGGTATCTATTAAACTGCAGGCCGGAGAAACGGTGAAAGTTAACGCTGTGGCCTGCCAGATAGATACGTCGGTGGAAGTTCCTGTTCCTTCAGCTTCGCCTTCCTCTGAGGCTTCAGCTTCCGCCGTAAAGGTTGAAAAAAAGGAGTCAGAGAGCAAAGAAACCGGGCAAGAGACGCCCAAGGCCCCCGAAAAAGCTGAGAAGGCGCCTGAGGATACAGTAGAGGCCACTTCTCCACCGGGTGAAGAAAAAGTGGTAGATGAAACCTATCCCAATGTGAAGATGACACCCCTGGCCCGCGAAAAGATGAAGGCAGCCGGTCTATCTGTGGAAGAGGTGATAAAAGGCCTCAAAAAGCTCACTTCCGGTAATATTGAGGCTTTACTTTCGGCCCCGGATGGAATTGCAGAGGCAAAAGGTGCTCCCGCAGAGAGAAAAGAGAAGCGGACAAAGATGAGCCAGCTTCGTAAAAAACTGAGCCAGAGATTGGTAAAGGTGAAAAATGAAACGGCCATGCTCACCACCTTCAACGAGGTGGATATGACGGAAGTGATCGCTCTTCGCAGGAAGTATCAGGAGGCTTTTGTTCAAAAGCATGGTATTAAGCTGGGCTTTATGTCGTTTTTTATGAAGGCCTCGGCTTTTGCCCTTGAAATGCGACCCATGGTCAACAGCATGATGGATGACGAGGAGATTGTTACTCCCCGCTATGCCGACATCTCCATAGCTGTGCAAACCCCTAAAGGATTGATGGTTCCCGTTATCCGGAATGTGGATTCACTTTCGCTGCCGGAAATCGAGACCCGTTTAAATACGTTGGCCGGCAAGGCCCGGTCGGGAAAGATATCCCTGGAGGAGATGACTGGCGGCACCTTTACCATTACCAATGGTGGCATATTTGGTTCCATGTTGTCCACACCGCTTATCAATCCCCCGCAGTCGGCCATACTGGGCATGCACAACATTATTGAACGCCCCGTGGCCATTGATGGTAAGGTGGAGATAAGACCCATGATGTACGTGGCATTGAGTTACGATCACCGCGTCATCGACGGGAAAGATTCCGTAGGCTTTTTAATGGATGTGAAAAAGATGTTGGAACAGCCTTTATTACTGCTCAGCGGGGGGCGGGATGCTGTGCTTAAACTGCTTGATATTTAGCGTGTTATTGCTGTCGCTGACAAAACCTGCGGACCGGTAGGCCGGTTTTTGGGTTGGTCGGTTTCGGTTTATCTGATCCGGTCCAGCGATCGCACCAGCGCCTCGTCTCTTCCAATGGCTTTTATGGCCATAATGGTGAGTATTAAAGCAATTAAAGGCAACACCAGAGGCCAGTTAAACGAAACATCGGCAGCTCCCAACTCTTTGGCGGTGGCTTTGGCCATATAAAAAATTAATCCGGAGAGGCCTGCCAGTAAACCCAGGTTGAGGGCACAAAGACGTATCTGTAGAATGCGTTTTTTATACAAAAACAGAGTGACCAGTGAAACCAGTGTGGTGAGAATGGTGAGTATGGAAATGGCCCAGGTTGGCAGCACCATTTGGGGTTGACTGCCCGCTTCCACCTGATAAACGCCTCTCCACCACAACTGGTAGAACGTCTGGTCGCCGGCCATCTCCGCCAGGGTTAAAAAAAAGAGACTCCCGGTGAGCAGAGCTGCCAGTAATAAATAGACCGTTTGAATGCGTTGTATCATGATTCTTTTGTTTTTGATGCAAAACTAAGAATTTTTATTATTTTTGGGAATAGCTTAAAAACCGGAGGTACGGCAAAATTCCCGAAACTCCCAAAATCAGGATACCCAACATAACTCAATACCCCCAATATTAATGAAAACAATTGAAGCTTCCGAATTGATTTTAAACGACGACGGGTCCGTTTTTCACTTGCACATTAAACCAGGTGAGTTAGCCGGCAACGTTATTTTAGTGGGCGATCCGGGAAGGGTAAAGACGGTAGCCGGTTTTTTTGATTCGGTGATCACTTCGGCTGCCAATCGTGAGTTTGTGTCTGCAACGGGAACCTATCGGGGACAGCAGTTTACAGTTTTATCCACGGGAATTGGCACCGATAACATCGATATTGTACTCAACGAGCTGGATGCCTTGGTGAATGTGGATTTTGACAAACGCACCGTACGGGAGCGGAAGACCTCACTTAACATTATTCGCATTGGTACTTCGGGCTCTCTTCAGGCTGATTTGCCGGTAGACAGTTGGTTGTTGAGCCGAAGGGCCATTGGATTCGACGGGCTGCTAAACTTCTACGGCAATGTTCTAAAAGTTACAGACCTGGATTTTGAGAAGGCTTTTACCAAACAGATGGATTGGTCCCCGAGGCTGGCAACCCCTTATGTGGCGAATGCCGACCCCTCTTTGGTGGCCCTTCTTTCGGGCAAGCCGGTGCAATGTGGCATTACCATATCGGCCCCCGGCTTTTATGGCCCGCAGGGGCGGGTAATACGGTTGCCCCTTAACCAGGCCGACATGAATCAACGAATTTCTGCTTTCAGGTACGATGGCCATCGCATCACCAATTACGAGATGGAGTGTTCGGCCATTTATGGACTATCTGCGCTGTTGGGCCACAGGGCTGCCACCATTTGTGCCATTATCGCCAATCGCCAGGCGGGTAGTTACAGTGAAGATTATAAACCGGTTGTGAAAAATCTGATTCAATTTGTTTTGGATCGTTTGAGTGAATAGTTTTTTGTCAGCTATGAAAAAGGAGCGAATAAATGCACTTATCACCCTGTTGGATGATCCCAGCGATGAGATATTCAATTCGGTTGAACTGGAATTGCTCAAGGAGGAGGTGGTTATTGTACCTCAACTGGAGGATGCCTGGGAATCGACCCACGACGACCGGTGTCAGCAGCGCATAGAGAATATTATCCATTCGCTTCAATTGAAAGATGTAACAAACCGGTTGAGGAAATGGGCTGCCAACCCCAATCGGGATCTTTTGGAAGGCGCCTGGCTGATAGCCCGTTATCAATATCCTGAAATGAGCCTGGAAGAGGTGACCCAAACCATTGACGCCCTGAGAAAGGACATCTGGCTGGAACTCAACGAGCACCTCACACCGCTTGAAAAAGTGCGCATCATAAACCACATTCTCTTTGACGTGCATGGTTTTTCGCGAAACAGCAGCAACCCCACGAGCCCGCAAAACTCATTTATTTGCGATGTGCTTGATACCAAACGGGGAAATCCCATCTCATTATCGGTTGTTTATTCGGTGATTGCCCAGCGTTTGGGCCTGCCGGTATATGGTGTTAATCTGCCCAAAAACTTTCTGTTAGCCTGGGTGGATAATACAGCCCTTCGCCATCGGGAATCTCTTTTTCCGGCTTCCTCGGTTTTATTTTATATCAATCCCATTAACAAAGGAACCGTGATGGGTCGCAGGGAGATTGAGCTTTTTATACAAAAGCAGAAACTCGAATACCATCCATCGTATTACACCCCTTGTTCCGATATGGACATTATACGCCGTATGTTTAGAAACCTCTTGCTGGCCTACGAAAGCACAGGCCAAACACACAAGAGCAAGGAGATACGAAAGCTTTTGGCAATTTTGGATGAATGAACAAACCTAAAAAGTATGACTGAACCGTTTAAAGGGCTTGAACCCGCCTCCGTATGGCACTATTTTGCACAAATTTGTGCCGTGCCCCGGCCATCGAAACGGGAAGATAAGATGATTGCCTACCTGATGGATTTTGCCACTGCCCAGGGGTTGGAAGTACGCCGCGATAAGGTGGGTAATGTTTTAATGGTGAAAGCAGCTACCCCTGGCATGGAAAAATTGCAAACAGTGGTGTTGCAATCGCACATCGACATGGTGGGAGAGAAGAACAGCGATAAGCAGCATGACTTTTACAACGACCCCATTGAACCCGTGATTGAAAACGGGTGGGTGAAAGCCAGTGGCACCACCCTGGGGGCCGACGACGGCATTGGGATAGCCGCTCAGTTGGCTTTGCTGGCTTCAAAGGATGTGCCGCACGGGCCACTTGAATGCCTTTTTACGGTGGATGAGGAGACCGGCCTCACCGGCGCCTTTAATCTTGAAGAGGGCTTTTTTGACGGGAAGATTCTTTTAAATCTTGATTCGGAAGACGAAGGCGAGCTCTTTATTGGCTGCGCGGGTGGAATTGATACCCTCGCCCGGTTCGACATGCTGCTTGAACCGGCACCCGAAGGACAGGTGGGCATTGAGCTTAAAGTATCGGGATTAAAGGGCGGGCACTCGGGCGATGACATCCATAAAGGGCGGGGCAATGCCAATAAAATTCTGGTGAGGATATTGTGGGATTTGGCCCGACGTTACCACTTGAGACTTTCGGACATTGAAGGAGGCAACCTGCGCAACGCCATTGCGCGTGAGGCCCGGGCAACAGGTTCCATGCCGGTGCGTTTTAAAGAGGAGGTGCGTGTAGCATTTAACCTGTTTGTGCGCGATGTGGAGCAGGAGCTCCAACATACCGACCCACAGGTGCAACTCTCTCTGGACTGGGCCGATACCCCCGAAATGGTCTATACCAAAGCCTTTCAGTTTAACCTGCTCAATGCACTATATGCCTGTCCACATGGGGTTATCGCCATGAGTCATCAGATAAAAGAGCTGGTGGAGACCTCTACCAACCTGGCCTCGGTAAAGAAAGAGGGCAATGGCATTGTGGTGACTACCAGTCAGCGCAGTTCGGTGGAGAGTGCCAAGATAGATTTGGCCAACCGGGTAAGAAGCCTTTTTGAACTGGCCGGAGCTGACGTGGAACACTCGGATGGATATCCCGGATGGGCCCCCAACATGAATTCGCCCTTGCTCGATATTGCAGTGAACTCCTACCGTCGTCTCTTTAATCAGGAACCCCTGGTAAAGGCCATTCATGCAGGACTGGAGTGCGGCTTGTTCCTCCAAAAATATCCCCATCTGGATATGCTTTCAATCGGACCCACCATAAAAGGAGCACACTCGCCCGATGAGCGGCTGGAAATTGAAACGGTAAAGAAGTTTTGGGAACACCTGCTGGATATTCTGAAAAATATAGGGAACGGGTTAGGGAACGGTTCTGTATAGGAAAGCTGTCAATCAGAGCCGTTCCGTAATTTCCTGCCAGGTGTTTAAGGAACGGTTCTGGTTCCCAAAACGGTTATACAGAACCGTTCCGTACCTGCCTGAACACCGTTCCCTAATTTCCTGACAGGTATTTAAGGAACGGTTCTGATTCCCAAAACAGCTATACAGAACCGTTCCATACCTGCCTGAACACCTTTTACCTTTTACCTTTCACCGTTTTCATCTCCTTTATCAGCAAATCTTTTGCACCACAGCTCGGGCATCCGCTTCCGCAAGCGCCGGCAGGATTTTTAGAGAAGATGGTTTTCCAAAGCGAATAAAGCGTATAGGCTATGGCTGCCGTTACAGTAATCCAGGTAAGAATTTCTTGTATCATAGCTTAAAAAAATAATCCGCCAACCTGGTAAATCAGGAATGAAAGCAACCAGGCCAGGGCGGTGGTGTAAAATATGGTGAAGAGTGCCCATTTCCATGAGCCGGCCTCTTTTTTAATGGCTGCAACCACGGCGATGCATGGGAAATACACAAGCGTAAAAATTAGAAATGAAAAGGCGGCCAGGGGCGTGAAAACCTTTGTGCCATCGGGATAGGTGTCGGTTTGAAGTTTTTTAATTAAATGGGTGTTTCCCCCGGTGCTTTTTTCTTCGGCCTGATAGAGCACCGACATAGTGCTTACCACAATCTCCTTGGCGGCAATTCCGCTTAGCAAACTCACGCCCATCTTCCAGTCAAATCCCAATGGACGCATAGCAGGTTCAATGGCTTTTCCCAATGAGCCTATAAAGCTGCCTTCGTGTCGCATTTTTTCTTCCAATTCGCGCAATTGTGCCAAACTGTCGGTTAAGGTGGATAGTGCCATCGGAGCAATGGCTTCCTGTTTTTCAAATTGCCCGAGTTTTGTGGTTAACTCATTTTTCTGAAGTTCAAGGGCTCTTGTTTGTTCATTTTCTCGCGGATAATAGCCTAAGAACCATATAATTATAGAAGCAACTAAAATTACTCCACCCATCTTTTGTATATATTGCCGCCCCTTGTGCCACATGTGCCGGGTGGTACTTTTTAAAGTCGGCAACCGGTAGGGAGGCAGCTCCATCACAAAAGGAACATGGTTCTTTTTAAAGAGAAATCGCTTGAAAATTCTGGCAATAATTACGGCTAAAGCAATGCCGGTGCCATAAAGCAAAAATAGTATGGAACCCGGATTTTTAGGGAAAAAGGCCCCGATTAACAATATGTAAACGGGCAACCGTGCACTGCACGACATCAGTGGATTAATGAGGATGGTGAGCAACCGGCTGTTGCGGTCCTCTATGGTGCGGGTGGACATAATGGCCGGTACATTGCAGCCAAAGCCCATGATGAGCGGAATAAAAGATTTGCCATGCAGCCCTATTTTATGCATCACCTTATCCATAATAAAAGCGGCGCGGGCCATATAGCCGGTGTCCTCCATAAATGAAATGCAGAAAAAGAGAATAAGAATATTGGGCAAAAAAACTATAACCCCGCCTACCCCCCCGATAATTCCATCAACTATAAGGTCGGTGAAGGGGCCCGGGGTCAGGATGCCGGCGGTGAATCGCGATAAGGCGGTAACTCCCTGTTCTATCCAGTTCATGGGAAATTGGCCCAACTGAAAAGTAGCCTGAAACATGAGCCACATGAAAAAGAAAAAGATAGGGAAGCCGAATAAACGGTGGGTTAAAAAGGCATCAATGGCGTCGGTTTTACGTCTTCTTTTTCGTGGATTCTCGCGGTAAGTCTCCTTTAGTGCGCCTGCAATAAAACCGTAACGGGCATCGGTAATCAGGGTTTCTGTATCTTCTCCCAGGCTTTTCTCCACATCTTTTATCTGCCTGTCCACATGGACGGATATAGAGTTATATTTTTGACTGTCAGATATTTGTTCTTGAAATACTTTGTCTTTTTCCAGTAACTTGATGGCGAAAAATCGTGGCGAAAGCTGGCTTGTAAGGTCGGGAAACCCGGCGAATGACTCTTCCAATTGATCAATGCTTTGCTCAAGCAGGGTCCCGTAGTTAATTTTCACTCGTCGGGATTCGGGGGCCCGATTTTCATAAACATCAATCACTTTCTGAAACAGCTCGTTAATGCCTTTTCCTTTGGCCCCTACTGTAGGCACGAATGGAATTCCCAACATCTTGCCCAACTGCTCAAAATTAAGCCGGTTGCCTTTCTTGGTTAATTCATCAAACATGTTAAGCGCCACTACGGTGCGCACATCCATATCGATAAGCTGCGTAGTGAGATACAAATTACGCTCAATATTTGAGGCATCTACCACATTAAGAATAATGTCGGGGGTTTGCCGGCTGATGTGCTCTCTTACATAAACTTCCTCCGGACTGTAGGCGGATAGAGAATAGGTGCCGGGGAGGTCGGACACATTCAGGGTGTAACCCTTATAGTGAATAACGCCGGTCTTTACGTCAACGGTTACTCCACTGTAGTTACCAACATGTTCGTTGGCGCCACTGGCAAAATTAAAAATGGTGGTTTTACCGCAATTGGGATTGCCCACCAGTGCTACGTTAATGGTTTTACTGCGTTTAAGGGCGGTGCGTGTAAGCAGTTCATCGGGCTTGGTGCCATTAAACGATTGTGTTTTAATGTGGCGGGCTTCGGCATTGGAAACAACCTCCACCATAGCAGCCTCGGTGCGCCTTAGCGAAACCTTATAGTCAATAATCTGATACTCAATAGGGTCTTTAAGTGGTGCATTTTTTATCACTTTCACATTTTTCCCCCTTATAAAGCCCATCTCAATAATGCGCTTTCTAAAGGCACCATGCCCCTTAACCTTTACGATTACCCCTTCCTGTCCGCTGGTTAGCTCAGCTAAATTCATAAGCGAATTATCGTTAACTTTGTACCCTGCCGGGCGCTCCTTTTAAAAGAGTGGTCAAAAGTAGCTATTACAAATTTCATCAACAATACCAACAAATAGGGGTTTATTGTTGTTTTTATGGTAAGCTTTTTGTAATATAGTGTTTACGGTATTAAAACAACACGCAGCATTATGGATTTTTCAGGCACATTTGAGGATTTTCAGGAGGTCCTTCGCACTTCGGGTGTGGAGGTTCAGGTAATGGAACGTGAGGTGAGCCTTGATGTTCAAATGGCTTATTTGCAATTGTCTAAAAAAGTGAGGGAACACATGAGTCCCGAAGTGATTTTTGCAGGAAGATATGAGCTTTGGGAAGATTATTATTCTTCCATCGAGAATAAACGGAAAAGGCTGGTTGGATTGGCTTCACTGGGCACACCACAGGCCATCAGGCTGTTGCAAAGGTTTCAATCGCAAGCCCCCATAGAATTAGACGATTGGGTGTATCTGGCTCTTCAGGAATGCAAACTGGTGTTTCAGGCCTCCCTTTTAGACCATCCGCCCATGTTTATCTCTACCGGTTTGGGTGGAAGTGGCCGAATGTTGAGGTTTTTTGGAGCGCTTTTTTCCGATGGCGTAAAATCTTTCGACGGATTGCAGCAAAAGGTCATTTCGGGTGAGCTCGAATATATGTTTCAACAATTCGATGGCCGGCTGGAATATTCGGCCTTCTCAGGTTCTTTTGTCACCTATTGGGGACTTGTGCCCATCGATGTGCAACTAAATGAGCATATTAAGGCCACTATTGAAGAAAGCAACCTTTTGGGAGCGTCGCTGAGGCGCGACTTTGTGCTTACCAATGTGAAAAAACTCACCCTGCCCGAGCTCAATAAAATTTTTCGGCGAATAAAAAGTCACAACCGCGATCATGCGCTGCAATAAAAAACGGAGCAACCAATGGCTGTTCCGTTTTTTATTTGAAAAAAATCGTGGACTTAATAGGCAGCGTGTTAGCTGTTTAAATCCTCAAAATCCACGTTTGTATATTCTTCCGCCGGGAGTGCTTCGGTAGGCTCAGCTTGTTTCCGCATTTCCGTAACACCTTGCTCCGAACGAATAAAATCTACCGCTTCTTTTAAGCCTTCCGAAAATTTTTCAAAGTCCTCTTTGTAAAGAAAGAGTTTGTGCTTTTGAAACTTAAACCGGCCATCGTCTTCGAACTGCTTTTTACTCTCGGTAATCGTCAGGTAATAATCGTTCTTTCGGGTGGCTTTCACATCAAAAAAATAGGTGCGTCTGCCCGCCCTTACCGATTTTGAAAAGATGTCGTCTCGATCGTTGTTCTTTTCAAATCCTTCATTTTTGTCTAATCCTTCCATCATTTATAGGTTTTTTGGGTTGTTAAGTTGAGAATTTTAGATTTCCCGGTTCAAATGTGGTAAAATTTTTTTGAAATAACCAGAAATCATTCACTTAACTTTTTCAATATTTATACTCCTTAACGGCAAAAAACAAATAAGGTTACCAAATGGAGCATCTATTTTTTCTTCTTACAACATCGTCTCCATTAAATTATTCAGACAAACAAATGGATATGCCCTTGTGAAGAGCAAAAAAAACAACTATTTTTGTGTCCTTATTAAATGATGTAACCAAAGTTCATTCACGAATGCTTAGTAGACGATTGCTCCGTGTAAAGGTGATGCAAACGGTATACGGTTTCCAACAAGGGGGTGATGACGACCTTGGGCAGGCCGAAAAGAGTTTGTTTCACAGCATCTCTAAATCTTACGAATTATACCACATGCTTCTTTTGTTGATACTGGAGGTTTGTAACTATGCCGAAAAATGCATTGAGAGAGGATTGCAGAAAAAGATACCTACCTCCGCCGAGCTTAACCCAAACAGGAGCTTTGTTGAGAACAAATTGATTGCGCAGTTGCGAAACAACCGTCAGCTGCTTCATTATGTAAGTACTACGGGTGCATCGTGGAGCAACCATCCCGAAATGGTGCGTAATATTTATCACGAGATAATTCATTCTAACATATACAGCGCTTATTTGGAAAGCGATACCAACTCGTATGAATCCGATAAAAAGTTTGTGGCAAAGCTTTACGAAAAAGTCATCGGACAATACGAACCCCTTTACAGCTTTTTGGAAGAACAGAATATTTTTTGGAACGACGAATCGGAGTTTGTCATCAGTATGGTGATAAAATCCATTAAGGAATTCAGCGCCGGGGAAGGGGAAGCACAGGTTTTGCAAAGTGAGTTTAAAGATGAGGACGACCGGGTTTTTGTAAAAAAATTGTTGCATAAAGTTGCCGTTAACAGCGGGGAATACCAGGAGCTGATTAAAAAATTCTCCAAAAACTGGGAACTCGAGCGGGTGGCTTTTATGGATGTGGTAATCATGAAAATTGCCCTTGCCGAAGTGATGGAGTTTCCGCAAATCCCCACAAAAGTGACGCTTAACGAATACATCGAAATAGCCAAACACTACTCTACACCCAAAAGTGGGGTTTTTATCAATGGCATTCTCGACAAAATTATTGAATCTCTTAAAACCGATGACCGCTTTTTAAAATCGGGCAAAGGTCTTCATTTGTAAACCGGTTATGAGAAGTCGAATTAATATTTTGGTGCTAATGGCTTTTTGCCTGAGTTTTTTAACGGCATGCAGCAGCAAACCCAATGACCGCCCAGGCAACGGCAGAATAAATAATTCAGCCGACTCTGCGCGTACCGCCGGAGTGGCCGATTTTGAAAAGGTGTCACATAATTTTGAGAAAATAAAGCAGGGAGACGAAGTGAGCGTTCGTTTCTATTTTACCAACCGTGGGGAGCAACCTTTGCTAATCGAAAATGTGACCACCGGATGCGGCTGTACAGTGGCTCAATATCCGCGCAAACCCTTAAAACCGGGTGAGAAAAAGTATATAGAAATCCTGTTTGATACACGCGGGCGTAAGGGATTACAATACCAGGAGGCAAGCGTTCATTGGGCCAGAAATCCCGCGATAACCCGATTAATGATTTCAGCGCAGGTTCATGAAAATTAGCTATATTGCCACCGCATTTAATTGAATTTTAAACTAATACTAAAATTATATTGTTATGATGAGTCTATTTTTGCAGGCCACCGCGCAGGAAGGTGCCCCAAATATGATTATGCAGTTGTTGCCTTTTCTACTGATTATTGTGGTTTTTTATTTCTTTATGATCAGACCACAGGTAAAAAGACAAAAAGAGCTGCGCAAATATCGCGAGAACCTTAAAAAAGGCGATAAGATTGTCACCACCGGCGGTATTTACGGTAAAGTGATAGATATTAAGAACAACTACCTGGTAGTTGAAATTGCAGAGAATGTGAACATCAAGATTGATAAGGCGGGCGTAATTATGGACATGTCGGATGCTGTTAAAAAATAAGCAACAGGTCTCTTAAATCTTCATTTTGGGCTTTGCCGGCCAATGATTTTTTTGTAAGTCATTGGCTTTTTTCATTATTTTACAATATGGTAAGGTTTGCCCAATGCAGGTGCATGCTAATTCAATAAACAATGAGCAAGAAGGGTTCAAAAATTAAGGTAGCCGATCAATCAAAAAAATTCATCGAATGGTTGGATTCACTCAGGCAAAATAGAAATGTGGTCATGTTTTTAATTTTTCTGGTTATTTCAACCGGCTTTTGGTTTCTCAATGCACTGCGAAAGGATTACACCGCTACTCTCTCTTATCCGGTAAAGCTGGTAAATGTGCCTGCCAATAAAATGTTGCCCACTGACTTTGACAATGAAATCAGGGTAAAAGTTCGCACGGGTGGGTTTGTTATTTTGCGTTATCGCTTGAGCAAAACTTTTTTACCGCTTACTTTCGACGTGTCCCAAATGAAAGCATGGGAGGGGGGGGATTTTGATGGAGTCTTTGTGCCAATCAAAGACGTGCGTAACCGTATTGTTGGGCAGCTGTCTCAGGGCATGCAACTTATAGAGGTGGAACCCGATACGCTTTTTGTACCCTTCATTACACGGTCTACCCGCAAAGTTCCTGTGGAATTCAGGGGCACGCTGACTTTTCAGCAGCAATACACTCAGAGTGGCCCATTGATTATAACACCCGATTCTGTGGAGATAAGCGGCTTGCAAACGCTGGTAGATTCCGTCTCGGTAATTCCTACCAATCGTCTTGAATTAAAGCAACTGGCCGATACTTTTTCAACCACTGTGGCTATTACATTGCCCGAGGGTGTCTCGGTTTCTCCACGAAAAGTGTCGGTGGTGGTTCCCGTTGAACCCTTCACCGAGCTCAATCTAAAAATTCCCGTTCAGGTTAAGGGGCTGCCCGACAGTTTGCGAATTAAAATATTTCCTTCTGAAATTCAGGTATCGTTTCACGTGGGAGTTAGTAATTTTGCCAAAATTAATCGTTCACTGTTCAGAGCTGTGGTTGATGTTTCCCCTGTTTTTTCAGGTGACCCGCCTTCCCGTTTAAAGGTCAATCTCGATCAAATGCCCGCGGAGGTGAAATCTGTCAGATTTTCGCCCATATTTGTGGAGTATTTATTGGAAAAAAAACGATAAAATGCTGAAAGTGGGAGTAACCGGTGGCATTGGGAGCGGTAAAAGCACCGTTTGCAGAGTGTTTCAGGTTCTGGGGGTGCCCGTTTACTATGCCGATGTGCGTGCGCGTGAGCTCTCGGGCAAACATCCGGATATTATTGCGGGGTATAAAACAATTTTGGGTGAAGAGGCTTATTCAGCCGATGGCAGCCTGAATCGCACTTTTGTGGCTGCTAAAATTTTTTCGGATGAGCGGCTGTTGAAAAGAGTAAATCAGATGGTGCATCCGGTGGTTCAGCACGATTTTATCTCCTGGACCAAACAGTTCGACGCGCCTTTTGTTATCGAGGAAGCGGCTGTTTTATTCGAGAACGGGGGGTATCACCATCTCGATAAAATTATTTTAATAACAGCCCCCCTCCACATACGCATTCAAAGGGTAGTAAATCGCGACGGTGTAACGCCTGCGATGGTAAAACGAAGAATGGAAAGGCAATGGAGTGATGCCCAAAAGGTACCACTCAGCGATTATGTGATTCACAACGATGACCATGTCCTTATAATGCCACAGGTTTTAGAGGTGTATGAGGCGATAATGCAAAAAATATAAATATGGGATTTTTAGGTTCATTAATAGGTTTTGGATTAGGCTGGTGGGTATTTGGGCCCATTGGCGCTCTTATTGGTATGTATTTAGGTGGCCGTGCCGAAACTGCCGCCGGTGAAATAGGTGGAGAGCGGATGATTAAAGGCTCGGCCCGTGATGGGTTTGTCGTCTCGCTGCTGGTTCTGATGGCTGCAGTTATGAAATCGGATGGAAAGGTGTTGCGCTCCGAGTTGGATTTTGTGAAAACCTACCTGCGTAATTTGCTGGGGCACGAAAAAGCGGCAGATGCTTTGCTGCTGTTGCGCGACATAATGGATAAAAACATTCCTCTTTCGGAGGTTTGTCATCAAATAAGGGTTAATGTAAATTACGACAGCCGGGTGCAACTCCTGCATCTCCTCTTTGGTCTGGCTAAATCCGACGGATATTTAAATCCGGTGGAGGTAAATACCATACAATCGATTGCCGGCATGCTGGGTGTTTCAACCGCCGATTATCAGTCGGTACTCCACATGTTTTACGAGAATCCCGAAGCCGCCTACAAGGTGCTCGAAATTTCTCCGCAAGCCAGCGACGAAGAGGTGAAAAGAGCCTACCGGAATATGGCTGTTCGTTTTCATCCTGATAAGGTGGCCCATCTGGGACCCGAATTTCAAGAGTCTGCCCACGATAAGTTCTCAAAAGTGAATCAGGCCTATGAGAAAATTAAAAAAGAACGAGGTCTTAATTGAATACGGATACATTAAAGTGTTTCTGGTAAATTCTTTTTGTTGATTCGATGTTTGTACTATTTTTGCAGCAAATTAATCCCGACATATATGTTAAAAGGAATATTAGCAATCTCTGGCAAACCCGGACTTTACAAGATGCTCTCTAACACCAAAAACAGCATTATAGTGGAGTCGTTGATCGATGGTAAGCGCATGCCGGCTTATGCTACCTCACGTATCAGCTCGCTCGAGGACATCTCCATTTTCACCGAGGATGGAGATGTGAAATTAGGGGATGTTTTTGTACGAATCTTTACGCAAAATTTGGAGATATCTCCAAAGTCCGTCTCTGCCAATGAATTGAATAAGGCATTTCTTCAAATCGTTCCCGATTACGATACGCAAAGAGTGTATGCATCCGATATTAAAAAGGTTTTTTCGTGGTACAACATCCTCAAAACGGAGGGCATTATTTCAGCCGAAGCCATTGAAAAAATGAAAGCCACGGAAGCAGAGGACTCTGAGAACACAGAAGATTCAGAACAAACCGAACCTACGCTGTAGTAGAGACAAGGCATGCCTTGTCTCCACGGTATCAAAACATTGTCAAAACGCTATCAAACCACACGCTGCCACGCCCACGCCCCTAGAAAGGGTGTACGACAAATTTCCCTTTTTACCCCTACCTGCCTACCGACAAGGCAGGAATCCCCCAAGTGGGACTTCCAAAAAGTTCTTTTTTTTAGCCCCCTTGGGGGTTGGGGTTAATAAAGAAAAAGAACTTTTTGGATTTCGGTAAATTTGTCGTACACCGGATGCAAATAAACACCAAAAGCAAAAAACATTTTGCCCAGGGATAAAAAAGCATTATCTTTGTATCCGTTTTTCCACAAAGCCACCGGTTTATCCGGTACAATTTCAGTGGTGCATCGGCGCTGCTTGAAACAAGG
>JACDJC010000672.1_pt1 | contig 37335 bp, 35 predicted proteins | sample 7454191 | NCBI WGS metagenome assembly JACDJC01 (sample SAMN14253291, study PRJNA609438) | sludge metagenome | isolation source: sludge after 25d culture with pyrite and EDTA | collected 2018-12-20
CGCGTATCGGGTCGGCAGGCAGATCCAGGCGGGGCGGGTCTGGACCAACTGCTATAACCTGTATCCCGCCCATGCGGCTTTCGGCGGCTACAAGCAGTCGGGCATCGGGCGCGAAACCCACAAGATGGCGCTGCAGGCGTATCAGCAGACGAAGTGCCTGCTGGTCAGCTACAGCCCCAATGCGCTGGGTTTCTTCTGACCGAGTCCCAGAACCCCCATTTTGCTTTATCATCCGTTCAAAACGCTTACGAAACAATCGGCAGGAGGCAGACATGGCGTTGACGATCGATTTGAACTGCGACATGGGGGAAAGCTATGGCGCATGGACCATGGGGCATGACGACGACATCCTCCCCTACGTCACTTCCGCGAACATCGCCTGCGGCTATCATGCCGGCGACCCCACCACCATGCGCCGCACCGTCGCCGCCGCGCTCAAGAACGACGCCGCGCTGGGCGCCCACCCCAGCCTGCCCGACCTGCAGGGCTTCGGCCGGCGCGTCATGGACATCACCCCTTCGGAAGCCTACGACATCGTGGTCTACCAGGTCGGCGCCCTGGCCGCCGTGGCCGCCAGCCAGGGCGCGCGGCTGCATCACGTGAAGGCCCACGGCGCCCTGTACAACATGGCTTGCAAGAACCGGGAACTGGCCACCGCCATCGCCCAGGCCGTACGGGACGTGGACGCCGGCCTGGTGCTCTACGCGCTTGCCTCCAGCGTCCAGGTCGAGGCGGCGCGCGAAGTGGGGCTGCAGGTGGCCCAGGAAGTATTCGCCGACCGGACCTACCAGGACGACGGCAGCCTCACCTCGCGGAAACGGCCCGACGCCATGATCGTCGATCCGGACATCGCCTTGCGCCAGGTGGTGCGCATGGTCACCGAAGGCAAGGTGGAATCCGTGCAAGGGGTCGACATCCCCGTGCAGGCCGATACCTTGTGCATACACGGCGACCAGCCCGGCGCCCTGGTCTTCGCCCGCGCGATCTGCGCCGGCCTGCAGCAGGCGGGCATAGGGCTGCGGACTATAGAACCCGTTTCCCGGCCCGCGCCATGACGGCGTGGACGCACATCCCGAAGACCAATCCCCAGAATGCGCTGCCGATGCCCATGAAGCTCATGCCCGAGGCGGTGCAAATGAAAGTCACCAAGGCCGCTTCGCGGCCTTTTTCGTCGCCGAGCGCGCCCGCCAGGCTGTTGCCTATGGTGCCCAGCAGCGCCAGGCCGGCGATGGCGGCCACCAGCTCGGTGGGAAAGGCGGTGAACAGCCCGACCACGGTGGCGCCGAAGATGCCGGTCAGCAGGTAGAAGATCCCCGCCCAGACCGAGGCCATGTAGCGCCTCGACGGATCCGGGTCCGCGTCCTTGCTCATGCAGATGGCCGCCGTGATGGCGGCCAGGTTGAATGCGTAGCCGCCGAAGGGGGCCAGCACCAGGCCGACGATGCCGGTGGAGGTGATGAGGGGCGAGGCCGGCGTGTCGAAGCCGTTGGCGCGCAGCACCGCAAGGCCCGGCACGTTTTGCGAGGTCATGGTAACGATGAACAGCGGGATCCCGACGCCGATGAGCGCCGACAGCGAGAACTCCGGCTTCATGAACAGCGGCGCGGCCGGCTGCCAGCTGAGCAGGTCCAGGTGCAGCAGGCCCAGCGGCGCGGCGCAGGCGATGCCGACCGCGAGCGCGCCGGGAATGGTGTAGCGGGGCATCCAGAAGCGCCCCGACAGGTAGGCGAGGAACATCAGCCCGACCATCAGCCATTGCGTCTGCATCGCGACGAACAAATCCATGCCGAAGCGTATCAATATGCCGGCGAGCATGGCCGCCGCAACATGCCTGGGCACGTACTCCATGGTCTTCTGGAACCAGCCCGTCATGCCGCTGGCCGTGATGAGCAGCGAGGAGAACAGGAAGACGCCGATCGCCTGCGCCATGCCGAGGCCGGAAAGCCCGGTGACGAGCAGCGCCGCGCCCGGAGTGGACCAGGCCGTGAGCACCGGGCTGCGGTAGCGGAGCGAAAGCCCGATGCAGCTGACGCCCATGCCTATGCCCAGCGCCCACATCCAGGAGTTCAGTTCGGCGGGGGTGGCGTGCGCCGCGGTGGCGGCCTGGAAGATGATGGCGACGGAGCTCGTGTAGCCGACGAGGACGGCGATGAAGCCGGCCGAAATATGCGAAATCCTGAACCAGTTGCCCACGTTGTTTCCATGCCTTTCAAGCGCGGCCGTGCGCCGCGATGGCCGATATCCTAGCACTCGCGGGCCGGCCGCGAAACCGCGACCGGCCAGATGTCCGAAGCCGTTCGCAGGGCTACATCGCCGGGCTTGCGCTGCTAGTATAGGCACAGGCCTGTCTATCATGTGCTGGCCGTGCCCGAAAGCGGTGCGACACGGATTGGGGCCAGTGCCGCCTACCTTCAGCGTTAACAGCCCCAATGGACGGCATCTATGGGCGGGCAGACCATCATAACCGGCTGCGGGGTGTACGTGACGCGTAGCGGCAGGCTGGCGTTCATCAGCGACGTGGACGGCGGCGCCGACGGCGGCGAACAGCGCTATTTCGGCTATGTGCTGCACCAGGACCGGCATGCGGCCGTACAGCAGTGGTATGCGTGGTCCGCCGACGGGCATTGCCAGTCGCTGATCAACGATCACATCGACATCATAGAAAAAGTATGAGCGCCCGGCCCGCGGGCGCGCGGCGTCAGAGCAGATGCCTCATGGGATGCTTGCCGTACATGTGCTCTTTGATGAACCGGGTGTGCGTGTCGTTCCGCAGGAAATCGCCTTCCCGCAGCAGTTGCCGGTGGAACGCCAGGGTGGTGGCGATGCCTTCGATGCGCGCCTCGTCCAGGGCGCGCCTGAGGCGATCCAGGGCTTCCTCGCGGTCGCGTCCCCAGACCAGCAGCTTGGCAAGCAGGGAATCGTAATAGGGCGGCAATTCATAGCCGGCATAGGCGTGGGTGTCCACCCTGACGCCCGGGCCCGAGGGCATGGCGAATTCGGTGATGCGCCCGGCGCAGGGAATGAAGCCCTTGGCGGGGTTTTCCGCATTGATGCGCAGCTCGATGGCATGGCCGTGCAGGCGTACGTCTTCCTGCCTGACCGAAAGCGGCAGGCCGGCGGCGATGGCCAGCTGCATCTTGACCAGGTCGACGCCCGTCAGCAGCTCCGTGACGGGGTGCTCGACCTGGATGCGGGTATTCATTTCGATGAAATAGAATTGCCGGCTGCGCGGCTCGACGATGAACTCGACGGTGCCGACGTTGCGATAGCCGATGGACGCCGCCAGCGTCCTCGCCGATAGCCGGATTTTTTCCTGGAGCGCGTGGTCCAGCGCGACGGCCGGCCCTTCCTCGAGCAGCTTCTGGTGGCGGCGCTGGATCGAGCAGTCCCGGTCTCCCAGGTGGATGACCTCGTTGCCGTCGCCGGCGACCTGGACTTCGATGTGGCGGATGCGTTCGAGGAATTTCTCCAGATAGACTTCCCGCGAGCCGAAGGCGGCTTGCGCCTCGTTCATGGCGCCGGCCAGCTTGTCCCGCAGCTCGCTCGCATCCTGCGCGACGCGCATCCCGCGGCCGCCGCCGCCCGCCGCCGCCTTGATCAGCACCGGGTAGCCGATTTCCGCGGCGACCGCGAGCGCCTCGGCTTCGGTCGAGACGACGCCTTCGGATCCCGGGATGACGGGCACGCCCGCCTGCTTGGCGCATTGGCGCGCCCGGACTTTGTCGCCCATCATGCGGATGATCTCCGCTTGCGGCCCGATGTAGACCAGGCCGGCCGCGACGACGGCATCGGCGAAATCGGCGTTTTCCGACAGGAAGCCATAGCCCGGGTGCACGGCGCCCGCTCCGGCCTGCGCGGCGGCCTGGAGCAGGGCGCCGGTGTTCAGGTAGCTCTCGGCCGGCTTGGGGCCGCCGATCAGTACGGCTTCGTCGGCCATGCGGACGGGCAGGGTGTCCGCATCGGCGCTCGAATACGCCTGCACGGTCTTGAGGCCGGCCTCCCGGCAGGCGCGGATGATGCGCACGGCGATCTCTCCGCGGTTGGCGATGAGTACGGTGTCGAATGATCGAGCCATGATTGCGTCCTTCTTCACGGATGCCGGGTATGGTAGTAGCGGCTGTAGGTGTTCAGCGCGTGCAGGGCGCGCGCCGCGGAGACGAGGTCGAAAAACGTCGGGATGCCGGCCTGTATGGCCTGCTGCGCATACCGCCGGCGCTTTTCCTCATAGTCGGCCTGGCCCGTGGAGCGCAGGACGAGATACAGGCGGGTGGCCGGCGCAAGCAGCCCTTGCAGGCCCAGCACCGTCTGCATCAGCTCGTCCAGCAGCGCGCCGCCGCGGTAGCCCATGATGACCGGCAGGTTGATGTGCGCCAGGACGGCGCCGGGGCGTTCCTGCGTGATGACGGCCTCCAGGATGCTGCCGGCGATCCGGCCCTTGCTGCGTTCCAGGATGTTCGCGGGGACGTCGAGCGGGTTTTCCAGCCCCGCTCCGGCCGGCACCCGCAACGCTTCCAGCGCCGCCGCCGTGGCGGCGCCGAGCGCGGGCACGTCGACGCCCAGCTTGCCCAGGGCGTCGGCCGCCAGCACGCTGGCGCCGCCGCCGTTGCCGAACAGCACCACGCGCCCGTCGAAGGGCGGCTTCGAATCGCGCTCGCTTTCGAAGGCGGCCAGCACGTTGATGAAGTCCTCTAGGCTGTCCACCAGTATGGAGCCCGTCTGGGCCGCCAGCGCCGTCCAGACCTGCTCGCTGCCCGCGAGAGAGCCGGTATGCGAGGCCGCGGCCCGCAGGCCTTGCGCGGTGCGCCCGCCCTTGAGCAGCACCACGGGCTTGGCCGCGCGGGCGTCGCGCAGGATTTCAAAGAAGCGGCGTCCTTCGCGGATGTCCTCGATATAGGCGCCGATGACACGGGTGGAGGGATCTTCCAGATAGTGGGCCAGCAGTTCGCAAGGGCCGATGTCCAGGCAGTTGCCCAGCGACACCACGCCGCTGAAGCGCAGCCCGCGGTATTCGCCGTTGCGGATGATGTCCACCGACAAGCCGCCGCTCTGGGAAAAAACCCCGACCGAGCCCGGCGCGGCGGGCCGGCCGTCGATGAAGCTCATGCCGGCCGCCGGCGAATACGTGCCCAGGCAATTGGGGCCCAGCAAACGCATGCCGCCCCTGCGGACCGCGTCCAGCAGCGCCCGCCGCAGCGCCATGCCGCGCCCGCCTTCGCCGAAGCCGCTGGACATCACCTGCGCGAAGCGGACCCTGCCCGCCGCCTCGGCCAGCATGGCAGGCACGGCCTCCGCCGGGATGGCGATGAAGGCATAGTCGATGGGTTCCGGCGTCTGGGACAGGCTGGGATAGCTGCGCAAGCCTTCGAGCTCGGGCTCGGTGGGGTGGATGGGGTAGATGGCGCCCCGATAGCCCGCCTCGCGCAGGCGACGGATGAATTTGTTGCCCTGGCCGTCGGACCTTCTCGATACGCCCGCCACGGCGATCGTGCGCGGGTGGAACAAGGCGTGCAGGCTGGTGCCCTGGATGATTTCAGGCGCAATGGCGGTCATGCTGGCTTACTCCGAGACAAGTACGACGCGTGCGTCCAGGGCGATCGCGCCCTGCGCCGACACGATCAGCGGGTTGACGTCCAATTCGCCGATCTGGTCGGCCAGCTCGAAGAACAAGCCGTTCTCGCCTCCCACGGCGAGCAGGGCGCCGGTCACCACGTCGTCCGGCACCGGCGGGCGGCCGCGGGCGCCTCTGAGCAAGGCGGCGCCGCGCAGTTCGCCCAGCATTTCGAGCGCGTCGGTTCTGGTGATGGGGCAGATCCTGAAAGAGACATCCTTGAGGATCTCGACGAAGATGCCGCCCAGGCCGAGCATGATGACGGGCCCGAAAGACGGGTCCTGGAAGCCGCCGATGACGATCTCGTGGCCCTCCTGGATCTGTTCTTCGAGCAGGAAGCCTTCGACGCGGTAGCCGTGCTCGCGGCAGCGCTGCGACATGGCGTCCATGGCGGCGCGAAGGCCGGCGGCGTCTTCCACGCCCAGCGCCACCCCGCCGAAGTCGGACTTGTGCAGGACGTCGGGCGAGATCAGCTTCACGACGACCCGGCCGCCGAGGTCCCGCAGCATGGCGTCCGAGGCGGTGGCGCCGTCCACGACGGCGGATCTGGGCGTGCGTATGCCGTATAGATCGAGGATGCGCTTCGCGGTGGGCTCGTCCAGCGCCCGGCGCTTCTGTTGCTTCGCTTGCTTGAACAGGGTACGCGCCCTATCTGCAATCCGCATTGCCGACTCCAAGTGGGTTGTCGAATCGTCCGGTTGTCCTCATGCCTCGAGGACGGCGACCACGTCTCCTTCCGAAATCGCCTGCCCTTCCGTGACGCGGACTTCCAGAACGGTGGCGGCTTCCGTGGCGAGGACGGGGATTTCCATTTTCATGGATTCGAGGATGACGAGCGCGTCGTCCTCCTCGACTTTGTCGCCCGGCTTGATCAGCACCTTCCAGACGGTGCCGGTGATGTCGCTGGTGATCGAGAGTGCGGTCATGGTGTGTGCTCCGTTTGTTTGAGGGGTTTCAGTAGCTGGTGGGCCAGCACGACAGCCGATGCCGCCCGACGCCGCCCGTGGGTTTCCTGGAATGGATGGCAAGCACGCTTTTCAGGTAGGACCGGGTTTCCAGCGGATGTATGACGTCTTTCAATTCGTACAGGGCGGCCAGGTCCCAGGGGGCGTTGTCCTGGCTGATTGCTTCGGCGAGCTTGCGGAAGCGTTCGGGGTCGTCCTCGTACCTGACGCCGTGCAGCACGTTGACGGCGGTGCCGGCGTCCATGAAGCCGTAGTCGGCGCTGGGCCAGGCGGCCGCTTCGTCGCTGTTGCGCCCGCCGCCCATGTTCAGGTAGGCCTGGCCGTAGTTCTTGCGCAGGGTGATCGATATTTTCGGGACGGTGACCTGCGAGATGGCGTTCATCCAGTTCATGATGCGCCCCGGCGCGCCTCGTTTTTCGCCGTCTATGCCGATGAGAAAGCCCGGCTGGTCGGCCAGCAGCACGATGGGGATGTTGAAGGAATCGCACAGCACCAGGAAGCTGGTCGCTTTGGCGCAGGCGTCGATGTCGATGGAGCCGCCCTTGAACTTCGGGTTGTTCGCAATGACGCCGACCGTTTTGCCGTCGATGCGGCCCAGCGCGGTGACCAGCGATTTGCCGAAGCGGCCCTTGAGCTCGAACAGACTGTCCTTGTCGAGGATGCGGCGTATGACTTCACGGCTGTCGTACACCTGGCTGCGGGATTCCGGCACCACGCTCAGGATGTCCTGAATCGCGTCGTCCGAGCCTTCGGGCACCGGCGCCACCGGCGGGGCCTCGCCGTTGTGGCTGGGCATGTAGCTCAGGAAACGCTTGACCAGCTCGATCGCTTCCTCGTCGGTGTCGACGGCGGCGTCGACCAGGCCGGTCGTGCCCGTGTGCAGGCGCCAGCCGCCCAGTTCTTCGGCGTCGACGGTCTGCTTGATGGCCAGCTCGGTGACCCGGCTGCTGGCGACGGCCATGGTGGCGCCCTTGCGCATGACGACGTAGTCCGACAGGCAGGCATACCAGGTGGACGAGCCATAACAGCTGCCCAGCAGCGCCGACACCCAGGGACTGCGGCGGTCGCGCAGGTACTCGGCGGGATCCTGCCCGAGTATCGCGCGGCCCGCGGCGCCCATGCGGTCGGGCATGCGGGCGCCCGCCGATTCCCCGAGCAGCACGAGCGGCATGCCGGAATCGCCGGCGACTTGCCGGACGTGCTTGATCTTCTTGCCGTTGACCACGCTGCTGGATGCGCCCAGCACGGTGAAGTCGTTGGACACCACCGCCACCGGGCGGCCTTCTATGGCGCCGAAGCCCGTGACCTTGCCGTCGGCGGGCGTCTTTTCCTTGGCTTCGGGACGATACGAGGTGGCCAGCAGGCCGGATTCATGGAAGCTGCCGGGGTCCAGCAGCACGGCCAGGCGCTCGCGCGCATTCAGCACCTTCTGTGCGCGCCGCTTGGCCAGGCGTTCCGGCCCGCCCATGCCCAGCGCCTTTTCCCGGCGTGCCTGCAGCTCCTTGGAATTGAGTTCGTGGCTCATGTGTCTATCCTTTCTCCCTGTCTTGCCATTATTGTAGTAGCAATGACTACTACTAATCAACTGCTTTCTGAAGAACAGATGCGGCCGGGGCCCCAGGCCGGACGCCGCCCGGCAAGGACGGGGCGGCGTCCAGCCGGGCTTCCGGATGCCCCCGCGCCTATTGCGGCTGGATATTGGCTTTCTTGGCGATTCCGGCAAACACGGCGGTCTCCGATTTCAGCAGTTCGCCCAGTTCCTCGGGCGTGCTCGGCGCCGGCTCCAGGCCGCGGTCCCGCAGCTGTTTCGCGACCTCCGGGGCGGCCAGCGCCTGGTTGATTTCCTGATTCAGGAAGCGGACGGTGTTTTTCGGTATTCCCTTGGGGCCGAAGATGGCATACCACTGGACGTGTTCATATTCGGGATAGCCCGACTCGGCGACGGTGGGCACATTGGGCAGCTGCGCATCGCGCTTGGGGCCCGAGACCGCCAGGCCCACGAGCTTGCCCGCCGCGATCTGCGGAACGGCCTGGGAAAGAACGATGAAGGAGAACGCGGCCTGGTCGCCGAACAGGGAAGACAGCTGTTCCGGCGAGCCTTTATAGGGCACATGCAGGAATTTGACGCCCGCCATGGACGCCAGCATTTCTGCGGCCAGGTGGCCGGAAGTCCCGACGCCCGAACTGGAATAGGCGAGGTTGCCCGGATTCTTCTTGGCGAGTTCGATCAGTTCCTTGGTCGTCTTGACGCCCAGCGACGGCTTGACGACGAGCACCGACACCGTCGTGACGGCGCGGCCGATGGGTTCGAGGTCCTTCAGCGGATCATGATTCAAGTTCTTGTACAGGCTGGGCGCCAGCGCGTTGTTGTAGCCGCCCAGCATGAGATGGGTGCCGTCGGGCGCCGCTTTGACCAGCTGGTCGGTGGCGAGGTTGCCGCCCGCGCCGGGCTTGTTCTGGACGACGACGGTATTGCCCAGATTCTTTCCCAGCGCGTCGCCGATGACGCGGGCGGTCAGGTCCATGGCGCCGCCCGCCCCGAACCCGACGGAGATGTTGATGGTTTTGTTGCGCAGCGGGTTTTCCTGGGCTAGGGCGGAGCCCGGGCCCAAGGTCAGGGCGCTTGCGATGATCGCTGCTTTCATACCTGTTTTGGCCAGCGCCGCTAAGCCCAGGCCTCTTTTCTGATGGAAAAACATGGCATTCCTCCTGGCGAGAATTCCGGCCCTTAGCGGCCGGTCGGGCTATTCTGCCATTAAGTAGCAGCTTGAACTACTATTATTTTTCCGTAGGCGGGTTTTACCGGCGCCGCGCCCAGGTTGACAGGGCCAGCCTATCGACTCAAACTTGACCGGTTCCATGGGCCGAATCATTCACAGAGCTGCCATATGTTCAAGCAAATCGCCACCAAAAACACCAGCAAGAAATCCACCGATGCATCCAGCCCGGTCAACGATCTACAGCGCCTCGGATTCTCCGAATACGAGGCCTGCACCTACCTGAGCCTGCTGCAGGGCAGCCCGGCCACCGCCTACGAGGTCAGCAAGCATTCGGGGCTGCCGCGGGCCAACATCTACGGCGCCCTGGAAAGCCTGGCCAAGAAGCGCGCGGTGCAGCCCGTCAGTGAAAACCCCACGCGTTACGTGCCCGTCGAGCCCTCGGCCTTGCTGGGCCGCATCGCGTCCGACGTCGGCGATCTTTGCGAGCGCCTTCAGCAAACGCTGGAAACGCTCGAACCCAAGGAAAGCCCCGATGTCGTCTGGAGCATAGACGGCGAAGAGCAGATCGCCGCGAAAGTCGACGAGCTCATCGACCATGCCCTTCAGCATGTCTGGATCAAGGCCTCGACCGACGTGCTGCGCCGCCATGCGCCGCGGCTCAAGAAGGCCGCCGCGCGCGGGGTCAAGCTGATCTTCGTCGTGTTCGGCGAAGACACCAAGTTCCTGCGCTTCGGCAAGGGCACCAAGGTCTACCTGCATGAAGGCAATGGGCAGCGCGTCGGCGGCGCCGACAACCTGTTCACGATCGCCATCGATTACCGCCTGGCCCTCACCGCCAACCTCGGCGAAACGCTGACGGGCGCCTACACCACCAATCCGGCCATCGTGCGCATGGCCGAAACACTGATCCGCCACGATGTCTACATGGCCGAGATGATGGCCTATCTGGGCAAGGAAATCGAAGAGCGCTTCGGCAAGGGCCTCATCGAACTGCGGCGCAGCCTGTTCTCGCCGGAGCAGATGTCCGAGCTCACCGCCAATCTCGAAAAGGCGAAGAAAGCCGTCAACGAGAGCTGATGCCTGCTTGCGATTCACCGTAGTTTTCGGCACGACGCGGCGCCTGCAATTAAAGTAGTTGTCACAACAGCTACTATGTGATTTAATTCAATCACGATAGGTGTCAACGTGGCGTGGCGACAATGAATGAATCCCTGCATCCCTCGTACCCGAACCAAGCTCCGGCCACATCCGTGATCGCCGGGCGTCCGGTCACCGACGGGCCGGCTTTCGATGTCGTCTCGCCTTACGATGGCGCGGTGGTCACGGCCGCCATCGGCGGCACCGCCGACTCCGTGCGCGACGCCGTCGGCGCGGCTTGCGCGGCGCGCGACCGCATGGCGCTCATGCCGGGCCATGAACGGGCCGAACGCCTGCTCGATGCCGCCGCAAGCTTGCGGCAGGACGCGGAAAACATGGCGCGTCTGCTCAGCCTGGAAACCGGCAAGACCCTGCGCGAAAGCCGGACCGAACTGGAACGCGCCATCGACGTCATCCGCCTGAGCGCACAAGAGGCGACCCGCAACGCCGGGCGCCAGGTGCCGCTCGACGCCAGCCGGCTCGGGGCCGGGGCGCTTGCGGTGTCGCGGCGCTTCCCCGTGGGGGCGGTCGGGATGATCGTGCCCTTCAACGCGCCGGTGAACCTGGCCTGCCATAAACTGGCGCCCGCGCTGGCCGCCGGCAATGCCTGCGTCCTGAAGGCGCCGCCCGAGGCGGCCGGCACCATCGGCCGTTTGTTCGGCCACTTCCTGCGAGCCGGCTTCACCGACGGCGCCGTCAATCTCCTGCAGGGCGGGGCCGACGTCGGCCAGGCCCTCGTATCCGATCCGCGGCTCGACTTCATTTCATTCACCGGCTCCTTGCGGGCCGGGCAGTCCGTCAAGGCGGCCGCGGGACTGCGGCCCTGCACGCTGGAACTGGGCGGGCTGGGGCCGACCGTGATCCATGCCGATGCCGACCTCGAGCGCGCCGCGGCCGCATGCGTCGCGTCGGGCTTTCGCCTGGCGGGGCAAAGCTGCGCGTCCGTGCAGAACGTCTTCGTCCATGAAGACGTGGCCGAGCGCGTCACGCAGCGCATGGCCGAAGGCGTGCGGGCGCTCAAGCTCGGGGACCCGCTCGATCCCGATACGGACCTCGGGCCCGTGATCAACCTGGCCGCCGCCGAGCGCATCGCCGAACGCATCCGCGAAGCCGTCCAGGACGGCGCGACATGCCTGGCCGGCGGCGGGCGCAAGGGCACGATGGTCGAACCGACGCTGCTGGCCGGCGCGCCCATGCAAACGCGCGCGGTATGCGAAGAAATCTTCGGCCCGGTGGTGCTCATCCACCGATACCAAGACATCGCCGACGTGTTCAAGTGGGTCAACGCCACGGGCTTCGGCATCAATTTCGGCTTGTTTACGCAGTCCATCGCCGTGGCCATGCAAGCCCATCGTTCCGTCATCACCGGGGCGGTCATCGTCAACGGCACATCCACGTTCCGCCCCGATCAAATGCCTTACGGCGGAGACCGGCTGTCCGGCTACGGGCGCGAAAGCCCCGCGGACTCGGTCAAGGCCATGACACGGGAGCGGTTCATCGTTTTTCAATAGTGCAGCAAAAAGGAGGGGGGAGTCATGGTAAGTGAAGCAGAAAGCGCCGCGGCCGGAAGCTGGTCGCGGGACGTCTACCAGGCATTGAAGGATCAGGGGATATCGGTGGTGGGCTTCGTGCCGGACGGAGGCATGAAGGAAGTCATCGACCTGTGTCTGGCGGACCCGGACATGAGGACGATACCGCTGACGAACGAGTCCGAAGGCCCGGGCCTGCTCGCCGGATGCTGGCTGGGCGGCGCGAAGGGTTGCCTCATCATGCAGAGCACGGGCGTGGGCAACGTCATCAACAACGCCTCCATGTCGGAGGTCTGCCAGTTTCCGTTCCTGGCCCTGGTGTCCTGGCGGTCCAGCTGGGCGGAAGGCAACCGGTGGCAGGTGCCGATGGGGCAGCGCTGCCGCGACTACTTCAAGATGGCGGGCTTCCAGGCCATGACCGTCGACAGCGCCGACGATGCCGGCGCCAGCGTCGCGGCCGCCGCTGAAGAAGCTTTCAATACGTTGAATGGAGTCGGTGTTTTCTTCAGTCAGCGGGTGATGGGCGTCAAGAGATTCCTGAGGTAAGAACATGAACGAGAGACACAATAGCTATACGCTGAACCGGCGTGAAATCGTCAAGCAACTGCTGAAGGGCAGGGACGACATGCCGGTGGTGACCGGCCTGAGCAGCGCTTCCTACGATTCCGTCGCGGCCCGCGGGGCGGATCATCCGCTCAACTTCAACCTGCACGGCGCCCTGGGCGGGGCGGCCATGGTGGGCCTGGGCCTGGCGCTGGCGCAGCCCGAGAAACGCGTCATGGTGCTGATGGGCGACGGCGACGTCCTTTGCGGCCTGGGCTCGCTCGCCACGTATGCGATCTCCGGCGCTACCAACCTGTCGCTGGCGATCTTCGACAACGGCATCTACGGGGAAACCGGCAACCAGCTGACGGCCACCGCCAAGTGCGTCGAGCTGGGCGACATCGCGGCCGGCTGCGGCATGCCGGTGGCGCGCACGGTCGACAAGGAAGACCAGGTCGACGCGGCGGTCCACGACCTGCTCAACGCCAAAGGCCCCGTCGTCATCAACTTCAAGGTATCGCCGGCGCATCCTGGCCATCTCGCCAAGACCCGCGACGGCGTCTGGATGAAGCTGCGCTTCCGCAACGCTTTCCTCGGTCAACCATGAGGCGGCCATGACGACGATGCCCTTGTCCTTCGCGCCGCTCATGGCGCGGTTCAAAGCTTCTGAAAGCACCGAGGCCGGCGCGCGGGCGCGCGCGCTGCGGGCCGAAGGCCACCATGTCGTGGACTTTTCCATCGGCGAGCCCGATTTCCCCGTGCCCGCCAACGTCAAGGAAGCGATCAAGCAGGCCCTGGACGGCGACGACACGCACTACACCAACACGGGCGGCACCCTGGAATTGATCGACGCCGTCCGGGCCAAGCTCCTGCGCGAGAACGGCCTGGAGTACGGCCGCGACCAGATCATCATCGGCTCGGGAGCCAAGAGCGTGATGTACCACGCGTTCGCGTGCACCGTGGGCGAGGGCGACGAGGTCATCGTGCCCGTGCCCTACTGGATTTCCTATCCCAATCAGGTGCGCATCGCGGGCGGGACGCCGGTCTTCGTGGAATGCGGCGCCGACGGCGGCTTCCAGCTGGACGTCGCCGCCATCGAGGCGGCCATCACGCCCAGGACGCGGTGGCTGGTGCTCAATTCGCCCAACAACCCGACGGGCGCGATGTTGTCCGACGCCACGCTGGCCGAACTGGCCGAGATGCTGGCGCGGCATCCCCATGTGCTGATCATGAGCGATGAAATCTACGAGCACCTCCGTTACGGCGGCGCCGTCCATCGCTCGATCGCGACGCTCGGCGAAGGCATCAAGGCCCGCACGCTGGTCGTCAACGGCGTATCGAAGTCCTATGCGATGACCGGCTTGCGCATCGGCTACGGCGCGGGCCCGGCAGAGCTCGTCAAGGCCATGGTGAAACTGCAGACGCAGACCACGTCTTGCGCGTCATCCCTGGGCCAGGCGGGCGCGGTCGCGGCCCTGAACGCCAGCCACGACGACGTCGCCGCGAGGCGCGCCGTCATGGCGCAGCGCCGCGACTACCTGGCGCAACGCCTGGCGGGCATTCCCGGCCTGAGCGTGCGCGCGCCCGAGGGGTCGATGTACTTTTTCTGCGATTGCCGCGGCTTGCTGGGCAAGACCACGCCGCAGGGCGCGCGCCTGGAGTCCGACCTGGACTTCGTGCGCTACCTGCTGGACCAATACAAGCTCGTGGTCATCCAGGGCAGCGCCTACGGGTGCCCGGGCTTCTTCCGGATCAGCTTCGCGACCTCGCAGGAAAATCTGGAGGAAGGCTCGGCGCGCCTGCGGGACGCCTGCGCCGCGCTCGGCTAAATAAACATAATCATTCCAATCATTCAGGAGACGCCAAATGAAGGACAAGCGTACCGTCTTGCTGACGGGAGCGGCCGGCGCGGTGGGCCGCGTGCTGCGCGACGGCTTGAAGCCGGATTATTCCCTACGCCTCACCGACATCCGCGAACTGGGCGAACCGGGGCCCGGAGAGGAAGCGCAAGCGGCGGACCTGTCCGACGCGGAAGCGGTCTACCGGCTGGCCGAGGGCGTGGACGCCATCGTCCACATGGGCGGGGTGCTGGGCGCCGTCAGGGAAAACGGCAAGATGGTCGGCGAGTCTTGCTGGGAAGACGTACTGCGCAGCAACATCATGGGCACCTACAACGTGTTCGAAGCCGCGCGCCGCGCCGGCGTGAAGCGGGTGGTGTATGCGAGCTCCATACACGCGCACGGCTACTATCGGCGCAGCACTCGCGTGGGGCTCGATTCCCCGCCGCGGCCCGACACCCGATACGGGCTCAGCAAAGCGTTCGGCGAAGCCGCGGGCCGCTATTTCGCGGACAAGTACGGGCTGCAGGTGGTGGCCTTGCGCATCGCCACCTTCAAGCACAGGCCGACCCTGATGCGCGACCTGGGCACCTGGATCAGCCCGGGCGACATGGTCGAGCTGGTGCGCTGCTCGCTGGAATACCCGGACACCCATTTCGACGTCCTCTGGGGGGTGTCGAACAACACCCGCTCGCTGTACGACAACCCCAATGCGCGGCGCTACGGCTACTTTCCCAAGGACGACTCCGAGCAGTACCGCGCCGAGCTGCTGAAAGACCCCGCCGCGGCCGATTCGAATGAATTCGAGCGCCTGTTCCATGCGGCCCACCTGGCCGCGTCGGAATGGGCCGGCGACGTATCGAAGATCACGTAATGGAAAAAATCGTCATTGTCGGCGGTGGCATCATCGGGTCTTCCATCGCCTATTACCTGGCGCGGGCGGGCGCTCCCGTCACGGTGGTGGAGCCCGACCCCACTTACGAATTCGCCGCGACGCCGCGCTCGGTCGGCGGCGTGCGCTTCTTGCACGACATCCGCGAGAACGTCGAAATGTCGCTGTTCGGCCGCGAGGTCTTCACCGGCTTCGCGGCGCAGGTGCAGGGCGCGGCGGTGGCGTTCGATCCGGCCTGGCGCACCGTGGGGTATCTGTACATGGTGTCCGACGCGGAGTCCGCGCGGCAGCTGGAGCACAGCGCCGCCATGCAGCGCGCTTGCGGCGTCGAGGTGTCGCTGCTCGACCGGGACGCCTTGCGCGCACGCTATCCGTCGTTCCGGTTCCAGGACGTCATCGCGGCGGCGTGGTCGCCGCAGGACGGGCAGATCGACCCCCACGCCGCCCTGATGGGGTACAGAAGGGCGGCCGAGGGCAACGGCGCGGTGTACCTCAAGGACAAGGTGGTGGGCATCGGCCAGGGCCATGGCAGGGTGTCCGGCGTCGCCCTGCAGTCGGGGGCGACATTGAATTGCGACATCGTGGTCAACGCGGCCAACTGCTGGGCGCCCGAGATCTGCGAGATGGCCGGCATCAAGGCGCCCATCTACCCCATGCGGCGCGAGCAGTTCTTCTTCAAGATCCAGGACCCGATCGAAAGCATACCCGTGATGCGCGAGGCCTGCGGGTTCGCACTGCGGCCCGAGCGCGACGGCTACATCGTCGCCCGCACGCGTCCCGACGAAAAAAAAGGCTTCAACTGGACGCAGGACCATGACCGCTTTGAAAACGATCTGTGGCCCGGCCTGGTAGAGCGTTCCAGCGCGTTCGAGGCGCTGCGCCTGCAGAACGCGTGGGTCGGCCACTACGACATGAACGAAATCGACGGCAACCCCATCATCGGGGAGTGCGGGGCGCTGCGCGGCTTCCACATGGCGGCCGGTTTCTCGGGCCACGGGCTGCAGCATGCGCCGGCGGTGGGGCGCGGCATGGCGGAGCTCCTGACGACGGGCCGATATGAAACGATAGACCTGGGCCCATTCTCCTACCAGCGGGTGATAGAGGGCCGTCCACTTCTCGATAAAGGACCAAGAGCGTGAACAATACAGTGAATTCTGATGCGGGGCGGGTGGCTGTGCGGATCGGGGTGGACATCGGCGGTACGTTCACCGACGGCGTCGCGCAGCTGGTCGGTGAAGGCCGCATCCTGACGGCCAAGGAACTGACGGACGTCGTCGATCCCAGCCGCGGCGTGGCCCTGGTCGTCTCCAAGCTGCTGGACCACGCCAGGCGCGCGCTCAAGGGGCGGGAAGTCCACACCCAGGAAGTGGTCCACGGCACCACGCTGGTGACCAATGCGATACTCGAACGCAAGGGCGTCAAGACCGCGCTGGTCGTCACCGCGGGCACGGAAGACGCGCTGGAGATCGCCCGCGAGATCCGCTACGACATGTACGACATCGACATCGAATTGCCCGAGCCCCTGGTGCCGCGGGCCTCGATCGTCACGGCGGGGGGCAGGCTGGACGTCGACGGCGACGAACTGCTGCCCCTCACCGCCGAAATGCTCGACGGCATTGCGCGCGAAGTCCAGGCGCTCGGCGTCGAGTCCGTCGGGATCTGCACCCTGCACAGCTATATCGCGCCGGTCCACGAGGAAAAGATCGCCGCCCACCTGGGCGAGCGTTTCCCCGACTTGTCCATCAGCCTGTCCAGCCGCGTGGCCTCCGAGCCGCGCGAATACGAGCGCATGTCCACGGTGGCGGCCAACGCCTACGTGCAGCCCATCGCCGCGGTCTACCTGCGCAACCTGCAGAACCGGCTGGCGGAAGTGGGCGCGCCGTCGCCCTTGAACATCATGGTGTCCAGCGGCGGCTTCACGTCCGTGCGTTCGGCGGCGGACGTGCCCATCGTGCTGCTCGAATCGGGCCCCGCCGGAGGCGTGCTGGGCGCGCTGAACACGGCGGCGGCAGTGGGCGCGCGCGACGTGCTCACCTTCGACATGGGCGGCACCACCGCCAAGGCCTGCGTGGCCAGGGACGGCACGCCTTCCATCACCTTCCTGTTCGAGGCGGCGCGGGCGCGCCGGTTCAAGAAGGGCAGCGGCCTGCCGATACTGGTTCCCAGCATAGACCTGATCGAGATCGGCGCCGGCGGCGGGTCGATCGCGCACCGCAGCGTGCTGGGCCTGCTGAACGTGGGGCCGCAAAGCGCCGGGGCATCGCCCGGCCCCGCATGCTACGGCCAGGGCGGCACGGATCCGACGGTCACCGACGCCGACCTGGTGCTGGGTTATCTCGATCCCGACAACTTCCTGGGCGGCAGGATGCGCCTGTACAAAGACCAGGCCATGCGCGCCATGGACGGGCTGGGCCGGCAGCTGTCCCTGTCGGGCCTGGACGTGGCCATCGGCATCTGCGACATCGTCAACGAGAACATGGCTTCGGCGGCCCGCATGCACATCGCCGAGAAAGGCATGGACCCGCGTTCCCTGACCATGCTGGCGACGGGCGGCGCGGGGCCGGTCCATGCGATAGAAGTCGCGCACAAGCTCGGCATCCGCCGGGTGCTGTGCGGGATCGCGGCCGGCGTGGGCTCGTGCCTGGGCTTCCTGGCGGCGCCGGCGCGCGCGGACCGGGCATGGGCGCGCGCGCAGCTGCTTGCCGAGGTGGATCCGTCCGAGCTGCGCGCGGCGGCCGCCCAGATGCGGGACAGCGCCATCGAGGAATTGCGCGCGGCGGGCGTGGAGGCGGCGGACATGGCCTTCGTCCTGTCGGCCGACCTGCGCTACATGGGGCAGGGCCATCCCATCAGCATCGAGCACGTTCTGGAAAGCGCCGATGCCGCCGACCCGGCCGCGTTCGAGCCGCTTTTCATCAAGCGCTATGCCGAGCTGTACGGCCAGCCCGTGCCGGGCGGGGTGGTGCAGGTCATGACATGGCGTCTTTCGGGGCGCTCGAAGAAAGCCGTCCAGGCCTTCCACCTGCGCGTCGACCGGCAAGACGACGGCGCCAGGCCGCGCGCCATGCGCTCGGTCTACTTGCCCGACGAGCGCGCCTTTTCCGAGGTGCCGGTTTACGATCGCTATGCCTTGCCGGCCGGCGTCAGGCTCGATGGGCCGCTGCTGTTGCAGGAACCCGAATCGACCATCGTGGTGGCCCGGAAAGCGCAGGTGGAGATCCTGCAGGACCTGACGGTCTCGATCACACTGCTTTGAATCCTGGAACAGGCCGAAAAGCGGCCTCATTCGCGAGGTACACATGAAGTCCGACATCACAAAACCGTCCATGCGCTTCGATCCGGTCACGCTGGAGATCATCTGGAGCCGGCTGGGCAGCATCGTGGACGAGGCGGCGACCGGGTTCGTCAGAACCTCGTTTTCCAGCCTGGTCCGCGAGGCCAACGATTACGCCATCGTGCTGACCGACGCCGACGGCAATTCGCTGACGCAATCCAGTTTCAGCATCCCGTCCTTCATCAGCACCCTGCCGCGCACCGTGCAGCACGTCATACGCATGTTCCCCCGGGAAACCCTTGCGCCCGGCGACCTGATCATCACCAACGACCCCTGGCTCGCGACCGGGCACATTCACGACGTCAGCACCGTGGCGCCCATCTTCATGGGCGGGAAGCTGGTCGCCTTCTCGGCGGTCACCAGCCACGTTCCCGACATCGGCGGGCGCGTGCGGTCCAGCGACGTGCCGTCCATTTTCGAGGAAGGTCTGCAGATCCCGATGCTCAAGCTGATCGACAAGGGGGCGCCGCAAGCCGCCGTCGAGGCCTTCATACGCGCCAACGTCAGGGTGCCCGACGCCACCATGGGCGACATCTGGGGTCAGGGCACGGCGCACGAGCAGATACGCAACCGCCTGCTGGAGCTCTTGACGGAAACGGGGCTGGACCTCGCCGCCCTGAGCGCGGAGATCTGCAGCCGGTCCGAGCGCGCGCTGCGCGATGCCATCGATGCGCTGCCCGACGGCGAATACGAATACCGGATGCAGCACGACGCCTTCTCCTCGCCCTTGACCATACAGTGCAAGGTCCGCGTCCGGGGCGGCGACCTGCACGTCGATTATTCCGGCACGTCGCCCCAGGTCGAAGACAAGTCCATCAATGTGGTCGAAACCTATACCTATGCCTATACGGCGTTCGCGGTCAAGGCCTTGCTGTCGCCGGACGTGCCCAACACCGAGGGCAGCTTCCGGCCGCTCACGGTCCATGCCCCGGTCGGATCGGTCCTGAATGCGCAGCATCCCGTGGGCACCGGTGCACGGGGGCAGATCGGGCACATGCTGCCGCCGGCGGTCTTCGGCGCCCTGGGCCCCATACTCGGCCCGCGCCGCCGGGCGGAAGGCAGCGGCAATTGCGTCGTGACGCTGTCGGGTCGGCATCGGGGGCGGCAATTCGCCGTCAGCAGCTTCGTGAACGCCGGCCAGGGCGCATCCGCCGAGCGGCCCGGCTTCAGCGCGCTGAGCTTCCCCAGCAACCTGGGCAACAGCCCGATCGAAATCATCGAGGCCGAAGCGCCCGTCATCGTCAACGGGCGCAGCCTGCGCAGGGGCTCGGGCGGGCGCGGCGTCCACCCGGGGGGCGACGGGCTCAGGTTCGACTTCACCTACGTGGGAGACGAACCGGTTTCATGCTCCTTCCTGATGGCGCGGCGCGTCGTGCCGCCGCAGGGCACGGCGGGCGGCGAAGCGGGCCTGCCCGCCCGCCTGGAAATCAACGGCGAGCTGCGCGACCCGACGAGCGTGAAGCAATTGCGCAAGGGCGACCGGATCGTGCTGGAGACCGCGGGCGGCGGCGGTTTCGGCGCGCCGCAATGACAGTGCCGCCCGCCTTTTAACGCTGACAGGCCCTGGGCCTGGCTACGGAGACCGACATGAAGAGCGACCTCTTGCGCAATCCGGCAAAAATGCTGCTGGGCGGGCTGTCGATCGCCCTGTCCATGGTGGGCGGCGCCGCCGGCGCGGCGCCCGCCGGCTATCCGAACGGGCCGATCACGATGGTGATTCCCTGGCCGCCCGGCGGCGCCGCGGACTTCATGGGGCGGGTGGTGGCCGCCCGCATGAGCGAAAAGCTGGGACAGCCCGTGGTCATCGAGAATCGTCCCGGCGCGGACACCATCATCGCCACCCGGCGCGTCGCGGCGGCCCGGCCCGACGGCTATACGCTGTTCCTGGCCAGCAGCAACAATGCCGTGAACGCGACGCTGCACCCCGATACCGAGTCGGGCTTCCTGCAGGAGTTCGTGCCCATCATCAACATCGGCGTGGCGCCGACGGTGCTGGTGGTCAATGCCTCTTTTCCCGCGCGGACGGTGCCGGAGCTGCTCGAACTCCTGAAGAAGGGCAAGCCCAACGCCTATACCTACGCCTATTCCGGCCAGGGCAGCGCATCGCACGTTTCCGCCATCCAGTTCACGCGCCGCACCGGGCTGGAAATCATGGGCGTCAGCTACAAGGGCGCCTCGCCGGCGACCGTGGATTTGCTGGGCGGCCATGTCAACATGATGTTCAACGTCGTGCCGGCCATCGCCGGGCATGTCCGCGACGGCAAGCTATACCCGCTGTTCGCCCTGTCGGACAAGCGCCTGGCATCCCTGCCCGATGTGCCGACTTCCGCCGAAGTCGGTTTTCCCGAATTGAAGGCGGGGATGTGGCACGGCCTCGCGGCGCCGGCGGGGACGCCGGCCGGCGTCGTGCAAAAGATCGAGGCCACGGTTGCCGAAATACTGAAGGAGCCGGCCGTCGTGGAAAAGATGGAATCGCAGGGAGCGATCATCCTGGGCAGCGACGCGCGGGCCTTCCACCAGACCATCGTGCGGGACACGCAGATGTACAAGGAGCTGTTCGGCGCGGGCGGCGCCGCCAGATGAAGCCGGCTGCCTGACCCGCATTCCCCAGGTTACCCACAGATTCTGTGCATAACTCTAGGGAAAACCCGTGGGTACTTTTCAAAAAGCCCGTGGCGACAAGGGCTTGGGGTTCCGTGGCCCGCCATCGACCAATCAGGGCAGCCGCGGCCGCAGCTTGCCGGCGGCTTCCCGCGCGCGTGCGCGGGCGGCGTCCGCGCTGTGGTCGTGCGCCAGCGCGACGCCCATGCGGCGCTTCACATAGCTTTCAGGCTTGCCGAAAAGCCGCAAGTCGGTCTGCGGAACCCGCAGCGCCTCGGCCACGCCTTCATAGACGATGTCTTGCGCATCCACGCCGCCGTAGATGACGGCGCTCGCGCCGGGGCTTTTCAGGGCGGTGCTGACGGGCAGGCCGAGTATGGCGCGCGCGTGCAGTTCGAACTGGCTCTGCCATTGGCTGATCATCGTCACCATGCCCGTGTCGTGCGGGCGCGGGCTGACTTCGCTGAACCAGACTTCATCGCCCTTGACGAAGAGCTCGACGCCGAACACGCCCTGGCCGCCCAGATTGTCGGTGACGGCCCGCGCGACTTGCCGCGCCTTTTCAAGCGCGGCGGGGCGCATGGCTTGCGGCTGCCAGCTTTCCACGTAGTCGCCGTCCACCTGCTTGTGCCCGATGGGCTCGCAGAACTGGGTCTCGATGCCGCCGTCCGCCGCGCGCGACCGGACCGTCAGCAAGGTGATTTCGTAGTCGAAGTCGACGAAGCCTTCGACGATGACGCGGCCGTGGCTGACGCGGCCGCCCGTCATGGCGTGGTCCCATGCCGGCTGGATGTCGTCGGGGCCGTCGACCCTGCTCTGGCCCTTGCCGGAACTGCTCATGACCGGCTTGACGACGCAGGGATAGCCGACGTGCTGTTCGATGGCGGCGCGCAGCTCCTGCAGCGTGTCGCAGAACCGATAGGGGCTGGTGGGCAGGCCCAGGGTTTCGGCGGCCAGCCGGCGGATGCCTTCGCGGTCCATCGTCAGCCGGGCCGCGCGCGCGGTGGGTATGACGCGCGCCGCGCCCGCCGCTTCCAGCTCTTCGAGCGCCTGGGTGGCGATGGCCTCGATCTCGGGCACGACCAGGTCGGGCTTTTCGCTCAGGATGAGCGCTTTCAGTTGCTCCGCATCGCTCATGGCGATGCGGCGGGCGTGGTGCGCGACCTGCTGCCCCGGGGCATGATCGTAGCGGTCGACCGCTATGGTTTCGACGCCCAGTCTCTGCAGCGCGATGATCACTTCCTTTCCGAGCTCGCCCGACCCGAGCAGCATGACGCGCGTGGCGGAAGGGGAGAGCGGGGTTCCAAAGATACTCATGATGGGAATTCCAGTGGGATGCGGAAAATGCCGCCGGACGCTATGCCGCGCCGGCGTAGTAAGCCACGCCTTCATAGGCGTACTCGCCCGCCAGGGCGATTTTCACGTGGTCGGCTTCGGCGGCGTCGGCGGTGTAGAAGTGGGATCCCTGCTTGGCGTTGTAGAAGCGGTGCACCTCGACCGTGTCCGGCGCCTTGGCGCTCGCGGCCTGATAGGCGACGCCTTCGTAGACGAAAGACGGGAAAGAGGCCTTGACGAATTCCGCCTCGGCTGCGTCGGCCGTGTAGAAATGCGAGTGCGTGCCGGTATTGAAGAACCGGTGCACGTCCACCGTCGCCGGACCGGTTTCAAGACTGCGGTTGAACAGCACGCCTTCGTAGACGAATTCGGGAGCGTTGAGGTAGAGGCCGCGCGCTTCCTCGATGCTGGCGGTGTGGAAATGCGCGCCGTTGGCGGTATTCAGGAAGCGCATCACGTTGGGAGTCATGCTGGCGACCGAGGCCGATGCGTCGTCGAAGACGACGTTCTCGATGCCGAACAGCGCGTTGGCGCCGAAGGCCCCGTTCATGTCCGTGACCACGAACAGGTCTTCGGGCAGGTAGTAGTCGAATTTGAAGTCCGCCGCCGGGCCCTGGTACTGCACGGTATCGTCGCCCGCTTCCCCATAAAGGAGGTCATAGCCCGCGCTGGCCACGAAGAGGTCGTTGCCGGCGCCGCCGCGCAGCACGTTGTCGGCGTGGTTGCCGATGAGCTTGTCATTGCCGGCGCCCGTCGTCAGGTTCTCGATGATGGTGTTGCGCGCAATGGCAAGGTTGTTCGTCATGCCGTTGGCCGACGAAAAGGCGCCCGGGCGCAGGTCGACGTGGCTGTCGGTGCCCCATCCGCTGAGGTCCAGGGTGTCTATGCCGCCGGCGTCGTACAGCGCGAGAATGGGGTTCTGGTTGACGCTGAAATCATAAAGCGGCGCGGTCGCGCCCGCCGCCGTGGAGCCGAAGCCATACACGGTGTTGTCGGCGCGGGCATTGGAGGCGCCGTACATCGTCTGGATGGCGAAAATGTCGTTGAGCATCGGCGTCTGCGGGGCGATGACTCTGCCGTCGGCGCTGATCCATTCGCCCCAGGCGACCAGCCCTTCGCCGGTCTTGGGACCGAAGTAGGACATGACCGAATAGACCACGCTGTCTTGATAAGAAGAAGGCTGCCATTGCCCGTCACCGTCGTAGTCGCCCATGTGGAGCAAACCCAGCGCATGGCCGATTTCATGGAGATAGGTGCTGAAGCTGTAATTGCCCGGCGCCGGCTCCTTCAGATGTTCGAGTTTGGCATGGAACCAGATGTCGCCGAACGGTGGAAGGTGGGCGTGGGCCAGGCCGATGTCGGTCGCCGTCAAGCCGAACCGGATGTTGGCGGTGGCCGCCGAGGCGAGGCGGACGGGGACGGAGATGAGATCGGCCCACGTCGCCATGCCCAGGTTCGCCATCGCCTGCTGTAGTTCGTTCAAGGGCGCGAAGGTCAGCGCTTCGTTGCCCGTCGCGGCGGCGTCCTGGGCGGTGGCCGGGAAGCCGTATTTCAGGACGGGCAGTGTCCAGGCTTTGAATATGAGTTGGTCCAGCACTTGCTGGTCGGTCCATACAGGGGCGGTCATGTGGGCATTCCTTCTTTCGTCGTGGCTTGGGACTCGAACGCATCCCGATTGCGAAAAGCCAGATCATACTGAAAATGGCGGGCGGCGGATCAAAGCGCCGGCCGAAGAAGGATGGTATTTTGCTGTTTGCGGAATTTTCATGGCTTACTGCCCAAGGTCTGTTTTGATATCGAACACGCAAGCACAAACCGAACACGAATGCCTGGTGGCCGCCCTGGTGCGGCAATTCGAACTACGCCATGGCGCGCCGCCCGTTCTTCTGCGCACGCACGCTTCGTCCATCATTCTGGCCGGCGATCACGCCTACAAGCTCAAGCGGCCCGTGCGGCTGCCTTTTCTCGACTTTTCCACATTGGCCTTGCGCCGCCGTTTCCTGCAGCTGGAACTGGAGCTGAATCGCCGTACCGCCGAAGCGCTCTATCTGGACGTGCTGCCCATCACGGGGTCCTTCGAACAGCCCGAGGTCGGCGGCAGCGGCGAGGCCGTCGAATGGGTGCTGCGCATGCGCCGCTTCGATCCCGACGGCGGCTTCGACGTCCTGGCGCGCCAAGGGCGGCTCACCCGGGCGCACATGGAAAGCCTGGCCGCCCACATCGCCGATTTCCATTTGCGGCTGCCACCGATTCCGCGCGCCGAGGTGCCGGCGAAGAACGCCTGGGACTGGGCCGCCGAAAGCCTGGACGAAATCGCCGGCGGCCCGAATCCCCCGCGGTTCGAAGCGGGCCTCGGCGTCCCGGAATTGCGCGCGGCGCTGGCCGGCGCCTACGCCGGCCTTGCGCCGCTGCGCGAACGGCGGATCGCCGAAGGGTGGGTGCGGGAGGGCCATGGCGACCTGCACCTGGGCAACATCGTGGAATGGCGGGGCAGGGTGCTGGCCTTCGACGCGCTGGAGTTCGATCCGGCCTTGCGCCGCATCGACGTGATCAATGATATTTCCTTCACCTTCATGGATCTTTGCGCCAATGCCTGCGCCCCCCTGGCATGGCGCCTGATGAACGAGTATGTCGAGCGCACCGGCGACTACGAGGGCTTGCGCCTGCTGTACGCGTACGCCGCCGCCAAGGCGCTGGTGCGGGCCAAGCTCTGCCTGCTGGGTCAGCCCGGCGCGGCGGCCTTTTCCAAGTACTGGGACCTGGCCTGGTCGTTTGCCCGGCCGCCGGAACGCAGGCGGCTGATACTGACCATGGGGCTGAGCGGCTCCGGCAAGTCGACGGTGGCGGGCCTGCTGGCGGAGCGCCTGGGCGCGGTCCGCATCCGGTCGGACGTGGAGCGCAAGCGGCTTGCCGGCATGGCCGCCCTGGACCGGCCCGCCGCGCCGGCCGAGCTCTACAACCAGGCGTCCAATGCGCGCACCTATGACCGCTTGTCCCGGCTCGCCGAACTGCTGCTCGGCGCCGGCTTCCCGGTCATTCTGGACGCCGCCTTTCTTCGCCATGACGAGCGCGAGGCCATGAGGCGGCTCGCGGAAGGGCTGGGCATCCCCTTTGCTGTGGTGGAATGCCGGGCCGGCGCGCCGGTCATGCTGCAGCGGGTTCTTCAGCGCGCCCAAGCGCAAACCGACCCTTCCGATGCGACGCCGCAAGTGCTGAAGCTACAGGAAAGCTACGCGGAAGCCGTGCCCGAGGCCTGGCGAGCGTTCCACCACATCGTGCGGAACGATGGCTCATTGGCGGAACTGTCCCAGGAACTGGAGACGAACTGTCGTTTTTAACCGATACCATTGTCAAGAATTATCACGAAATCGCACTATGCTGCGCGATAGACGGATATATTTGGTTACGATGTACGAGCGACTGTGTTCTCCGCAGCATTCATTTCATTGGGGGCGTTATGGCGGCGGCTCTGATTACCGATCTCAGTGTCTATACGACCCGATCCGGCCGCGTGGCTTTCCTGCATACGCGCGAAAATGCCGGCCAGAAAACGGTTTTCTACGGCTACATACTGGAGCTTTCCGAGGGCAAGGCCGTCCGGCGGGAACTGGCCTGGACGGAGTGCGGCACCTGCATATCCAGCAACGAAGAAGGAGACCGCATCGTCTGGAAGGCGTAGCGCGGCCCGCCCCGGCTACAGAGCGCGATCGCCCGCAGTTTGCTAGCATACCCACCTTTACTTCGTGGTGGACCGGATCATGGCAAGCTGGATCGAAAGCATCCTCAACACTCACGGCGTCTGGGGCGTCGCGCTATTGATGTTCCTGGAAAACGTCTTCCCGCCGATACCGTCGGAATTGATCATGACGCTTTCGGGCTTCGCGGCGTCGCGGGGGGAAACCAGCATCGCGCTGGTGATCGTGGCGGGCACGCTGGGGTCTTTGGCGGGGGCGCTGTTCTGGTATGGAATAGGCCGGCTGTTCGATCAGGAAAGGGTGAAGCGTTTCGCCGACCGGCATGGGCGCTGGCTGACGTTGACGAGGTCGGACCTGGAGCGCACGGATCGGTGGTTCGACGAGCATGGCCACTGGGCGGTGCTTCTGGGGCGGCTGATTCCGACCATCCGGACGCTGATCTCGATCCCCGCCGGTTTTTCAGAGATGCCCGTCGGGCGCTTCCTCATCTACACCTCGATCGGGACGACGGTGTGGACGGCTTTTCTGGCGCTTTTCGGGTATTGGCTGGGCAATGACTACCAATTGCTGGAGGAATGGCTGGATCCGGTGTCGCTGGGGGTCGTGGCGCTGGTGGTGGTCGTCTATGTGTGGCGATTCATTACGTTTCCCGGGACGCGGCGGGATTGAGGCTTCCCTGGCGCGAGGCATGGCACTCCCCAAGGCACCTGGCACGCACATTGCTGAACTTCGCATGCCATGTTGGCCATATATCGGAGGTAGCTATGAAAAAGTCTCTCGCAGCAATATTGTCTTCCACCGCGCTGATCGCCGCGCCCGCCGCATTCGGGCAGGCCACCGGTAGCGGCGGCGGCCCCAACGGGTCGGGGCCCGGCGCCTCGACCGCCAATCCGCCCGTCACCCCGTCCCAGACCGAAACCAGCAGGGGAGCCGTCACCACGCCGCCTCCGCTGGACCGCAGCGGCGCGCCCAAGCACGTGAGCGACAAAAAAGACGGCAACACCGGCGGAGCCGACTCCGGTAGCCCCGCGGCGGGCAGCGGCAGCGGATCGTCGTCCGGCCTGGGCGGACAAGCCGGCGCCGGCACGGGCGGTACGGGCGGCACCGGCGCAGGTGGCACGGGGACGGGCGTCGGCGACGCCAGCGGCCTGGGCGGAGCGGACGGCTCCAGCGGATCCGGCGCCACCGGATCCGGCTCGCGCTGATCCGTCAAGCGGTGGCCTTTCAACGTCGACAGGCCCCGGTCCCTGAACCGCCCCACGGCCCTCGGCGGGCCGCCGCGGCGCACACCCGCCAATTGTGTTATTTGGTAACAGAGCTGGCATTGCCATGCCCCGGGCCCCATAGTGCCCGAGGGGATATCTTTCCCTTCTAACTTAGGATTTACATTGAAAACAGAAATCGGTATCGTGAAATGGTTCAACAACGACAAAGGCTTCGGCTTCATCATGCCCGAATCCGGCGGCAAGGACCTTTTCGCACACTACAGCGACATCCAGGGCTCCGGACACAAGAGCCTTGAAGAAAACCAGCGTGTGTCGTTTGTGGCGACCCAAGGCCAGAAAGGCCCGCAAGCGTCCATGATCCAAGTCATCTAGAACGCTGCGCTCGCCCTGACCGGCGAGCAGGCATAGCGATCGGATGTTAGGCCGAACCCATTGCAGCATGGGGTTCGGCCTTTTCATTTGGAGGCGCCGTCCTTGCATGGAACCGCGCCGGAGCAGGCCCGCGCGCAGCATGAAATATGGCATGCTACGGCTTCTTGAAGACCCGTGGAAAGCCCATGATCGACAGCGATGACATTCTTTTTTTGAAACACAAGGCGGCCACAGCCCGAAGCAAGGCGCAAAGGTTTGCCCAGGCAATGGCCGAATGCGCCGCACAGCCTTTTTTTCGGGATGCCGGCGTGGCGCTCGAAAACTCCGCAGGCAAAGACATCCTGCTCGCCTTGTCGACCCCGACGTCCCTGGGCAGATTGCGCGCCGCCTGGGCGGGCAGCCCCAAGGACCTGGTCGGTGTCCTCGTGGTCGAAAGAGTGCAGCTCGACAAATACGACAGGGACCGCTGGGATACCGTCTTGTCGATAGGCCTGCACGATGACGGCCGGGTATCGTTCCATTCGGCGCTGGAAGGCCTGGTGGAATCGGCACTGGCGGACGACGACGAAGCAAAGGGCGGCCCCTGGGAGGCGCTCATGCTTGCAGTGTATTACCTATCGCGTTTCAGCGATCTGCGGTGAGCCGCGCCGGCGGCTGGCGGGACGATGGCGTCCGCGGCGGGATGGATGGCGATTCAGCGCGGCGGCGCCGGTTTCATCGCCGGTCGGCCCGGCCCGCCATGGGTTCGGAAATCTCGATCAGGTTGAGATCCGGGTCGCGCAGGTAGATGGAGCGTATCGGCCCGGTGGCGCCGGTGCGGGGAACGGGGCCTTCGATGATGGCGGCGCCCTTGGCTTGCAGCGCCGAAATCACCTCGTCCAGGGGGCGGTCGGCGATGAAGCACAGATCCAGCGCGCCGGGCACGGGCAGATGCGCCTTGGGTTCCAGTTCGGAACCTTTGACATGGACGTTGATTTTCTGCTGCCCGAAGGAAAATGCCTTGCGGCCTTCCCCGAAGACCACCAGCGTCATGCCGAGCACGCCGACATAGAAGTCGACGCAGGCCTGTTCGTCTGTCGTGGTGATGACCAAGTGATCGAGATGGTGAATCATGAAGCGTCTCCCGCGGCGTTGAGTGACGCATTGTAGTGCCGTCAGCTTCGGCCGAGCCTGGAAGCGCCTTTTGAAATTTCTTCCGCCAGGGTGCGCAGGAGCGGGACATACTGGACGGCGATTTCCCTGTCGGTGACGGCGCTGCGCCGCAGGACGAGGTTGATGGCGCCGATGGCCTGGGTGTCGGCCATGATCGGAAAGGCGATCGCCGTCACGCTCGCTTCGGAAAGCCATTCGCCCTTGTTGACCGCGTATCCCCGTCTTCGGGTCTCGCGCAGCACGCGCTTCACGTAGGCGTCGTCGCGCGCGTGTTCGCCGATGGAGTCGCTGCGTTCGCGCAGCAAGGACAAGGTGGCTTCGCGCTCGTCGGGCGCGCACGCCGCCAGCCAGGCCCGCCCCAGCGAAGACACCAGCATCGGAATGCGTATGCCTATGGTGGCTCGGTGCTGGGAAAGCAGGCTGACCCGGTGCGTGGATTCGCGCACGATCATGAACCCGCTGTCGGGCGTGGCCAGGTCGCTGGGCCAGGAAAGCGCCCGCAGGTGCGCATGCATGGCGGGCGAAGCGATACGGTCTATCCATGAGGCGCCCACATAGCCTTCCGACAGGCGCCGCACCTCGAAGCCCAGCGCATAGGATGCGCCGTCGTCTTTCTGGTGGACCAGCCCTTCGGTCTTGAGGGTTTCCAGCAGCCGCTTCACGGTGGTGCGGTGCAGCCCGGTGCTGCGCGCCAAGTCGGACACGCCGCCGATGCCGCCGGGCATGGCATTGAGCGCCCGCAGCACCGCAATGCCGCGGGTCAGGCCCCTGACTTCACGGTAGGTCTGGAGAGTTGCCGGGTTCTTGATCAGGGGCATGTTGTTTCCTTGCTGGTGCACTGTGTGCACAGTCTACACGGATTGATGTGAATCAAGAATACTGCATGCGTACGCCGGATTCGCCGGCGACCATAGGCGGTGATACGCCCAACGAGACCTTGGAGTCGCAAATGATTTTTTCCAGACGCAGCTTCTGCGCCGTGATGGCGCTGGGGCTCATGTTCAGCGCCACGGCCCATGCACAGGAGTGGCCGGCCAAGCAACCCATACGCATCGTCGTCCCATATCCGGCGGGAGGAAACGCCGACTCGGCCGCTCGCGCGCTGGGCGAGACGGTGGGCGCCGGCCTGAAGCAGACCTTCATCGTGAACAACCGCCCCGGCGCGTCCTCCATCATCGGCACCGAGGTGGTGGCCCGCGCGCCGGCCGACGGCTACACGATAGGCGTGGTGTCGGACTCGCATGCCATCAACCACGCCATGGCGAAGCTGCCCAAGGCCGTGGAGGCCCTGGGCACCAAGGTGCCCTACGACGCGGTGAATGATTTCGTTCCGGTCTCGGGCGTGATTCTGATTCCGCTGGTGCTGGTGGTCAACCCCGACGTGCCCGCCCGCAGCGTGCGGGAACTGATCGACGTATCCAGGAACAGGAAAGGCCTGCATTTCGGCACCATGGGAACCGGAAGCCCCTGGTTCATCCACATGCATCAGTTGGCCGAAGCGACCGGCGCCGTATTCATCGACGTCCCGTACAAGGGGCTGGCGCCGGCCGCGACCGACCTGATCGGCGGACAAACCGACATCATGCTCATGCCGGTTCATTATGCGCAGCAGTACATCGGCACCGGCAAGCTGGTCCCCATCGCCACTTTGGGCGCGCAGCGCCACCCGCTGCTGCCTGACGTCCCGACGCTGGTCGAAAGCGGCTATCCGGGCCTGGACATTTCCAACTACCTGTTCTTCGTCGCGCCGGCCGGCACGCCGCAAGCCATCGTGGATACGCTGCACCAAGAGTTCAAGAACGCGCTCGCCACGCCCGAAATGAAAGAGAAGCTCGGCTTGTCGGGCGACCCCTATCTGGCCGGGCCCGCTGAGCTGGCGGCGCGGCTGCGCCGCGACATCGACACCTACGGCAAGGTCATCCAGAACACCCTCAAGTGAGCGCGGGAGCGGAAACATGTCTCAAGCATTCGAGTACCAGACCGACGTGCTGGTGATCGGCACCGGGCCCATGGGCGCCACCACGGCGCTCGCGCTCGCCACCCACGGCCTGCGGGTCCACGTCGTCAACCGCTTCAACTGGACCGCCAACTCGCCGCGCGCGCACATCACCAACCAGCGCGCCATGGAAGTCCTGCGCGACCTGGGCGTGGAGGAAGAGGCGCGCCACATCGCAACGCCGTGGGAATGGATGGGCGACACGCTCTTCACCACCAGCCTGGCCGGGCCCGAGATCGCCAGGCTGCGCACCTGGGGCACCGGCGATGAGCGCAAGGGCGATTACATGCAGGGCAGCCCTTGCCCCCTGATGGATTTGACGCAGGAAAAAATGGAGCCCGTGCTGGTCAAGAATGCGGCGGAGCGGGGCGCCGTCTTTTCCTTCAATACCGAGTATCTGTCGCACGAGCAGGACGCGGACGGCGTGACGGTCCGCCTGCGCGACGAAAAAAGCGGCCGCGAATATACGGTCCGCGCCCGCTATCTCGTGGGGGCCGACGGCGCGCGCTCCAAGGTGATGGACGACCTGGGCCTGAAGCTCGAGGGGCAGCTGGCCCGCGCGGCGACCGCCTACGTGATCTTCCGCGCGGACCTGGCCCGCTACGCGGCGCATCGGCCCAGCATCCTGTACTGGATCGTCACGTCCGACACCGCCTTCGGTGAAATCGGCATGGGGTTGTTGCGCTGCATCGAGCCATGGAAAAAATGGATAGCCGGCTGGGGCTACGACATGTCCCGGGGAGAGCCGGATTTTTCGCCTGAAGAAGTGAAGCGCAAAGTGCGGCTGCTGGTCGGCGATCCCGACCTGGAGATCGACATCCAGGCGGCCTCGACCTGGTATGTCAACCAGGCCCATGCCCCGGTCTATTCCAAGGGGCGCGTGTTTTGCGGCGGGGATGCCGTCCATCGCCACCCGCCTTCCAGCGGCCTGGGGTCGAACACCTGCATGCAGGACGCCTTCAACCTGGCATGGAAGCTGGCGTTCGTGGTTAAGGGCTATGCGGGGCCGCGCCTGCTGGATTCCTATAGCCTGGAGCGGGCCCCCGTGGGCGCACAGATCGTGGCGCGGGCCAACCAGTCTCGCCTGGACTACGGGCCGCTGAATCGATGCTTTCGCGACGAAGGCGCGGCGGACCCGGTCGCGGCCGGCCTGAAAAAACTCGCGGATCCCGGGCCCGAAGGGGCGGCGAGGCGCGATGCGCTGGCCAAGGCCTTGGATTTGAAGAACTACGAATTCAATGCCCAGGGACTGGAGCTCAACCAGCGCTGCGTTTCCGACGCCGTCATTCCGGATCCGGACGCCGGCGAAGAGGTCTTCGCGCGCGATCCGCAGCTCTATCTCCAGCCGACGACGCGTCCCGGCGCGAAGCTTCCCCACGTCTGGCTGGTGGGCGAGGACGGGCGGCGCATTTCGACCCTGGATGTAGTCGGCAAAGGCCGCTATTCGCTGGTCACCGGCATTGCGGGCCATGCCTGGGCGGATGCGGCGCAGGCGATGGACTTGCCCTATTTGCGCACCGTGGTGATCGGCCGGCCGGGTGCGCTGGACCTGTACAGCCGCTGGCATGCGGTTCGTGAAATCGACGAAGCCGGCGCCTTGCTGGTGCGTCCCGACGGCGTGGTGGCCTGGCGCCACGCGCGCGCCGCGGCCGATGCCGGCGAGGCCCGGCATAAGCTGCGGCAAGCGCTTGCCATGCTGCTGGACCACCCATCGCAAGCGGAGCCGACATGACGCCGCGCGCCTTTCTCGGCATGTCGCATTCGCCGCTGATGGGGCTCAATCCCATCGGCCCGGAGGTGGAGCGCGCGCTGCATGCCGCCATCGACCAGGCGCGCGCGTGGGTGCGCGCCTTCGACCCGGAGCTGGTGGTGCTGGTCGCCCCCGACCATTACAACGGCTTCTTCAATGAACTCATGCCGCCGTTCTGCATCGGCACGCAGGCGCACTCGGTGGGCGACTATCTGACCCCGAAAGGCGATCTGCAGGTGGACGGCGGGGCGGCTCTGGCGCTGGCCGAGCATCTGATGGACCACGATTTCGACATCGCCGTCTCGCGCCGCATGCGGGTGGACCATGGCTTTGCCCAGGCGCTGGAAATGCTGTGGGGAAGCCTGGACACGCCGCCGGTGCTGCCCGTCTTCCTCAATGCCGTCGCCCAGCCCGGCATTCCGCGCCTGCGCCGCTGCCGGGCGCTGGGGCGCGAGATCGGCCGCTTCCTCGACGGCATCCCGCGGCGCATCCTGGCGATCGGCTCCGGCGGCTTGTCGCATGAACCGCCCGTACCCACCTTGGCGCACCCGGATCCGGCCGTGCGCGAACGCATCACCGTCAAGGCGGAGCCCACCCAGGCCGAGCGCGATGCGAAAACCCGGCGCGTCATGGCGGCGGGCCGGGCATTGGCGGCGGGCGACAGCGCCATGAAGCCGCTCAACCCCCGCTGGGACGCCCTATGGATGGACAGCCTGGCGGCGGGCGCGGCCGAACTCGATGCGTTGTGCACGATGAGCGAAGACAGCATCGAAGAGCAGGCCGGCCTGTCGGCGCATGAGTCCAAGAGCTGGCTGGTCGCGCGCTCGGCCCTCCCGGGGGACGCGGCGCCGGCCTGCCGCTTGCGCCACTATCAAGCCATTCCCGAATACATCGCAGGCTTCGGCGTGCTGCTGCTGCAAGCCGGCCACCCACAGGAGAACTAATGGAATCACGTATCCGACTATGGGCCGAGCGCCTGCGCCAGGCCGAAGCACTAAGGACCCCCATCGGCCCGTTGCGAGATGAAATCGGCGCCGATCCCGACGGCTCGGTGGCTTACGCCATCCAGCAAGCGAATGTGGCGCACGAAACGGTGCGGGGCCGCCGTGTGGTGGGCCGCAAGATCGGCCTGACCTCGCCGGCGGTCCAGCGCCAGCTGGGCGTCGACCAGCCCGACTTCGGCACCTTGTTCGCCGACATGCTGTATGGCGACGACGAAGAAGTGCCCATGGCGCGGACCCTGCAGCCCAAGGCCGAGGCTGAAGTGGCGCTGGTGCTGGAGCGCGACCTGCCGGCCGCGGACACCACCCTGGTGGAAATGATCCGCGCCACGGCCTATGTACTGCCGGCCATCGAGATCGTGGGCAGCCGCATCGCCGACTGGAACATCCGGTTCACCGATACCGTGGCCGACAACGCATCCAGCGGCCTGGTGGTGCTCGGGGCGGTGCCCGCCAGGCTGGACGGCCTGGATCTCAAGCTGTGCGGCATGACGATGACGCGCGGCGGTGCGGTGGTGTCGGAAGGCAGCGGCGCCGCGTGCCTGGGCCACCCCCTGAATGCGGCGGTGTGGCTCGCGCGCAAGCTCGCCGGCCTGGGCCAGCCGCTGCGCGCCGGCGACCTGGTGCTAACCGGCGCCTTGGGGCCGATGGCGCCGGTCGCGGCGGGAGACCGGTTCGAGGCCTGCATCGAAGGCGTGGGCCGGGTGCGGGCGCGCTTCTCGGCGGCATGAGCCGCACCCTTAATGGAACAGAACAGCAAGGAGTCGACATGACCCGCAAACTGAAAGCCGCCGTCATCGGCAGCGGCAACATAGGCACGGACCTGATGATCAAGATACTGCGCCATGGCCGGCATCTCGAAATGGCGGCCATGGCCGGCATCGACGCGGCGTCGGACGGCCTGGCGCGTGCCGCGCGGATGGGAGTCGCCACCACCCACGAAGGGGTGGAAGGCCTGGCACGGCTGCCCGTGTTCGCCGACATCGGCATCGTGTTCGATGCGACGTCGGCGAGCGCCCACGTCAAGAACGATGCCTTCCTGCGCGCGCTCAGGCCGGACATCCGGCTCGTGGACCTGACGCCCGCGGCGATCGGGCCGTACTGCATTCCCCCAGTCAACGGCCTGGAACACCTGGACGCGCCCAATGTGAACATGGTCACTTGCGGCGGCCAGGCCACCATCCCGATGGTGGCCGCCGTGTCGCGGGTGGCCAAGGTGCAATATGCGGAGATCGTCGCCAGCATCTCCAGCAAGAGCGCCGGCCCCGGCACCCGGGCCAACATCGACGAATTCACCGAGACCACGTCGCGGGCCATCGAAGCCATCGGTGGCGCGGCCAGGGGCAAGGCCATCATCGTCCTCAACCCGGCCGAGCCGCCGCTCATCATGCGCGACACGGTCTACACGCTCAGCGAACTCGCGTCCGAGGAGCGGATCGCAGATTCGGTGGAGAGCATGGTCGCCGAGGTGCAAGCCTACGTTCCAGGCTATCGCCTGAAGCAGCGCGTGCAGTTCGACCGCATCGATGCTGGCCGGCCGATCCGGATTCCCGGCGTCGGCGACCGCCTGCACGGCCTGAAGACCTCGATCTTCCTGGAAGTGGAAGGCGCGGCCCATTATCTGCCCGCCTATGCCGGCAACCTGGACATCATGACCAGCGCCGCGCTGCGCACGGCCGAATCCATGGCGGCGCGCATGCGGGCCGCAGCCGCCGTATGAAGGAAAGCTCATGAATAATGCTTCAACCAAGAAAATCTACATCTCGGACGTGACCCTGCGCGATGGCAGCCACGCCATACGCCACCAATACAGCGTGGAGCAGGCCAGGCGGATCGCCAAGGCGCTCGACGAAGCCAAGGTGGACTCCATAGAAGTGGCGCATGGCGACGGACTGCAAGGCGGCAGCTTCAACTACGGCTTCGGCGCGCATACCGACGCAGAATGGATAGCCGCCGTTGCGGACGTGGTCGAGCACGCCAGGATCGCCACGCTGCTGCTGCCGGGCATCGGCACCGTGCATGATCTCAAGGCCGCCTACGACGCCGGCGCGCGCATCGTGCGGGTGGCCACGCATTGCACCGAAGCCGACATCTCGAAACAGCACATCGAGCATGCCCGCCACCTGGGCATGGAGGCCGTCGGCTTTCTGATGATGAGCCACATGACCACGCCCGCGGCCCTGGCGCAGCAGGCCAAGCTGATGGAAAGCTACGGGGCGACCTGCTGCTATGTGGTGGATTCCGGCGGCGCCTTGAACATGAACGACGTGCGCGACCGCTTCCGCGCCTTCAAAGACGTTCTGCGGCCCGAGACCCAGACCGGCATGCACGCGCACCACAATCTGAGCCTGGGCGTGGCCAACAGCATCGTCGCGGTGGAAGAGGGCTGCGACCGCGTGGACGCCAGCCTGGCCGGCATGGGCGCGGGAGCCGGCAACGCGCCGCTGGAGGTGTTCATTGCCGCGGCGGCCCGCATGGGCTGGAACCATGGCGCCGATCTCCACAAGCTCATGGACGCGGCCGATGACATCGTGCGGCCGCTGCAAGACCGTCCGGTCCGGGTCGACCGGGAAACCCTGGCGCTGGGCTATGCCGGCGTGTATTCGAGTTTTCTGCGCCACGCCGAAGCGGCGGCCCGGAAGTACGGCCTGAAAACGGTGGACATCCTGGTCGAGCTCGGCAAGCGCCGCATGGTCGGCGGCCAGGAAGACATGATCGTCGATGTGGCGCTGGATCTGCTGCGGAGCCGCGAGCAAGAGCGCGCCCGCCCATCGACCGCCGCCGGCGTAACCAGCTACTAGAACATGAAGGAAATCAAGCATGTCCGTCGACACTACCATCGTCACTGAATCCGCCACCAGCCGCTACGTCCGCATCAAGGACGGCGAGCTGGATCTGCAACTGCACTATAACGACGCCGGCCGCGGCGAGCAGACCGTCGTGATGCTGCACGGCTCGGGCCCGGGCGCCAGCGGCTGGGCCAACTTCAACCGCAACGTCGAACCGCTGGTCAGGGCCGGCTATCGGGTGATCCTCATGGACTGCCCGGGCTGGAGCAGGAGCGACCCCATCGTGTGCACCGGCTCGCGTTCCGAGCTCAATGCCAGATCGCTCAAGGGCCTGCTGGACGCGCTGGGCATCGGCAAGGTCCACATCGTCGGCAATTCGATGGGCGCGCACAGCGCGGTGGCGTTCTCGTTGGCGCATCCCGAGCGGGTGGGCAAGCTGGTGCTGATGGGGGGCGGAACAGGCGGCGTCAGCCCCTTCGTGCCCATGCCCACGGAAGGCATCAAACTGATCGGCGCGCTCTACCGGGCGCCGACCATCGAAAACCTCGAACGCATGATGAGCGTGTTCGTTTACGACTCCGGCAGCCTGACGAAGGAACTCAACATGGCCCGGCTGCAGAACATGCTTTCCCGCCCCGAGCATCTGGAAAACTTCGTGAAAAGCGCCGAAGCCAATCCTCGCCAATTCCCCGACGTGGGCCACCGCCTGGGCGAGATCGACGCGCCGGCGCTGATCATCTGGGGGCGCGACGACCGCTTCGTGCCGCTGGACGCGGGCCTGCGCCTGCTGGCGGGCATGCGCAACGCCGAGTTGCATGTCTTCAGCCACTGCGGCCACTGGGTGCAATGGGA
>JACDJC010000674.1_pt1 | contig 37214 bp, 39 predicted proteins | sample 7454191 | NCBI WGS metagenome assembly JACDJC01 (sample SAMN14253291, study PRJNA609438) | sludge metagenome | isolation source: sludge after 25d culture with pyrite and EDTA | collected 2018-12-20
ATATATATCAAAAATCGTAAACAGAAGCTTATTGGTCTCTCTTAGGTTGCCTTTGGTTAGTTTGTGTATATGCTTTATGCTCTTTTGGTTAAACATAGTGGCAACTTCAAGGGCTCCAGCTTTCATAAGCTTCTTTTGTATGTATAGTTTTAACTCATTTATTGAGCTATTCTCAAGTGCAAAACTCTCCCATATTCTAGTTTGAAAATGCTCTTTTGCTATAAGATCTTCTTTTTGTGTTTTATGAAGTGCAAATACAAACTTTATAGACCTAGTGTCTGCTATGAGTCTAATCTTTTCTAAAATTACATCAGAGTACATTTGTGCTTCATCTAACATCACGATAGGAGTTTTTTCATATAAACCCTCTTTATCTTTTGCTATTTTTATAAATTGAGTAAAGCTAAGTTCGCCATCATACTTCATATCATATATATCTTGTGCAATTAGTTTATAAAACTCGCTCTCATCGACTATGGGAGAACTAAAGAGTGTTATTTTTTGATCATTTAGTAAATTATCATAAAGTCTCAAAAGCAACATACTCTTTCCAGTTCCTGGTTTGCCATATACCATAACCATTTTAAGCGGTTTAGCTAATGACTCTTTTAAAGAGTTATAAATCCCACTTATGCGATCAAAACCAACATAGCTACTGCTATCTACAACATCTATGAAAAGATCCCTCGATAGCTCAAATAGATCTTGGCTCAATTTGGCTCTCTGGTCATCTCTGTAGCGGCATCTTTTGCACTTTTTAAAACATTATCAGATATGCCTTGATAGCCAAAATCAGCTAAAGAGAGGTCTTTTTTATTTTTGTCTATGATCGTTGGCTGTATGATTATGACTAGCTCTTGAACCTGTTTTTGTTTGCTCTCATACTTAAACAAATAATTAAGTACGGGAATATCTCCTAAGATAGGCACTTTATTTGAGTCAATATATGTGTTTGTGTTTATAAGTCCACCAAGTATGACTCTATTTCCATTTTGTACAGTTACTACAGATGATAATTGGCGACGCTTTAAATCTGGCGGCATTGTTCTATCTTCTGAGAGCACATTAGAGATGTCATAAGCTGTTTCGGATAGAGATGGATTGATCTTTAGTGTTATGCTATTATCAGATGATATCTCAGGTGTTATGTCTAAAAGAACCCCAGCAAAAACTGACTGAACATCCTCATTTTCACTCGTAGTTCCAGTGTTTCCTCCAGCTAGAGTTTCGGTTGAAGTTATTTTATAAAAATACTCTGTTCCAGCAGATATGATTGCTGGTTGATTATTTAGTGTTAAGACTTTAGGGTTAGAGATAGAGTGTACATCGCCTTGTGTTTTTAAAAACTTGATAACTTCATTTAAGCTACCTTTTCCAGATACTTGAAATGCATGAGCATTATTATCAGGAGAGCTACCTAATACACCAAATGTTGTTGAGCCCACGATTTTGGCTTCATCACTACTAAAATTAAGAAGGTTTTTTTTGCTTAGATAATCTATGCCAATATCTATATTTTGAAGCTTGTATAGCTGTGACCAATCAACACCTGTAGTTTGATCTTTATTCATAGTAACTGAGAGGAGTTGTACATCTATTAGAACTTGAAGCTTGACTCTCTCTTGAAGATTTTTAAGGTATGTATCAAATCTCTCAAGCTGTTTTCCAGTTGCAGTTACTGTGATCATACCGGCATTTTTGTTTATGATTGGCGGCTGGGCTTCATATAGATCTTCTGGGCGATTAAGCACTTTTTGAAACTCAAGATCTAAGTCGTGCCAAAACTGTACTTCATCTTCGCTCTCGATTTTTATACCAGATTTTCCAGCACTACCACCACCTTGGGCTAATGAGTTTTGATCATTTTGCATTCTGCCCATGCTTTGCATATTGTTACTTCTAGCTACACCAGCACCCTCTGATGATAGCGTAACATCAGTGCTGCCTTTACTTTTTCGTTGAGATAAAATGTAATCTATGTTGTACATTTTAGTCTCTAAGTATGAAACTCTAAGAAGATTGTTCTCTAGTGTATAAGAGAGATTGTTCTCTTTTAGTATAATATCTAGGATCTCATTTAGAGTTAGATTGTTAAAGTTTGTCTTATTTAAAGTCTTTTGCAAAAACTCATCAGCTTTTGGATCTTTTACTATTAGACTCAATTGACACTCATCGCTGAGCTGCTCGATAAAATCAACTATCTTTGTGTTTTTTGTTGAGCTTATGTTAAATACCTCATATGCACAATCTGTTGCATATAGACTACTACTCATTAAAAAAGCAGCCAAAGAGATTTTTATACTTTTTTTCATATATTTCATAATATTTTCCTACTTATTTTTAAAGTCAATAGCACCGCTTGTAAGGGTTGTTAGCACTAGCTCTTTTTTACCTTTAGTTAGTGTTGCGCTATTGTTTGTAATTGAAGATATGGTGTACTTTCCAATCTTATCACTCTTTTTGTACCAGCTACTATTTATCAAAGCTTTTTCATTGATGATAGCACTAAGTATGTAAACCTCCTCAGGCTCTTTTTTTGGTTGCCCATCAGCCATAGGTTGAGGCACCCCTACACCAGTAACACCTTTGCCATCTTTTGGCTTTGTTTTGTTTTTATCCAAAAAAATAAATGGATCTTTTTTTAGATATGCCTCAGGAATAGCTCTTGGAGCACTTATCTCTTGAAGCTGCTCATCTACCCACCCTATCTCACTATTGGCAAATATAGTTGCTACCAATGTGGTAACTATTAAGATAAACTTTTTCATTGGTATGTTATCCCCCATACTGAGATATTTAGATTGGAATCCAATCTGTCTTTTGCACTTATGTTAAAATCGTGAAGGTCAACAACAAGATCGCTCTTTTCGAGTGAAGCGATAAACTCAAGCATATTTGCATAAGGTGCACTAACATCAAGATTTATATCAAGCACATGCCCAAAAGATTCATCACTTTGAACATATTTATTTTTAAAATCGATGATTTTAATGTTATATTTTTGTGCATTTTTGGAGATAGAATCAAGATATTCACCCCAAGCTACTTGATTATAGATTAAAGATGAGATTGAGGAGATCTTATCTTTAATGTAGGCATTTGCACTTTTGGTATCTTCATAATCTTTATTTGTTTTTTGTATGTCAAGAAGCAGTCTATTTAGGCTATCTTGTGTATTTACACTAAGATATGCTTTGTCAATATCTATCTTGGCACTTAGTTCATCAACTCTACTTTTTTCAAGCTGAAACTTATCAAACGAGAAGTCATAAAGAGGGTAGGCTATGGCAAAAGCAACTAGAACTATCATTACATAGATTATATTTGTATCTTTTTTGGTTTTTGACTCAAAGTATGTATCTATTTTTTGTAAAACATTTTCGATTTGTAGCTGCATACTCATATCAGACTCACTTTTAGTTGGCTAAAATATAGTTTAGATTCACTATCAAAGTAGATGGCTTCAGTGACTATGTCAAATCTTTTTTCATACCTTTTTGTTAGATACTCGATCAAAGAGGTGATCTTTTTATCACTATTTGATGTTAAACCTAAAGTTAAATCTTTGTTAGATTTGTTATCTTTAGTCTCCTCAGCATAACCAATACTTTCTAGTTTTATGTCAAATTTATTTAAATCATCTGATAGCTGACTAAGAAGTGTGGATTTGCTTGGGTAGTTAACTTTAACCTCTTTTATTTTCAAGAGCGTCTCTTGTTTTTGTTTGTATTCATGTTTTTGTGCTAAGAGTTGCTCTTGTGCTAGTTGTAGCTGTTGGCTTCGCTCTTTTACCATATCTTCTATGGCAACTTTTTGTGTGTGAATATCTCTATACTCTTTGGTCAATTTGGTGTGCATTAGAGATTGTGCATAATCAAGGGCAAAGTAGATAGCAGGGTACAAAAGAGCAACAACTAAAGATGCTGCTACTAAAATGATAGCTTTTCCACTATCTCTTTTGGAGAATTTTGGAGGTCGGTTAAAGATTGTGAAGTTTAAATTGTATCTATTTGATTCACCTTGCATACTAAAGAGCTGCAGCAGTGCGTGTGTATGCGTAATGGAAGCATCACTAAAAACCAAACCATAGTTAAAGTTAAAAGGTGAGCTCTTTATGCCTAGCTCCATCTCTGCTATCTCGTGGAGTTTTGAGGCAAAAGCGACCTGCGAATCTATATAGATATGGTTGATTTTCTCTAGTTCTAGTGCTCTTTTGGCATAAGATAGTATATCGTTTATACTTGCAAACATCTCTTTATATGTTCTTAGTAGCGTGATTTTATGCTCACTCGATGTTGTTTTTAGATTTTGAGTCTTTAGAAAATCTATAAACTCAACATAAGGCATAGCCTCTCCGCTGATTTCACAAAACTTGTTGTGCATCTCCTCTAGGCTAAACTCAATCGATTTTGTATATACAAGTTCTGACTCGTTATACATACTAATAGAAGCCTCTTTTTGTGCAAAATATATAAAGCACTCAACACCTCTGGTTGTTATGATACCAAGATCATAAAGTGATCTATATAGTAGAGGTTGGGGTAGTAAAATGTCTATATATTTTACATTTAAAAGAGCCGGAGCTATTGTCTCTTTTAGTGTTTGTGGGTCGATTACAAATACATAAAATATTCGGTTATCACTATCAAACTTGCCAAAAAGTTCAATAAATTCAATTTTGTACGATATCGCTTGATCTAATCCTAGCTCATCGTAAGTTTTTGAGTAGATTGCATCATAAAGATATATATCGGGGATATTTTTACTTATAGATATATAACTTGTTATAAAGTACTTTATGCCCAAAGCAGATATTACAAGTTGATCTTTGCTGTTACTAACGCTAGTTAGTTTGTTTAAAATGCTCCCATTTACCTCAACGCACTCATTGCTACTTATATCTAGTAGCAGTTTGCTATTTTTGGAGCTTTTCCTTTGTTTTTTGATCATTTTTTAATCCTAAGTCAAAGTGAGCTTTTGCCATAAAACAAAAGTCATCATTCTTATAGAACTCAACTCTATAAATCTTATTATCTTTATCAATAGAGAATTTCTTATCAAAATCTTCATATTTTACTTCTATATCACTCTCATCTACTGAGTTTGGCGATACAAAGCCAATAAGATTTATACGGTAGTCACCTCTTTTTACAATTTTAAAGTTATTTTTTACAAAAAAATCTGCATTTGCATCTAGCATGACCTCTTTGCCATCAATAACTGCTTTAAAATTACGATCACACCTCTCTTTTAGCTTGAAATACTGGGGTCTTATAAAAAGTACCCTTTGATTACCAATGAATATACTATAACCATTAGCCTCCTTTATAAAGCTACCTAATGGATGAGTAAACTTAAACTCATTGTCTAGGTATTTTATCGGAACAAAGCTTAAAGTATTTTTTATATTTGATAAATCTATCATAAAGTTGTCATTTATAGACAAAACTCCATAATTTTTTATTATTTTATTGATACTATCTTCATCTAGTGAAAAATCCCTAGTGTAGGATATTTTCATAATGTTCATAAACTCCTCAATGGCTAATAGTTGGTAGTAAACTTTTTGTGATAATCTATGCAGATTTTTACTACTCTCAATCGCAAAAGCAGGTTTATTGTGATTTGCTGCAAAAAATGTCAAAGATTGTTGCATATCCTTGTCATCTATTTTGGTATTTGTATTTTTTACATTAAAATTGTGCCCTTCTTGCAGAAGGTTTTGGTTGACACTCTCTACTACACCATTTGCTATGGAGCCCATTTTGCCAAAGCCATTATCGTTTTTTAGCTCACACTGATCAATAACGCAAGATTGTCCCCAAGATTTTGGATTGTAGAGTATATCATTACCCGCTTTTCTATAAAATCCACTTCCATCGTGAAGGTTTAGTATGAGTGAGACTTTATCATCTGTAATAATTTTTTTTATCCCCTCTACTATATCTTTATCTTTATCGTTTGGGGCTATGTAGGCAAATTTTCTATTCATGTCGCCATTTATGCCTCTTGAGTTTTTGATGATACTATGTTTGTTTAGGTTTGGAACTATCCATACATTTTTTGAAGTTACGGTATAGTTTGTAGCGAGTATTGAGGCTGCAAAATAGGCACCATCTTCATCTCCGTGGATACCACCAATGACTAGAAGTGTATCATCTGAGTTTGAACTCTCTTTTTTGATGAGATTTATTTGTGAACTAAATAAAAAAGAAGTTGCTAGTAGTAAAAAAAGGCTTTTAATCATCTAGCTACTTTTCGGTTATGATTTTAAATATATCTTGATTGTCTGCAAATTTTACAATTAAACTCTTTTGCCCACTAAACTTGAAAGTATCTGATCTATACTCCTCTTGAAAGGTTATCTCATAAGTATCTTTTGTGTTTGGATATGGAAAGATGTTTATGTTTTTAAAAATAATGCTTTTACGCTCATTTTTACTAAAGACCCTTTTTTTATATGTTTTAAACTCATCTAGCATCATGCCATCATCTCTTTTGAAGCTCTGATCGTAATAGCTTATATAGTTATCTATCTCATCATACTTCCAAGCAAATCTCCATTTGTAAAGCTGAGCTAGTAGTTTTGCTAGTTTATCTTTAGAGATGGCCTCTTTCCCTTGCTTTTCATCTATGATTAGTATGGTTTTAGTTAGATCAAGGTTTCTATTTAGGCACTCAATCTTATCATTTTGGATCGCAATACATCCTTTTGTAAAGCTATCTCTTTGAACATCTTTTGGTGGTAAGCCATGTATCCATATGCCAGAGCCATTTTTTCCTCTATATACATCATAAAGGTTTGGGTATGTAGTAACAAACGCAAATGGACCATAAAAACTATCCAAGTTTGTAGCCCTTGAGAGCTTTTGGGTTAGGTTGTATATGCCAACAGGGGTTCTTAAATCACCCTCCTTGGTTTTGTCACCATTTGATTTTCCAATATAAGCATTATGAGCATTTTTAAGCTCAAACTTACCATCATCAGCGAGTTTGTAAAACTCTAAAATGGGTTTGGATTTATCACAAAAGAGGATATTTTTGTATGATTCGGTGTAACCAAAAGTGGTATCTCTCTTTTTAACTTCCCCCAACCAATACTCAGTTTTGCTAAGCTCTTCATCCATTTGCCTCTCAATATTGGCAATCCCATTTTCTCTATAAATAGTTAGTATGTCACTAGCTATAGCATTTACGACAAGCAGTGCAAAAATAAAAACTTTCAACTTCAAGATTTATACCCGACCTTTTCTAATGCAATTTTATCTTTTGACCAACCTTTTTTAACGCTTACCTCAAGATTTAAAAAAGTTTTCTTACCACTAAGAGACTCTATTTTCTCTCTAGCATACTTACCGACTCTTTTTATGGTGGAGCCATTTTTTCCTATAATTATACCTTTTTGCGACTCTTTTTCGGTGATAATAGTGGCATAAACCACATCTACGCTTAAATTTTCCTCTATTTTTTCTATTAAGACATCGGACTCATACGGAACCTCATCGCTAATATTTTGGAAAATAGCCTCTCTTATAAACCCAGCATAAATATCTCTTACCAATTCACTAGTTAAATCATCAGGATCAAAAAGGTATGGCGAGATTGGAAGATGCTTAGCTATGGTGTCTAAAAGATCTTTATAACCCACTTTTTTTGTGTTGCTAAGTGGTATGAGAGCTTCAAAATTTTCACTATATTTTGAGTATTGTGAGATCTTTTTTAGGAGCTTTTCTTGTGAGACTTGATCTATTTTACTAAGAGCTACTATATGTTTTATGCCTTTTGTGTTTAGCTCTAAAAATTTCTCATAGTGCTCTAGTGAGTCGGTTATGGGAGCTATGTAGAGGATAAGATCTGAATCACCCATTGCTTTTAGTGCTTCATCGAGCATAAATTTATTTAGTGCTTTTTCTCTTTGGTGAAGCCCTGGTGTATCTACAAAGATGATCTGGTTATTTTCGTGCATAACGATGGCATTTGATCTTTTTCTAGTAGCATTTGCTTTTTGGCTAACCATAGCGATTTTCTCACCTAAAATGGAGTTTAAAAGTGTACTTTTACCTGCATTTGGTCGCCCTATAAGTGCCACAAAACCACATTTTGTTTGTGTCATAGTATATACCTAGATAGATCGCTATTTTCAACCACAACATCTAGTTTTTTATGAACATACTCAGATGTTATAGTGTAGGTTTTGCCACTATATTCGTCCGCATCAAAGCTAATATCTTCAAGTACTTTTTCTAAAACAGTGTGAAGCCTTCTAGCTCCTATATCTTCTGTGTTTTCGTTTGCTTTGTGTGCAAGAGTGGCTAGAGTTTTTATGGCATCATCTTCAAACTCTAGCTCCATTCCCTCAACTCTCAAAAGTGCTTTATACTGCATAAGAAGCGAGTTTTTTGTTTGGGTTAGTATGGCATAGAGAGTTTCTTGGCTAAGTGATTCTAGCTCAACTCTTAGTGGAAACCTACCTTGTAATTCAGGGATAAGATCACTTGGTTTTGTAGTGTGAAAAGCCCCAGCTGCTATAAAAAGTATGTGATCTGTTTTTACCACACCATACTTTGTGTTTACGCTGCTCCCCTCAACTATGGGTAAGAGATCTCTTTGAACACCCTCTTTGCTAGGGTCGTTTCTGCTTTGGGATTTTTGTGAGACTGCTATCTTGTCTATCTCATCTAAAAATATTATGCCACCCTCTTGTGCTCTTTGCAGTGCCTCTTGGTTTATGCTATGTGTGTCTAAAAGTTTAGAACTAGCTTCCGCTTTTAGAATGGTTTTTGCCTCTTTTATGCTTAGGTTTTGTTTGTTATCTTCTTTGTTTATTTGAGAAAATATTTTGCTAAAACTCTCTTGAACTTTTGCCATTTCTGGTGGAAGATTTGAATCGGCTAACTCAAGATGGACTTTGGCCAATTCTATTTCGATGATTTTATCATCAAGTTCACCACTTATAACTTTATCTTCCATGTTTTTTAGTACTTTAGCATATGCCTCTTTTTTCTCTTCGTTGCTCCCTGCTGGTAGTGGAGATACCAATTTTTCAACTATCTTATTTACAACATAGTTCTCTATTTTGTCTTGGTTTTGTTCCTCTTTTTGGGCTCTAACCATAGCTATTGATGCAACGACTAGATCTCTAACCATAGACTCAACATCTCGTCCTACAAAGCCAACTTCGGTATATTTACTAGCTTCAACCTTTACAAATGGAACGCCCATCATCTTAGCAAGTCGTCTTGATATTTCAGTTTTACCAACACCTGTTGAGCCTATCATCAAGATGTTTTTTGGTGTGATCTCTTCTTGAAGCTCTTTTTGAAGTTGCAATCTTCTATATCTGCTTCTTAGGGCAACTGCTATGGTTTTTTTTGCTTTATGTTGAGCGATGATGTATTTATCTAGGTACTCTACTATCTCTTTTGGTGTTAAATTCAACTCTTTATTCCATCTTCTAGTGTTAATATTTTAATGTTTTGATTTGTATATATACAAAGTTCTGCGGCGATTTTTAAGCTCTCTTTTACAAGTTCAACTGCATCTATGCTTGAGTGTCTTCTTAAGGCTCTAGCAGCAGATATAGCGTAGTTTGAGCCGCTTCCGATGGAGGCTATCTCTCCATCTTCTGGCTCAACTACATCGCCATTTCCTGTTAATATAAATATGTGCTCTTTATTTAAAACTATCATCATAGCTTCCAATCTTCTTAGGATTTTATCTTTTCTCCAAGCTTTAGAAAACTCGATAACTGATTTTAAAAGATCTCCCTTTTTATCTTCTAAATATCCCTCAAACATCTCAAAAAGGTTAAAAGCATCAGCGGTACTTCCTGCAAAACCCGCTAAAATCTCTCCATTATAAAGAGATCTTATCTTCGTGGCATTTGCTTTTAGCACGGTGTTACCAAAAGTAACTTGTCCATCACCGCCTATAATAGCTCTATCTTTTGCCTTATAGGCCAAAATTGTTGTAGCTTCTAACATCACTCACCGATCACGCTTATGTGGAGTGAAGCATGTATGGAGTGGGCTAGTTTTAGATCAAGATCATGTTTTCCTGCGGTTTTTATAACATTTTTATCTGTTATATCTTTTTTCTCTATCTCAATGTTATGTTGCTCTTTTAAAGCCATAGCCACTTCATCTTTTGTTATTGAACCAAATAGATGCCCATTTTGTCCAAGTTTTTTAGTGATTTTAATTTCAAGAGTATCAAGTTTTTTTACCAGCTCATTAAGGTGTGCTATCTCCTCTTTTAGTTTTTTATTTGCCTCAATCTCATCTAGTTTGTGTTGCTCTAAAACCTCTGGAGTTGCGTGTTTTGCAAACCCTTTTGCTATTAGAAAGTTTTTTCCATAGCCATCTTTTACCTCTTTTATCTCACCTTTTTTACCAAGCGATTTTACATCTTTTATAAGTAATACTTTCACAGTTACCTCTCTATCTCTGATGGGTATGAAACGATCCCATATGTTAAGTTACTAATTTTGCTAAAGCCCATATTTCTAAGGATTCTAGCACAGTGTGCACTCCTGCTTCCAACATGACAATAGAGCACTAAATTTTCATCTTGAGCGAAGTTTGCAGCCTCAAATGATGCAAAAAAGTTACTAGTTGGAACTAAATTATCAGCACCTTTTATATGTCCTCTATCCCACTCCATAGGCTCCCTGACATCAACTAACCTAAAGTTTATCATACCAAGTTCTCTAGCTTCTAAAAGTGCAACTAGATCATCACCATCTAACTCAGGTGAGTTTAGAAGGTTTTGAGCCTCATCTTTACTTAAGCCTCTTGAGTGTGTGTGTGCTACTTCATCGGTTTGGAGCTCAAGAGCTTTTTGTTGTGCATATTCAGGTGTGCAGTAGATACCACAATGACAAACTCCATCTTCTGGTATCTCTTTTTCTATGGCTGGTTTGCAAGGGCAGATCCTATCATCTACGCTTTTTGCTTTGCCATCGACGGTCTCAACCATAAAACATGGACAAAAATATTTTCCATACATAAGCTTGTTTCTAGCAAGTCCTAACTGAACCCCCTCATTTACTTCAGCTTGTGGGTTATAAACCCAGTTGAAGCGACTTATGACCCCATCTGTAAACTTGATGGTTTTTTGTAGTTGATCTTGAAATTCGATTGAGTTTATATCTACTTTATTCATACTATCTCCTTGCTTTTCCGGCGATGATGAGTCTTAGAGCATTTAATCTTATAAAGCCCTCAGCATCTTTTTGGTTATAGACTTCATCTTTTTCAAAAGTGCTGTACTCTGGGTTAAATAGTGATTTTGTTGAAGTTCTACCTACAACAGTTACATTTCCTTTGTATAGTTTAAGTCTAACCACTCCCTCAACATTCTCTTGAGTTTTGTCGATGGCAGCTTGGAGCATCTCTCTTTCTGGGCTAAACCAATAACCTTGATATATCAGTTTCGCATAGCGAGGCATAAGCTCATCTTTTAGGTGCGATGCTTCTCTATCTAGTGTTATAGACTCTATGGCTCTATGAGCTTTTAGCATAATGGTTCCGCCTGGAGTCTCATAGCAGCCTCTAGCTTTCATACCAACATATCTGTTCTCTACAATATCAGCTCTGCCAATGCCATGTTTATTGCCATAATCATTTAGAGTTTTGAGTATGGTAGCTGGTGTCATTTGTGTACCATTTATGGCTACTGGGTCACCATTTTTGTACTCTATGGTTATATATTCAGGTGTATTTGTAGCTTTTTCTGGGCTTGTTGTCCATAGCCACATTGACTCCTCTGGTTCAGCATTTGGATCTTCTAGGTGAAGTCCCTCATAAGAGATGTGAAGCAAGTTTGCATCCATTGAGTAGGGTGATATTTTTGGATTGCCATTTTCATCTATGTGTTTTTGAGAGATCTCAATACCGTGCTCTTTTGCATAAGCTAAAAGTGACTCTCTTGAGTTTAGATCCCACTCTCTCCAAGGAGCTATAACAGTTATGTCTGGATTTAACGATAAATAACCTAGCTCAAATCTAACTTGATCATTTCCCTTTCCTGTTGCACCATGGCTAACTGCATCAGCTCCAACTTTAGTGGCTATCTCTATCTGTTTTTTGGCTATGAGTGGTCTTGCTATTGATGTTCCTAGGAGGTACTCACCCTCATAAATAGTGTTTGCTCTAAACATAGGAAATACATAATCTTTTACAAACTCTTCTCTTATGTCAAGTATAAATATATTTTCGCTTTTGATTCCCATCGCAAGTGCTTTGGCTCTAGCTGGTTCTACCTCTTCACCTTGTCCTAAATCCGCTGTAAATGTTACAACTTCAGCTTTGTAAACATCTTGAAGCCATTTTAGGATTATGCTAGTGTCCAATCCGCCAGAGTAGGCTAGTACAACTTTTTTAACATCTTTTTTCATAAAAAACCTTTGGAAGTATAAGAATTTAAGTGGGATATTTTACTATAAGTTAGATTAATTGTTATTAAGTGTCAAGAAGTGCATATTTGGTTTAAAGCTAAGAGAGATCTCTTAGCCTTTAGAATCAAAAAGCAACCCCCCAACATCTCTCATCTTTGGTAGTAGCTCAAAAGCAGCTTCAGCCGGATATCTTCTTAACATTTTGTCACTTTTTGTGTCGATAACAGATACATAAAAAATATCCTCTTTATCTACTCCAAATCTAAGTGATGTGTTAAACGGTGAAATCGCATCATTTAGCTCTTTTACAAGGTCATTTACATCATCTTTTGTAAAATCTATAGTCCCTTGGTTTTTTAGTTCTTCACTTTTTTGTTCACTTAATCTCATCTGCTCAATCGAATCCACTTTTTTGCCTAGTTGGGCCTCGTTTGTGCTTTGATGTGTCATTGTTGTTTGTTGAGTCCTTGCAACATTTGCTATACCATCCATGATACTCTCCTTGCAAATTTTATTAATAGTTATTGAACCAATTATCGACATTTTATCCTAATACTTTAATAAAAGTTATGATAATCTTTGCAAAAAGAAATCAATCAAATAATGAATCAATATATAAATCTCCTAAAAACCAATAATATTGTCAAGATTTTATCGAGTGTTCAGATGCTTGTATATTTTGGTGCATGGTTTAGCAATGTTGCTATATATACCCTTTTACTTGAGCTTAAGGTTGATGAAACTACAGTTGCTTTTGTTGCAATGCTTCACTTTATATCGGGCATATTTCAAGCCCCAATATCTGGTGCTATTATAGATAGGTTTAAGCCCAAAAAACTACTACTCTTTTTGATAATTTTGCAGTTTTTAGCCACTTTTGGCTTTTTAGGAGTCGATAATATTTCGCAACTTTGGCTACTTTATGTGCTAGTTTTTATAAAAATGGCAGCTGCTAGTTTTTACTTTACAACCGAGATGAGCCTTTTGCCAAAACTTTTAAATAGTGATGAGTTAAAAATAGCTAATGAGCTTCACTCAATCATCTGGTCACTAACTTACACACTTGGTATGATGCTTGGGGGATTTGTAGTCTATCTAAGCAGTGTAAAGATGGCGTTTTTACTAGATGTGTTTATGTTTGCTGTAGCTTTTTTTATGCTAAGTAGGCTTAAGATTGAGTTTATAGAGGGCAGGGTTTCTCAAAGCATAATCACTATGATGGCTGATACTCTAAGATACTTAAAATCAAACCAAAAAGCAGTGCATATAATGCTTCTTCACTCTATAGTTGGTTTTAGTGCATATGATGCTCTAGTGGCTCTAATAGCTGATAAATACTTCGCTTCTATACTAGCTATCTCTTTAGCTTTGGGATTTTTAAATGCTTCAAGGGCAATAGGGTTAGTCATTGGTCCTATGGTTTTAACAAAGTTTGTAAAAAATAGTACACTTTTTTATATCTTTATGGCTCAAGGAGTTGCACTTCTTATCTGGGCTATGGTTATGAAAAACTTCTATCTTTTGCTTATAGCTAGTGTTGGAGTTGGTTTTTTTAACACAACTTTATGGTCATATACATATACAATGCTTCAAAAAAATATAGACTCAAACTACTATGGCAGAGTAGTTGCATATAATGATATGCTATTTTTAAGTGCCGCTTCGCTTGTTTCTTATCTCATAGGCATACTTGCTAGTTCTAACTTTAGCCTTGAGAGCATTGCTATGATGATTGGCGGTGTATTTATGTGCGGCGGATTTTACTATTTGTGGGTTTTAAAGACTCAAGATATAAGGTGAGAGATGATTTTAAAAAGTGATGATGGCGATATAGATTTAGCTAAAGTTTTAAGGCTCTACCCTGCCGTTGAGGTTAACTATGAGGGCGAAATTGCCGAGATGAGCTTGGAGTGGTATGAGCTAAATAGCTCTAAAGTTAAGCTAGTTGATTATGTTTTAGTTTTTGATTTTACAAAGCATGGAAGTAAAGAGTTAGATAAAAAAAGATTTAGGTTTAAAAGTAAAGATGAGCTAATAGTAGCCATAAATGAGGTTGCTAAGTACTTATGATAAAAAGCGACACTAAAAGAGTTCTAAGCATCGCAGCTCCTGCTGCACTAAAACATCTTGTAGATATTTTACAAGTTCTAATCGATATGCTTATGGTTGGGGCCATAAGTGTTAGTGCTTTGGCTGCAGTTGGTATGAGTATGCAGTTTATTATGATGATAAATGTGCTTATGACACTATATGTTGTTGGCGGAAATGCACTTATATCTCGTTTTATTGGGCAAGGTAGAAAAAGCAGAGCTTCAGCACTTTTATACTCACTTAGCATTTTTGCTTTGGTGTTATCCATTGTAGTTAGCATCGCTTCATATTTTGGGAGTGAATCGCTATATATATGGATGGGTGCTAGTGGTGATGTGGTTGATGAGGGTAGTAAATATTTTAAGATCATATCGCTTGGATTTGTTTTTATATTTATAGATACACTTTTGTATAATGCACTCTCAGCCGCAGGAGATACAAAAACTTCACTCTACATCAAGTTGCTCTCAAGTGCCTTAAATGCTTTTTTAAACTATGTGCTTATATTTGGTCATTTTGGTTTTGAGGCCATGGGAGTTGAGGGGGCGGCTATTGCAACGGTGATAGCATACATATTTAACTCCACAATATATCTTATACTGATAAATAAAAGCTCATCAAAACTAAACTTCATACCTATTTTTAGGCTCTTTGATGTAAAAAGAGCCCTAAAGATCGGTTGGAGTGCGGCACTTGATCGTGGAATCAGTACATTTTCGTTTTTAATTTTTGTATCTATTATTGCCACTTATGGAACAGCGGAGTTAGCTGGGTACCAAGTTGGACTTAGAGTTGAAGGAATGGCTTTTATGCCAGGGTTTGGTTTTGCCATAGCAGCTTCAGCTTTGGTTGGACAGAGCTTAGGGCAAAAGGATAGAGATAAAGCCTTTAGAATGGGCATTATAAGTGGTAGAGTTGCATATATATTTATGGGAAGTGTTGGGGCTTTTTTGATCATTTTTCCGCAGTTTGTAGTGGGGCTTTTTACAAAAGATGCACAAACCATAGCCATAGCTTCATACTATCTTATACTAGTTGGTTTGGCACAAGTTCCACTTGCCATTATGTTTGTCTATTCAGCGGCACTAAGAGGAGCTGGAGCAACTAAGATAGCACTTAAGATAAATGTCGCTTCTATGTGGTTTTTTAGAGTTGTGCCATCATATATAGCTTATAAAATGGGGTGTGATATAATTGTCATTTTTATCATTATGAACATAGAGACACTACTAAAAGCGACAATATATTGGTATGTTTACAATAAAAGAAGTTGGTTAAATACAAGGATATAGGGCGATGAATAAAGAGGAGTATATAAAAAAAGTTGATGAGTTAAATCTCTACTCATATCACTACTATGTGTTAGATAAGCCAATAGTTAGCGATGAGTTTTACGATAAGTTATACCATGAAGTTTTGCAATATGAAGAGAATTATCCAGAAGATATTTTGCAAAATTCACCTACACAAAGGGTTGGGGATGTGCTATTGGAAGGATTCTCAAAAGCTACTCATCTTAGTAAAATGTGGAGTCTGGAAGATGTTTTTGATGAGGATGGACTTAAAAAATGGCTCATCAAAACATACAAACTAGATGAGCATATTACATTTTATTGTGAGCCAAAATTTGATGGTGCCTCATTAAATCTTATATATGAAGATGGGCTCTTAAGTAAAGCAATAACAAGAGGCGATGGAAGCGAGGGTGAGTTAGTAACTTCAAATGCAAAAACCATAAATAGCATTCCGCTTAGCATTGAGCATAAGGGTATTTTGGAGTTGCGAGGTGAGGTTGTCATATATAAAGATGAGTTTGAAAAGATTAATGCTCAAAGAGTAAAAGAGGGTGAGGCGGAGTTTGCAAACCCTAGAAATGCAGCTGCTGGGAGTTTAAGACAACTTGATCCTTCCATTAGTGCCGCTAGAGGTTTGGTTTTTTTACCATATGGAGTTGGGCAAAATTCACTTGCATATAAAAAATTAAGCCAGATGATGGAGTATGTTTACTCTTTGGGGTTTAAAAAACCGCCACTAAGAGCACTTTGCAGTGATGGCGATGAGATAGAGCAGTTTTATAAAAAACTACTAAATGCTAGAGATGAGCTACCTATGATGTTAGATGGAATGGTTATAAAAGTTGATGAGTTAGCAGCTCAGATAGATATGGGCTATACAGTCAAAAACCCCCGTTTTAGCGTGGCATATAAGTTTCCAGCTCAAGAGAAGATGAGTGTTGTAAAAGATATAGTTTTTCAAGTTGGACGAAGTGGAGTTGTTACACCTGTTGGAGTTGTTGAGCCAACAGATATTGATGGAGTTGTGGTTGAGAGAGCCACACTTCATAACTTTGATGAGATTGCTAGAAAAGATATTCGCATAAACGATAGAGTCATCATTGTTAGAAGCGGTGATGTTATACCTAAGATAGTAGAGGTTTTAACTAGTTTTAGAGATGGCACTCAAAAAAAGGTAAAAAGAGTGGAGTTTTGCCCTGTTTGTGGAAGTGAACTGCTAGATGAGGGGGCTTTGATAAAGTGTCAAAACCTTAAGTGTGAAGCTAGAGTTATAAACTCCATTATATATTTTGCTTCAAAGCCTTGTCTAAACATAGATGGGCTTGGCTCAAAGATAGTTGAAGCACTCTACACATCGGGGCTTGTTAAAAACTTAGCAGATATATTTTCTCTAAAAAAAGATGATCTTTTAAGACTAGAGGGCTTTAAAGAGAAAAAAGCACAAAACCTACTAGATGCTATAGAGGCTTCAAAAGGGTGTGAATATGGCCGTTTTATAAATGCTCTAGGCATAGAGCACATTGGCGAAGTGGCTTCAAGAGTTTTGAGTGATAGTTTTGGGTCTGATTTTATCAAAGCTACAAAAGAGGAGCTAATGGCACTTGATGGTTTTGGAGTGGAGATGGCTGAGTCTATTTTGGAGTTTGTTAGGGTAAATGGCGAGAGCATAAAAGAGTTGGAATCTTTAGTGCAGCCAGAACAGAGCATAAAAATTGAGGCAAAAGAGAACCCATTTAAGGGTAAAAGTATTGTTTTAACAGGCACAATGAGCCAAAGTAGAGATGCCATAAAAGATATGCTTGAAGCTCTTGGAGCTAAAATAAGCTCAAGTGTAAGTAAAAAAACCGCCTATCTTGTGTATGGTTTAGATGCAGGAAGTAAGTACGATAAAGCCCTATCTTTAGGAGTTACACTGCTTAGTGAAGAACAGATGAGAGGAATGATAGATGAGGCTTGATAGCTACTTGGCTCAAAATAATCTAGCACTTAGTAGAAATAAAGCTAGGGAGATGATAGAGAGTAATCTTGTAAAGGTAAATGGAAAAATCGCTCAAAAAACTTCGCTTGAAGTTCAAGATAGCGATGATGTGGTTGTGCTTGAGCATAAAAACTTTGTATCTCGATCTGCTTATAAGCTTGAGTATTTTTTAGAAGAGCTAGATATCGTTTTAGAAGATAAAAATGCACTAGATATTGGTGCTAGTAGAGGCGGTTTTACTCAGGTGCTTTTAAATCGTGGTATAAAGAGTGTTAGTGCGGTTGATGTAGGAACTAACCAACTTCACCAGCTCATAGCAGATGATAGTAGAGTTAATGTGTTTGAGCAGTGTGATATTAGGGATTTTAAAAGCGAGAGCGGTTTTGATATAGTAGTGAGTGATATATCTTTCATATCGCTTCATTACATACTTAATGATATTGATCGTTTAGCAAAAAGCGATATTGTGCTACTTTTTAAGCCACAATTTGAGGTTGGAATCGATGCTAAGCGGGACTCAAATGGTGTTGTTTTAGATAAAAAAGCCATAGATAAAGCGATGATAAAATTTGAAGATGCCGCGACATTAAAAGGGTGGAGTCTAGAAGCTAAAGCCCCAGCAAAAATTAGCGGAAAAGAGGGAAATGTTGAGTATTGTTACTACTTTAAAAAATAGCATACAAAGCATCGCTATTGGCGGTTTTGATGGTATGCACATAGGTCATCAGACTCTTTTTAGAGCACTTGGGAAAAATGGTGCCATAGTTGCTATTGAGACAGGTTATGCGAACCTAACACCAGCAAAACTAAGAGAAAAATATACACACTATCCCATAATTTATCTTGACTTAGCCAATATAAAAGAGCTAGAGGGTGCGGAGTTTGTGGAGTTTTTAAAAGAGAGATTTCACTCGCTAGAGAAGATTGTAGTAGGGTATGATTTTCATTTTGGAAAAGATAGAAAATATTCACATAAAGATCTATCTAACTTTTTTGATGGCGAAGTAGTGGTTGTTGATGAGGTAAGGCATAATGATGAGTCGGTGCACTCAAGAACCATTAGAGAGAAGCTAAAAAAAGGCGACATCGGCGGTGCTAATGCTTTTTTGGGACATAACTACACCATAGATGGCAAAGTAGTAGCTGGGCAGGGCATAGGCAAAAAAGAGCTTGTAGCTACTATAAATCTACTCTCAAGAGATCAACTTATGCCATTTGAGGGGGTTTATGCGACATTAACCAAGATAGATGATGAGGAGCATTTTCACCCATCTGTTAGTTTTGTTGGGCATAGAGTAAGTACCGATGGGAGTTTTGCTCTTGAGAGCCACATACTAGATGGTGAAGTTTTTTGCAAAGAGAGAGCTTCAATAAGTTTTGTTTCATACATCAGGGCAAATAAAAAGTTTGACTCACTAGATGAGCTAAGAGTTGCCATAAAAAAAGATATAGATATAGTAAAAAGGGAGCTAAAATTTTTACAATTATAAGAGAGTACCTACAAAGTAGCGGAGTAAATTTTAAGTTTGCACAAAATAGAGATGATTTTAAAGTAGATGAGCTAAGTGACATATCTCCTAAAAATCGTGGTAATTTTTTGATACTAAGAGTACTAAAAAGAGATCTTAGCACTTGGGAGATGGTGGATCTGTTTGCATCTTTTTTAAAGATACCATCTCAAAAAATCGGCATAGCTGGGCTTAAAGATAAACATGCAACCACAACTCAGTACATCTCCATAGAGCTAAAATATGAAAATGAGTTAAAAAAATTTAGTCATAAAGATATTGAGATTTTAGAGATCTTTAAGAGCGATAAATCGATCCAAATGGGTGAGCTTTTAGGAAATAGGTTTAGTATAAACCTCTTTGGAGTCGATAACATAAAAGCTGGTCGCATAGAAAAAAGTGCAAGAGCTATAGCGAAATTTGGTTTGCCTAACTATTTTGGTTACCAAAGGTTTGGTTATGATAACTCAAGCATAAAACAAGCACACGATTTAGTTGAGGGCGAGTTGTTTGTAAAAGATGCAAAGTTAAAAAACTTTTTGTACTCGATTTATCAAAGCTATTACTTTAACAAATGGTTAGCCCATCGTGTGAGATTAAGCCTTGAAGCAGCTTCAAAAGAGTTGGTTATGGTTAATGGTGATATTTTAAATGCTAAAGTTATAACGGGACTTTTGTGTGGTAGAGGTGCAAAAAAGGCGACAAAAGATGCAAGAGAGATTGAGCGGCTTTATGATGATGAGTTTTTGCAGATAAAAGGGCATAGAAGGGACGCTATAGTCTATGTAAAAGATATAGAGTTTAAGTTTGATGTTACAAAAAAGATGTTAAATATATCTTTTACAATGCCAAAAAGCTCATACGCTACGGTTTTTTTAGAGTCAATTGCTGGTAAAAACTTTAGTGCAAAAGAGTGATTATTATAATAGTTTAATACTACTTAAAGTATAATCACACAATTTTTATATAAAACGAGGGAGTGCTTTATGGGTGAATTATTCACTTTTTTTGGTCTTATTTCTCACGAAAAAAGCTTTATTTATCTAACACATATGCTACTTAGTGCTGGAATCATCATAGTTTTAGTTAAGATGGCTATGAAAAATCTTAAGGTTGTTCCAACTGGTGCACAAAATGTTATGGAAGCTTATGTTTTGGGTGTGCTTAAGATGGGTAGCGATGTAATGGGAAAAGAGGCAGCTAGAAGATATCTGCCGCTTGTGGCTACTATTGGTCTATTTGTAGGGGTTGCAAACTTGGTTGGTGTAGTACCTGGCTTTGAAGCACCAAGTGCATTTTTAGAGTTTGCTCTAACACTTGCTATAGCTGTTTTTATATACTACAACTTTGAGGGTATTAAAAGACAAGGGCTTATCAAATACTTTAAGCACTTTTTAGGACCTGTTTGGTGGTTATACTGGTTAATGTTTCCAATAGAGATAGTTTCACATTTTTCTCGTTTAGTTTCACTTAGCTTCCGTCTTTTTGGTAATGTTAAGGGTGATGATATGTTCTTAATGGTTATTTTGATGTTAGCCCCATGGTTACTTCCTATGATACCTTATGCACTTTTAACATTTATGGCATTTTTACAAGCATTTATATTTATGATGCTAACTTATGTTTATTTAGGCAGTGCAATCGCAGTTGATGAGAGTCACTAACTAAAAACCTATGCAAAAAGAGAGATTTGATAAAATCACTAGCTTTTTGCTAGGTGCTTCTTGGGCTATTATTATATTTGGCTCGATCATAATCTTCAATCTGTTTCTATTTTTAGGCTTCGCACTTTCGCTTTTTATAACTGTCACTTTTGTGGTTTTTAGTATGTTTTTGATACTAGCACTTGATTACTTTGTCATAAATAGACAAAAATTTTATGAACTTCAAAAACAGACAAAACTTTTAGAAAAATTATATGATAAAGATACTAGCAACCATAGTGATGCTGCTTAGTTTTAGCATCTTTTACCTCTCTCAAAAACATAACATAGAATCACTCGATCTGCTAAAGCCATATAAAGAGGATGTATGCAAAGAGTTTGGTGGAGTGTTAAATTTCAAATTAGGTGATGATGCAACTATATCTTGTCTTAGCGATGAATTTGCCATAGAACTAGGAGATGCGAAAGATTGGGATCTTCTTGTTGGAAAAGCTTTGTATGCTTCCATTCAAACACTTAAAAAACCAGCTATTGCGGTAGTTATGAGCAATGAGAGAGATGTTGCTAAGCTTAAAAATGTAGCACTTACTTATGGCATCAAGGTTATAGAGTTAAAGCAAAAATAGAGTTAAACTTTTACCCTATCTTTTAGTGCTCTACTAAGTGAGAGAGTGTCAATGTTTTCTAAGCTAACACCTGTTGGAACACCTTGGGCTATACGGGTGTAGCTTAAGTTAAATTCGCTTAGTTTATCTTCAATGTAGAGCATCAAAGCATCGTTTTGAATGGATGGAGTTAGTGCAAAAACAATCTCCTCCACACCGCTATTAACATTAGTTATGAGTTTTTGCATAATGGTCTCATCGAGTCTATCTAACACAAAATAGTAACCATCAAAAAGTGCATTCTCCTCAAGTAAAAGTATATCTTTAGCACTCTCAACTATGCAAAGAAGTGCTTTGTCTCTTCGCTCATCAGAGCATATGTGGCAGATCTCATCTTCACACATTCCACCACAAACACTGCACTCTTTTATGTGTGAGAGGGCATCTTCAATGGCTTGAGTTAGTTTTAATGCACAAAAATTATCTCTCATAACCATATGGTAGGCTAATCTTATGGCAGATTTTTTGCCTATGGTTGGTAAAAGTTCTAGTGCTTCAACTAGTTTGTTAAACTTTTGTAGTGAGTAGCTCAAGGGTTTACTCCATTTGGTAGAAGTAAAAACATATTTAACCTAGCCTTTAATCTTCCAGCTAAAGCCTCATCGTCTAAAAAAAGATCAGCCCTATTGCTACCTTTTATGGCTCCACCTCTATCTTGTGCTACAACTATGGTATCTTTAGCAAAGTTATCATCCCTTGCACTTATATATAAAAGTGAGCCTAAATTTATAAATTCACTATCTACCGCTATGCTTCTATTTGATGTTAGTACAACTCCCATGGCTCCAATGGCTGGGGTATTTTTTTGAGTGAAAAAGACTTTAGATCTGTTTTGATGGAGTACTTCATTGGCTCTTTTTGGGTTTTTAAGTAGCCACTCTTTTATGCTTTGCATAGAAACATTTGAGCTCTTTAGTTCGTTTTTTTCTATGAGATATTTGCCAATAGAGCTATATTTGTGGCCATTTTGATTTTCATAGCCTATGTAGATTGAGCTTCCATCATCAAGTTTTACAACTCCAGAACCTTGAACTTCTAAAAAAAATAGATCTATTTGTGAGTCCACATAACAGATGATTTTTGCATCAACTCCATTTTTGTCTATATTGGCTCTATCATCATATGGCACGAGCCTATTGCCATTTAGTTTTCCTCTTAATCTATACTTTTTTAACTCCTCATATTGTGAGCCAAGATCAACTATGATGAGATCTTTTGGGGTTGAGTAGATTGGGTAAATGTAGGGTGTCTTCTTGCTTAAACTCCCTTTTAATGTTGGTTCATAATAGCCTGTTAACAGCCCATCATTCTCTTTTGTTATGTTGTTTTTAACAAGGTATGGTGTGAAGTTTTGTGTGAAAAAACTCTTTGCATCATCTGCTAGTTCCGCTTTGTCGCACAACTCTTTATAGATGGCTTTTGTTTTTGTGTTTTTGCAATCTTGCACAAAAAACTCTAACTCTTTTTGGTGGTTTTGGTTTTGCCAATTTGGCAGACTGCTAAAGGTTGTTTTTGTGTATATTGACTCAGGAATTTGAGGTTTTTTTTGACATCCACTAAGTAGTAATATGATTGATAAAAGTGTGTAAAATAGATAGTTTTTCATAGCCGAAATTATACTTAGATTAATTTAAAAACAGTATAATTGGCGAAAAAATTTTATGAGGTATATTTAGTTAATTATGGAAGAATTAAGTTATTATGAGATCTTAGAAGTATCGCAAAGTGCAGATAAAGATACTATAAAAAAAGCCTATAGAAAAATGGCAAAACTCTATCACCCCGATAAAAATCCAAATAATGAAGAGGCCGAACATAAGTTTAAACTCTGCAATGAGGCTTATCAATGTTTGAGTGATGATAAGCAGCGAAGCATCTACGATAGATATGGCAAAGAGGGACTTCAAGGTATGGGTTCTAGTAGAGGTAGAAGTAGTGGTTTTGATGATCTTGGCTCTATTTTTGAGGAGATGTTTAGCGGATTTGGCTCGGGTAGAAGAAGAGCAAATCCGGCTGATATGGACAAATACCCACTAGATATGAACATTGAATTAAACATAAGCTTTAATGAAGCGGTTTTTGGGTGTGAAAAAGAGATAAGTTATAGGTACAAAAAAAGTTGTAACTCTTGCAAGGGAACAGGTGCAAAAGATGCAAAACTAGCAACTTGTGCATCTTGCGGTGGACAAGGACAGGTATTTTTAAAACAAGGTTTTATGACTTTTTCACAAACTTGTCCAGATTGCCAAGGTGTTGGAAGTAGGGCTGGGCAAAAGTGTCCAGATTGTAAGGGCGGTGGTTTTGAAGAGGTTAGCGATAAGATAAGCATCAAGATTCCAGCAGGGGTTGATGATGGAAATCGCCTAAGAGTTTCAGGTAAAGGAAATGTTAGTAAACGAGGCAATAGAGGTGATTTGTATGTCACTTTTAGTGTTGAGGAAGATAAACACTTCATAAGAGAGGGGAGCAATGTTTTTATCTCTATGCCGATCTTTTTTACTCAAGCGATTATGGGTACAACCATAAAAGTTCCATCACTGCGGGGTGAGCTTGAGCTAAATATAGAAGCCGGAGTTAAAGATAAACAGCACTTTGTGTTTCGCCGTGAGGGAATTGATGATGTTCATGGGCATGGTAGGGGTGATTTTATAGTTCAAGTTGACATAACTTATCCTAAAAAACTAAGCAATGAGCAAGAGGAGTTACTTTTAAAACTTCAAGATAGTTTTGGCATAGAGTCAAAGCCACACGAGGGTATTATCGATAAGATGAAGAGTTGGTTTAAGTAAAAATGAATAGAGAAAACTTAGCCCAAAAGATCTCATCTATATCACTTTCTCTGTTTAGAAAAGATTTTTTTGGGTTATATCATGGTTCTATTTCAGCAAAAACCGAATCAAATAGATTTCTCATAAATAAAAAAGAGGCAGTGTTTGATGCTATTGATAATAGCTCACTAATAGAGCTCTCTTATAAGCAAGATTATAGATGGCAAGAGGCGAGTGTGGATGTTGAGTTGCACCACTCCATATATTCGCAGATACTAGATGCAAAGTTTGTTAGTTTTACCATTCCTCCTTTTGTTACTGCTTACTCACTAGAACATAACATCATCATTCCAAAAGATTATTTTGGCTATATGTATTTAGGAAGTATTGAGATAGTTGATCCTAAAAACTTTGATGATTGGTATGAGAGAGCTATAAGTGAGATACCACAATATTTTATCAACAAACGAAAAGATATTATGGTTATAAGAGGTTATGGCATATATACTTACAATATGGACCTTTATGAGATGATTAAAAAGTTAGCAATCTTAGAAAGAAGTGCAAGATTGCTACTTTTAGACAAGTCTTAATCTAGCAGTTTTATGGCATCAAAAGCTACATCAAAAACTTGTTTTAGCTCATTTTCGCTTATGATATATGGTGGCATAAAGTAGATAGTATGTCCAAGCGGACGAAGCAAAACCCCATTTTTTAAACCATACTCATAGACTCTTAGCCCAACTCTATCTTCACTTTTGTACCCAACTATGTCAAGTGCCGCCACCATACCTGTTTGTCTTATGTTAGTAACTCTTTTTAGGGTTTTAAATCTCTCTAGCTCTTTTGCCATAAAAGCACTTAAGGCTCTATTTTTTTCTATAATATTTTCATTTTCAAATATATCTAGCGTAGCATTTGCAGCAGCACAAGCTAGGGCATTTCCTGTGTAGCTATGAGAGTGTAAAAATGCTTTTTGCTCACTATAATCACAATAAAACTTTGCATAAATTTCATTGGTTGTAATAACAACAGAGAGCGGTAGATATCCACCTGTTATGGCTTTAGATAGCACTAAAAAATCGGGTTTTACATCGTGGCTTATGGTTGCAAACATCTCACCGCTTCTACCAAAACCAACCATAACCTCATCGGCTATTAGATGAATATCATATTTTGTACAAATCTCTCTAGTTAGTTTTAAAAAAAGCGGGTGGTACATATGCATATTCCCAGCTCCTTGAATGAGCGGTTCTAATATAAGTGCACTTATATTTTGTGAGTGTTTTTGACATAGTTTTTCAAACTCCATAGCCGCCTCTTTAGCTGCTTCTATGGTCGCATCTTTTGGAGTTGGGGTTTGTATGGTTTTTAAAAGAAGTGGTTTGTATGTCTCTTTGTAGAGTTCAACATCGCCAACGCTAAGAGCTCCTATGGTTTCACCGTGATATGAGTTTGTTAGTGAGACAAATATATCTTTTGTTTTGTTAGAGTTTTTGTGAGCATGAAAACTCATCTTAAGTGCTACCTCAATGGCACTTGAGCCATTATCAGCATAAAAACATTTGTCTAGGTTTGTTAGTTTTGTTAGTCTTTGTGATAACCTTATGATACCCTCGTGAGTAAAACCAGCCAAAATGACATGCTCTAGGGTTTGAAGTTGCTCTTTTATTTTTTGGTTTATGTAGCTATTTGTATGTCCAAAAGCATTCACCCACCAGCTACTTATGGCATCTATGTAGCGATTTGACTCAAAATCCTCAAGATATACACCATAAGCTTTTTTTATGGGTATGAGTGGTAAAAACTCATGATCTTTCATTTGTGTGCAAGGGTGCCATAAAACCTCTAAATCTTTAGCTTTTAACTCACTATTTTTCACAAAAGACTCCTCTATTTATCAAGAATTAATGCTTAATTTTATAAAATAACAAAATTATACCTAAAGGGCTTTTATTTATTATGATTACTTGGATGCAAAAGAAGAAAAAATACCTCATAGTGACAATTTGGGTCTCAACTATAGCTTTCGTTGGAGCGGGATTTGTTGGATGGGGTCAATATAGTTATGGCGATAAAGCGAGTGCAGTTGCTAAGGTTGGAAGTGTCGATATTTCAATGGGTGAGTTTCAAAAAAACTACTCAAATCTATATGCCCAATATAACCAGATGTTTGGCGGTGAGTTTGACAAAGAAAAAGCTAAAGCTTTTGGACTTCAATCACAAGCACTTGAACTTTTGATAAATCAAGCTTTGGTTTTAAATCTTGCAAAATACTATGATATAGAAGTTAGCGATGAGGAAGTTGCTAAAGATATCACTAGTCGTGACTATTTTCATGTTGATGGCAAGTTTGATAAAGCTGGATATGAAGATATATTGGCTAGAAACAATATAAACAAAAAAGAGTATGAGCAGGGCATAAAAAAAGAGCTAATCATAACAAAGCTGTTATCACTTATGGATGCTAAAACAAACGAAAATGAGCAAGGTATTATTGATTTTGCACTTGGTATTGCAGATAAGATAGAGTACAAAGTGTTAGATCCAAAGTTAGCCAAAGTTAGTGTTGATGATGAAAAGCTACATGAGTTTTGGGAAAAAAGCAAAAATGATTTTATGAGTGAGCCAAGTTATGATGTTGAGTACATAGAGGTTCCAATAACAAAACTATCATTAAGTGAAGATGACATAAAAGCTTACTATGATGAAAATAAAGAGTCCCTAAAAGATGATGATGGAAAGCTTTTAACGCTAGATGATGCAAAAGATAAAATCATAATGGCTCTTAGTACTAAAGAGAGCAAAACCCAAGCATTGAAGGCTTATGTAGCATTTAAAAAGGGCGAAGATAGCACTTATGAAGTGAAAAAAGTGACGATCTCTAGCTCACAAAACCCTTTCAATGATGAGATACTTAGTGATATAGCAGCACTCAAATCTAGTAGTGATTTGCTAAAACCCATAGAGTTTAACTCTAAGTTTTACTCATTTAAAAAAGTCTCCACAAACGAGGCAAAACCAAAAAGTTTTGAAGAAGCAAAACAGAGTGCTATGGCACAATATGTAGAGGCTGAACAAAGAAAACAGGTGGCACTTGAAGCTACTAGTAGTGTTAGTGATTTTAGTGGTGATGTTAGTGATTTTGTAAATCATGCAAACGCTTCATCGCTAATACTTTTGGATGATAAAGAAAAAGGAGAGTTTTTAAATGCTCTTATGGTTTCGCAAAAATCTAAAGATTTTGTGACCCTTAGCAATGGAAAAATGGTTTTATATAAAATCTTGGAACAAAAAGTGCTTACTAACAACAACAAAGAGATCTCTGTGGCTGAGTTAAAAAGTAGATTGTTTAACGAAGGACTTGTTAAAATTCTAAAACAAAAGTACAAAACAGAGATTTTTTTAAAAGAAGGGATATAAGTGAATAGGACCGTTTTAGCCATAGATATAGGATCAACAAAAGTTTGTGCTGTTATAGCAGAGATCGGTAGTGATGGCGAAATATCTATAACGGGTGCTGGTGTAACAAAAGCTCAAGGGCTAAAAAGAGGTAGTATTGTAAATATTGACTTAGCTGCTAAGAGTATAAAATCTGCCCTTGAAGATGCTAGAAGGATCTCTGGAAGTACTATAAATAGTGCCATAGTTTCTATCTCAGGAGCTTATGCTAAGGGTATAACTTCAGATGGCATAGTAAATATCCAAAGCAAAGAGGTAACTTACTCTGAGATAGAGCGAGTTATGCAAACCGCTTTATATAACGCTAACATTCCTCACGAATTTGAGGTGCTTCATGTGCTACCTTATAACTTCAAGATAGATGATCAAGATAGCAACATAGAAGATCCACTTGGTATGGATGCTTCTAGATTAAGAGCTCAAGTATATATCATAACCACTCAAAAATCATTTTTAAATAACCTTAGAAAAACAGTAAAAACTGCTGGATTGGAGATAGAAAATATAGTTTTAAGTGGCTATGCTTCGTTAATATCTACCATAAATGATGATGAAAAAGAGCTTGGAGCTGTTGTTATAGATATGGGTGGCAATAGCTGTAACCTAGCTATACACTCTGGAAATTCAGTGAGATATGTAGAGTTTTTGGGTGTTGGTTCACATCATGTTACAACCGATTTATCTATGGCACTGCACACTCCAATAGAGGAAGCCGATAAAGTCAAGCTAAGATATGGCTCACTTAGTGAAAGTGGCGGTGGGCTTATAGAAGTTCCAACTATCGGTGTTGAGAGTGATAAGCAAGAGGTTTCACTTGATGTTGTTAGAAATGTAGTTTATGCAAGAGTAGATGAGACTCTAAAACTATTGGCACACTTTTTAGAAAATAGCGGACTTATTAAAAATATCGGTGCTGGTGTTATTTTAACTGGTGGTTTTTCCAAAATGGAAGGCATTAGAGAGTTGGCCGTTGCGATATTTGGTTCTATGCCTGTTAGACTAGCTAGACCAAAAGAGTTAAATGGACATTTTGAGTCACTAAGAGGTCCAGAATTTGCTAGTGCTATAGGACTTGTGTTATATGCTGCAAAACCATATACGCTATATGAAATAGATGTAAATAAACATATAAGAAGAAATGAGATAGTTCCATCTGAGGCAAAAAAATCACTCTCTAACTTAAGAGAGAGTACTGTAAAACAAGAGAGTCTACAAAAAAGCGACTTAAATAGTGAGTCTAGTTTAGATAAATCAAAGGTTAGTAAAGATGGTATGGTGATGCTAGGTGCGAAAAAAGTAAAAAAAGCTAAAGATAGCAATGAGCCAAATGTTTTTAATAAGATTTGGAACTGGGCAACGCAATTATTTTAAGGAGAGAAGATGGAACCATTTATAGTAGAAGAATCAGTTCAAGTTAGCGGAGCAAGAATTGTAGCCATAGGTGTTGGTGGTGGTGGAAGCAATATAATAAGTCGTATAAATAAATCTGGTGTTAGTGGTATAGAGTTAGTTGCTGCTAATAGTGACATACAAGCATTAGATGGTTTAAAAAATATAAAGACTATTCAAATCGGTCCAAAACTTACAAAAGGATTAGGTTGTGGAATGAAGCCAGAGATTGGCCGTGAAGCAGCTCTTGAATCACAAGAGGAGATAAGAAGTGCTCTAATGGGGGCCGATATAGTTTTTGTCTCAGTAGGACTAGGCGGGGGAACAGGAACGGGAGCTGCTCCTATTGTAGCTAAGATAGCCAAAGAGATTGGCGCACTAACCATAGCTGTTACTACTAAACCATTTGGTTTTGAGAGCCCAAAAAGAACAAAATTAGCAAAAGCTGGGCTTGAAGAGTTAAAACAAGAGAGTGACTCTATCATAGTTGTTCCAAATGATAAACTTCTCTCAGTTATAGATAAAAAACTCGGTGTAAAAGATAGCTTTAAGATAGTTGATAGTGTCTTAGCCCAAGCTGTTAGTGGAACAGCTGGAGTTATATTAGCTAGTGGCGAAGATGACATCAACATAGATTTTGCAGATTTTAAAACTGTTATGAGTCACAAAGGTATGGCACTTATGGGGATGGGTGAGAGTGGCGGCGAAAACGCAGCTTATGAGGCTATAAAAAGTGCCATAGAGTCACCACTTTTAGACAATGTATCTATTGATGGTGCTATGGGTGTGCTTGTTCATTTTTATATCCATTCAGATTTTCCTATGCTAGATATTTCTGAGGCTATGAATGTTATAAGAGAGAGCGTTCATGAAGATGCGGATGTGATTTTTGGAACAACTACAGATAATAGCTTGGCTGTTGATTATGTAAAAATAACAGTAGTAGCAACAGGGTTTGATAGAGCATCAAAAACCCAAACTTCAGCATCTAGTGCGACTGAGTCAAAAGGTGAACCATCCCTTAGAATGCTTAGACCAAAGTTAGCTGTTGGAAGTGATTTGGATCTTGATTCACTAGAGACACCAGCTTACATAAGACAGCAACTAGATTGATCCTAAAGGGTTTTATAAAACATAAACCAATCATTTGATAAAATCTCTTTTATCATTTGATTAAGGATTTTTATGTTTGAAACCGTCATAGGACTTGAAGTTCATGTCCAGTTAAACACCAAAACAAAACTTTTTTGTTCATGCCCAACTAGTTTTAACCACAAACAAAATACAAACACTTGCCCAACTTGTTTGGCTCTACCTGGAGCCTTGCCTGTTTTAAACAAAGAGGCACTTCACAAATCAATTATGTTAGCAACAGCCCTAAATGCGAAAATAAATAAAACATCATATTTTGATAGAAAAAGCTACTTCTATCCAGATAGCCCATTAGCTTACCAGATAACGCAACTATACACACCAGTGTTAGAGCATGGAGAATTAAGAATAGATTTTGAAGATGGCACCCACAAAAACATAAGGGTAAATAGAGCTCATATAGAGGCTGATGCGGGTAAAAACATACATGAAGGAGCCATCTCTAAGGTCGATTTAAATCGTGCTGGAACCCCGCTTTTAGAGATTGTTAGTGAGCCAGATCTCAGCTCGGCTGATGAAGCAGTGCTTTATCTTAAAAAACTCCACTCAATTATAAGATTTTTAAATATTAGCGATGCAAATATGCAAGAGGGATCATTTAGAGTTGATGTCAATGTCTCTATTCGCCCAAAAGGTGATAAAAATCTCTACACTAGGGTTGAGATAAAAAATATAAATAGTTTTAGATTTATCCAAAAAGCCATAGAGATAGAGCTTGAGCGACAAATAGATGCTTGGGAAGATGGAACCTATAAAGATGAAATAGTGCAAGAGACTAGACTTTTTGATCAGGCAAAACAAGAGACAAGAAGTATGAGAGGCAAAGAAGAGGCGGCGGATTATAGGTATTTTCCAGAGCCAGATCTACTAAGGGCTGTTATTGATGATGAGATGCTTAGTAAATTTAGTCATATTCCAGAACTTCCAGATGCGAAAATGGATAGATTTGTAAAAGATTATGGCATGAGCGAGTACAATGCAAGTGTGTTAACTTCAACTCCTGAAATGGCTAGATATTTTGAGGCTATGCTAGAGCAAGGCGTTGGTGCTAAAAATGCTACAACTTGGCTAAGTGTCGAGCTTATGGGTAGATTTAAAGGTGATGTAAATATCTCAAATTCACCAGTTGATGCACTAACTTTAGCAACATTGGTTAAGCGAATTGAAGATGGCACAATTAGTGCAAAAGCTGCAAAAGATGTGCTTGATTATCTGATGGAGCATAAAAACAGTGTTGATGAAGTTATAGAAAAACTCGGCTTAAAACAGGTGAGTGATAGCGGTGCGATTGAGGCGATTTGCGATGATGTTATAGCTAAAAATGTGGACAAAGTTGCTGAGTATAAAAGTGGAAAAGATAAACTTTTTGGTTTTTTTGTAGGGCAAGTTATGAAAGAGTCAAAAGGGAGTGCAAACCCTCAAACGGTAAATGAGATCTTAAAAGCAAAATTGGGCTAATTATGGATAAAATCGGAGTTATCGGTGCTGGAAAATGGGGGAGTGCATTAGCTTTTGCTATGAGCTTTAAAAATGATGTCTATATAACCTCAAGAACCACACAAAAACTAGATAACTTTTTGCCATTAGAGGAGCTTTTAGAGTTAAAATATATCATTATAACCGTTCCCGCTCAAGAGGTATCCGCTTGGCTGAGTGAAAAATTTCTATTTAAAGATCAGAAGATTTTAGTCGCCTCAAAAGGTATAGAGGCAATAAGCGGGAGATTTTTAAATGAGATATATGAGAGCTTCATCCCAAAACAAAACTTAGCCTATCTATCTGGTCCATCATTTGCTGCTGAGGTTGTAAACTCACTTCCAACCGCACTTGTCATAAACTCCTACAATGAGCAACTAGCCAATACTTTTTCATCATTTTTTCCAACATTTATAAAGACTTATATATCGGATGATGTCATAGGTGCTGAAATCGCAGGAGCATATAAAAATGTCATAGCCATAGCGGCTGGGATTTGCGAGGGGCTTGGACTTGGTAAAAATGCCGCCGCTTCTCTTATAGCTAGAGGTTTGGTGGAGATGCACAGGTTTGGTTTAAAATATGGTGCAAAAGATGAGACTTTTTTAGGGCTTAGTGGTGCTGGTGATTTGGTACTTAGTGCAACTTCAACAATGAGTAGAAACTTTAGGGTAGGGCTTATGTTGGCTAGTGGTATGAAACTAGAAGCTATACTTAAGGAGCTAGGTGAGGTTGCTGAGGGTGTTGGAACAGCTAGGGCACTACATGAAATATCTACAAAAAATGGCATATATCTACCAATTGCTAAAGAGGTTTTTTTGATCCTTGAGGGTAAAAACCCGCAAGAATCACTCAAAGATCTGCTTAGAAGTTAAGCGGAGCTAAAGCTAAAAACTATACTTAGCACATTTTGTTATAAGCTGCTATTTTGCAAAATATATAAAGCTGCCTTTTGCACATCATCCTTGGCTATTTTGCCATCAAGTGGTGGCATATGCCCAAACTTTTCTATAGTCGCCTTTGGAAAAAGCATCTTATCTTCACTAGGATTAAGGGCATAATCAACTATATATGCAAGTTGCTTTTGCTGTGTATCGAAGTGCTCTCTAGCTTTTTTCGCTAGTGCCCAGTATGGCGGTGCCTTCATATTGTCAAGTTTCTCTTTTGATGTAACCCCCATAACATGACACCCGCCACAGTGTTTAACTGCTAAATCTTCATTTTCATTAGCATTTAAGATAAAGACGATAGCAAATAACAATAAAAAACCCTTTTTCATAATCTATCCTTAAAATTCAGATAACTTTGCATAATAACATAAATATCTTAAAAATCTTTAATTTAATGGAAAAATTATAAATTACATCAATTTAAATAATATTTATTAACAGAAATTGTTAAAGGATAACTTAAGACATTTCTATTAAAATTGTGTTGTTATAAAAATAAATAATGAAAATTATTATTTTATATGATTAAAATTAGGAGTTTTTCATGGCTTGTGATACAGGTGTAAAAGCAAGAAAACAAAAAGCAACAGAGATACAAGAACAAAATATAGAACAAAATAAAAAGGAGAAAAAAATGAGTTCGACAATGGTTTTAAGAGAGATGCCACAATTTGAGATGAGTGCATACAATGCACAAACAGGGCACTACACAACTGTAAAAAGTGAAGATTATAAAGGCAAATGGAGTGTGATTTGTTTCTATCCAGCGGATTTTACATTTGTCTGTCCAACTGAGATAGCTGCTATGAATGCAAAATATGATGAGTTTACTGAGTTAGGTGTTGAAATTTTGCCAATTTCTACCGATACAAAATTTTCTCACAAAAGATTTGTTGAAACTGAGCCGATTTTAAAAGACTTAAAGTTAACAATCGCAGCCGATACAACAAAAAGTGTAGCTGAGGCGTTTGGTGTGCTTATAGAAGAAGAGGGTGTTGCACTTAGAGGTAGATTTTTGTTCAACCCAGATGGTGTTTGCGTGGCTCAAGAGGTTCAAGCTGATAGTGTTGGAAGAAATGTAAATGAGTTTTTAAGACAAGTTAGAGCTTGGCAACATGCAACCGCAACGGGTGAAGTTTGTCCAGCAGGATGGAGACCAGGTAAAAAAACACTTCCCGTGAATACTGATGTTGAGCAGATGACTGGTAGAGTTGGAGATTATATTACTATAGAAGAGATTTTATCGTAGTTTGGTTTTTTCTTTGGCAACTTGGTAACGGGGTTTCAACCCTGCTACCAAAAAGCAATTCATAACACTTAATACTTAACACCTAGCACTCAACCCCCAGTTGCAAAAGTTTCAATAAAGCATTATTATGTCATAAATCTCAACAAGAAAATTTTACAAAAAAAGGAAGCTAATGTTAGTTCATATAGTTATGTTTAAGTTTAAAGATGAAAATAAAGAGAAAAACATAATAAAGGCGAAAGCTTTACTAGAGGGGCTTTTAGAGCATATAGATGAGTTAAAAAGTATGGAAGTTGGCATAAATATATCAAGTGAAGCTAGAGCATTTGATCTATCTTTGGTGTCCACTTTTGAGGGTGAAGAGGCTCTAAAATCTTATGCCATTCACCCAAAACATCTCGAAGTTACAGCCTTTTTTAGAGGTGTAACTATCGAGTCAAAAGTGGTTGATTACATTAAGTAGTTATCTACAACCTCTTTTGCCACCTCTAGCACCACTATCTTGGTATCTTTTTAGTTGAGCTTCTAAAAGCTCAACTTTTGAGATTTTTCCATCACCATTGCTATCTATCTCCTCAAAACTAAGATGATTTTTGCTATTTCTCATCATCCTTCCTTCTTGTTCTTTTGCTACTTTTATGCGTTGTTCTATGGTTTTGTTAAACTCATCTTTGCTAATGGAGCCATCTTTGTTTATATCAAAAACCTCAAATGGTATCGGTCCGCGAGATGGCAATTCATCTGCATATGCGATTGAACTAAAAGCTGCTACTGCTAAACAACAGCTTAAAAACTTATGTGATATTTTCATTTTACACCTCTTTATATTTTTGGTATGTTAAAATTTTACCCACTATTTATGTAATGAATGTGTAACAGATTAATTTAGGCGGTTTTTTCATGTTAATGACTATTGTGATGGTATATACTTTTTATACTTTAGTTTCTATATATGTAAGTGTGATGCAAATAGGTTTTATAACCAAAGCCAAAGATGCTCAAGCGGTTTTGCTAAGTCAAAATGATTTTGCAAAAGCTGGGATTTATAGCATCGCTAAAGAGCGGTTTTCCATAGTAAATAGCTTTGTGGATTACATCGTTTTTATAGCTTGGATGGGCTTTGGGCTAGGGTTGCTTGAGAGAAGTTTTAACTTTAGTAGCGATATTATGCAAAACATTGTTGTAGTTGTTAGTTTTTTGGTTATATCTTCCATTTTAGCTCTTCCTTTTGGTTATTATGAAAAATTTGTACTAGATGAGAAGTTTGGTTTTAACAAATCTAGTAAGGCCCAATGGGTAAAAGATAGCCTCATATCTTTTGTTGCAACTATGCTTCTAGGCTCACTTGTAATCTGGGGAGTTTATGTGATAATGGTGAATTTTGAGCTTTGGTGGCTTTGGAGTTTTGCTTTTTTACTAGCTGTTATTATTGGTATAAATATGCTTTTTCCAACATTTAGAGCGATGTTTTTTGACAAACTAACTCCACTTGAGAACAAAGAGCTAAGTAGTGATATTAAAACTATGATGGATAGTGTTGGTTTTGTTAGCTCTGGTGTGTTTGTGAGCGATGCTAGTAAAAGAGATGCAAGGTTAAATGCCTATTTTGGTGGACTTGGCAAAAGTAAAAGAGTTGTGCTTTTTGATACTCTTGTGCAAAAACTAACCCCGCGGGAGATCTTAGCGGTTTTAGGGCATGAGTTAGGACACTTTGCACATAAAGATATATATAAAAATATTGCCATTATCGCTCTTATGCTTTTTATGCTTTTTGCATTTTTTGGCAACATTCCAAGCGAGCTTTATGCCTCTTTGCAAATCAGCGAGGCACCATATAGTGTTATGATACTTTTGATGCTATTTATGCCTGTACTTAGCTTTTTTATGATGCCGCTTTTTGGTGCCATAAGCAGACACAACGAGTATGAAGCCGATAAGATGGGAGCTAAGTTAGGCGGGGTTATAGATCTTGCAAATGCACTAAAAAAGCTTGTTGAAGAAAATAGAAGTTTTCCGCTCTCGCACCCCGTTTATATATTTTTTCACTACACTCATCCGCCAGTGATAGAGAGGTTAAAAGAACTCGGGGTTGATATAAATCACTCAAATGATGCGATGGCTAGTAAGTGTCAAGCAGATATTTGATAAAAGATCTTTTAGCTAAAGTTACAAGCGAGCTAAAAGCCATTCCAAGGGCCCCAAGAGAGGCTCAACTGCTTTTTATGCACCACTACAAAGTAGATGAGCTTTGGCTGCTAGGTAACCAAAAAAAAGAGGTTGAAGTTAGCGAGGAGTTTTTTGCTAAAGTTCAAAGAAGAGCTAAAAATGAGCCATTTGAGTACATAACAAATAGTGCTAGTTTTTACTCTTTAAACTTCTATGTTGATAGTAGAGTTTTGATCCCTCGTCCAGAAACAGAGTTGCTCATCGATGAGGTTTTAAAAAGGGTGCCACAAGATGTAAATCTTAACTTTGTAGAGGTTGGAACTGGAAGCGGGATCATTAGCATTATGTTAGCACTTCATCTAAAAAATGCCTCATTTGTTGCCATAGATATTTCACAAGATGCTCTTGAAGTTGCTAAGATTAACATTGTAAAATTTTCACTTGAAGATCGCATTGAACTAAGGTGTGCTTCGCTTTTAGATGGGTATGAGGGGCACATAGATTATTTAGTTTCAAACCCGCCATACATAGCAAATGATGCACCGCTTGAGTCTAATCTATCTTATGAGCCACAAAATGCACTTTTTGGCGGAGAAGTTGGAGATGAGCTTTTAAAAGAACTGCTTGATGAAGCCTTAAGTAGAGATATTAGTTTCATTACTTGCGAGATGGGATATGATCAAAAAGATAAAATACGAAAATATTTAGAGTTCAAAACTTTTAAATCATTGGAGTTTTACAAAGATTTAAGCGATTTTGATAGAGGATTTACAGTTGAGAAATAACATATATATAGACTTTGCCTACCTTATACTTATAGCTGCGACTTTTGGAGCTGTTGTTGTTCTTGGAGCTTTTGTGGCACCTGTTATATTTTATACAAAAGATTTGATGTTTGAGATAAACCTAGATAGCTACAGTGCTGGGGTAATTATGACCGAGATATTTAGAAGGTTTAACTACTGGCTATATATTGTTGGCTTTAGTGTGGTTTTTTATGAGAT
>JACDJC010000675.1_pt1 | contig 37169 bp, 36 predicted proteins | sample 7454191 | NCBI WGS metagenome assembly JACDJC01 (sample SAMN14253291, study PRJNA609438) | sludge metagenome | isolation source: sludge after 25d culture with pyrite and EDTA | collected 2018-12-20
GCGAAGGCGGCCGGGCGCAGGCGATTGCCGCCCAGACGAGCAGGATCGCCGGCACGCTATAGATCCAGACGGGCGACAGCAACGGCAGAATCACACCGGCCAGGAGCGGCCCGGTGCCTGCCCCGATGTCACGCCATACTGCACGTGCGGCCAGAGCCTGGACGCGGCCCGGCCCGGGAGTGCGCTGCGCCACGATGGGTGGCAGCAGCGGCAGCTGCAGTGCGCGCAGCACCACGATGGCGGCCGACCCGCTCCATATCCATCCCGCCCCGAAGCCCACCAATGCCACCGCGGTCAGCAAGGACAGCCACACCAGCAGGCGTTCAGGGCCAAACCGCTCAGCCAGGCGACCGCCCGTGGAACTGAGCACAATTTCCCCCAGATAGCGCAGCGCCAGCACCGCCCCGGCCATGATGACCGAGCCCGTCGGCATCAGGTCCCGGGCCAGATAGGACAGGCCAATGATGAACAGCCCATCCAGGGTGAAGCCTTCCAGAAACGACCAGAGGTCCAGACTGCCCGGAAGGCGCACGCGCAGGCGACGCACCTTCGGCGCCATCGGATGAGGACGGCTGGGCAGGCGGTTCGCCACCCACACGCCGGCCAGCGCCGTCAGTGCCAGTACGAAAAAGATCACGCGTGGTCCCCACAGCTGCGCCAGCACCGCCGCCAGCGGCAAAGCGATCATCGGACCGATCGCCATGATGGCGCGCGAGCGACCGCTGCGCCGCGCCGCGCCGCCGCGCTCTGCCGTGGCCAACGCCTGGTTCGAGAGATTCAGCGCTGCGAACGACAGCCCCCACAGCAGCCGCAGTGACACCAGAGCCCAGAAGCCCGACAGGGTGGCGTAGCCAAGGGAACACACGAGGGCCGCAGCCGCCGCCAGCATGCAGGTGGGCCGATCACCATGCTGCGCATAAAAGCGCGCCACCCAGGCATAGCCGGCGATGCGCACCAGCCGGTTGGCTGCCAGCAGCACGCCGGCCTCTGGCAGCGATACGCCAAACAGCGGCGCATACATCGGCAGCAGCAGGTACAGCACCGTATCGCCCGGCAGGGTGAGCGCCATCGCCGCTGCGGCGCGGCATGAATGCGCGTCGATACGGGAGGGGGATTCGCTGATCTCGCCATCAGCGGCATCGGGATTCGTCATGATGGCCATCATCCTGCATCCATTTCGGTTCGGTGACAATCGGAATTGTGGCTGCCGCGCACGCGGTGCTGGGGCGATTCAGCGCTCAATACGGACTCGATGCTGGTGGGCGGTGCCCGGGCTGACCCGGGCCGCGCGCCGGGGCCCGAAAAGCGCTATCGTGGGGTGACGCTGCTGCCGGGCATCCGGCCCGTTGGTTCGCGCCCGTGCCGGACTCGAAAGGAAACGTGTCATGTCGTCTGTTGCACCACTGCTGATCGTGCAAATGGGTACTCCGCCCGAAGCCATGCGCCGTGCGCTGGGGGATCAGTCGTCCTGGTTCATCCAGGCCCTGGGTGATGGCGCGCCACCCGTGCGCGTCGTGCGGCCTTACCTGGGTGAGGCCTTGCCGGCGCCCGCGGCGTTTTGTGCAGCGATCGTGACAGGCTCCTGGGCCATGGTGACCGATCGCACGCCCTGGAGCGAGCGTACGGGCGCCTGGGCGCGCGATCTGATCGCGGACGACAAGCCTTTGCTGGGGGTCTGTTATGGGCACCAGCTCATGGCCGATGTCATGGGGGGCGTGGTGGCCGATGATCCAGGTGGTCGCGAAATGGGTACGCTGCCGGTCACGCTGTCGGATCAGGGGCGTGCGGATCCGTTCTTCGGGCGGCTACCACCGGTCTTTCAGGCCGATCTGACGCATGTCCAGTCGGTCCTGGTCCCGCCTGCGGGTGCGCAGGTGCTGGCGTCTTCCGCGCATGATGCGTTTGTGGCACTGCGCTACGGTTCGCACGCGATCTCCGTCCAGTTTCACCCGGAATTCAGTGCGCGCATCCTGGATGAATGCGTGCGCCGGCGCGCGGACAAGCTGCGCGCGGAAGGCTTTGATGTGCCGCGAATGCGCGCCGAAATTGCGGCCACCCCGGTGGCACGACAGGTCTTGACGCGCTTTGTGGAACAGTATGCGGGCGTTTCAATGGCCGGCTGAGCGTGCATTGCAGCCCAAAGCCGGCAAGTGCCACAAGCCGGATCGGGCAGGGCTGTCCGGTATCGCAGGCGGGCCAGGCCGGGCCGACCGGGCACAACAGCCGGATCGGCTCAAGCCTGTGCGATGCGACGCGCAGGTCAGCCCGCCATATCCACGATCTGCGTGTGCACCACGTCGGGCGCCTTCTCAAAGAAGGGGCCGACCAGTGCGCGCCAGGCCTGGAAATCCTCTGACTCGCGAAAATGCACCATGTGATCCTCGAGCGTGTCCCAGTGCACGATCAGCACGTACTGTTCCGGCTTTTCGATGAGATGGTGCAGTTCGACCTTGCGACAGCCGCGCGCGCGGTCGAACAGCGGCAGGGCTTTTTTGACGCCTGCTTCGAAGTCGGCCTGCGTGCCGGGCTTCAGGGAGATATGGGCCATTTCGTGAATCATGAACGTTCCTTCTGACAGGGTGAATGTTTTTGGGCGGTCGGGCCTGCACAAGACCGCAGCCGTTCGACCACTTCCGCGGCAATCGCCAGCGCAGCGGTCAGGCCCGGGGATTCGATGCCGTACAGATTGAGGAGCCCGGGTATGCCGTGGGTGCGGGCGTCCTGAATGACGAAATCGGCTTCCTGCCCGGCAGGGACGACCAGCTTGGGACGGATGCCGGCGTAGCCGGGCTGCAGTGCGCCGTCGGGCAATGCCGGCCAGTAGCGGCGGATGGCGGTCTGAAAGGCGCTGGCGCGGCCGGGGTCGACGCTGTAGTCGATGGTGTCGACCCATTGAACATCGGGGCCGAAGCGGGCCTGCTGTGCCAGATCGAGGGTCAGGTGCACGCCCAGGCCGCCCGGTTCCGGGACGGGATAGATCAGGCGGGAAAAAGGGGCTGCGCCCGTCAGGGCGTAGTAGTTGCCCTTGGCCAGGCGGCCTGCCGGAATCGTGGCGGGCGCCAAGCCGACCAGGGTGGCGGCGAGCGCCTGGGCCGACAGCCCGGCACTGTTGATGACACGATCCGCCAGCAATTCCATGGGCTCGTCGCCACCGATTCGCAGCAGGATGCCGTCGGTTGAATGGGCCCGCACCCGGCCGCCGATGACCGGCGCGCGGCAGGCGAGCAGGCCGCCGGCGGAGTCCAGATCGGCCTGCAGCGCCAGCATGAGCGCGTGGCTGTCGACGATGCCGGTCGACGGGGATTCCAGTGCCGCGACGCAATGCAGGGCCGGTTCCAGCGCGAGCGCGTCGGCGCGCTCCAGCCAGCGCAGGTTGTCGACACCGTTGGTGGCCGCCAACGCGCCGATGCGGCGCAGCGTGTCGCGCTGGTCCTCGTGGGTGGCCACGATGAGCTTGCCACAGCGGCGGTGGGGAACCCCGTGACCCTCGCAGAAGGCAAGCAGCAGATGGCGGCCCTGCACGCACAATCTGGCCTTGAGCGAGTGGGTCGGGTAGTAAATGCCGGCATGGATGACCTCGCTGTTGCGCGAACTGGTGCCGGTACCGATGGCGTCTTCGGCTTCGAGGACGAGCGTTTCCCAGCCGGCATGGGCGCAAGCGCGCGCTACGGCCAGGCCGACGACACCGGCGCCGATGACGACGCAATCAACGCGTTCGGTCATGGTGTGTGGTCCTGCTTTGTTCTGGACATGCTGGAAAGTGGACACTCTGAAGTGGCAGCAGCCTGCGGATTGAGGGATTCCACCCGCGGTGCACGATGGGTTGTCGCGCTGATGTGCGCCTATGGGCCAAGCCGAGCAGGCCCCATGGCATTGTGTCGTGTCGACGAGAACGTGGCAAGTGTGTGGACGGATTCTGTGGGCGAAGCTCGCGCGGGTCGCCCGCAGGCAACCCCGGCGGCGCAACCCCGATAAGGAGACGCTTGTTGCTCATGGCCAGAAAGAATTGGAGGCCGCAAGATTCATGTTCCAGCTGAGTCGACAGACACCGAAGAGTGCTGAACATCTACCCTTGCTGCATTGGTGCATTGGTGCATTGGCGTATTGGCATATTGGCGTATTGGCGTATTGGCGCATTGGTGCAAATACATAGCTTGCGATTCAATCGTGCACGATATATGATGGTGCTCATGAATGCTTCTCATCCCGTGCGCACGACGCAGTGTACGTCTGCATCGGCAGCGCTTGCACCTGCATCCTCGGCCGGATCCGGCGTCCCCGACATGGGCAGGGCGGCTGCTTCGACCCCGATCGCTGCAGCAGGCGCAGGTCCCGTCATGCAATCCGGCGCGGCTGAGGCGCGGCCGGCGTCTCTGACGCTGGATGCCCAACTGTGTTTTGCCCTGTATTCGGCGCAACTGGCCATGGGCAAGGTCTATCGCCATCAGCTGGTCGATCTGGGCCTGACCTATCCGCAGTATCTGGTGATGCTGGTGTTGTGGGAATCCGATCGCCTGACGGTATCGGCGCTGGGGGAACGCCTGTATCTGGATTCGGCCACGCTGACGCCCCTGCTCAAGCGCTTGCAGGCGCTGGGTCTGTTGCGGCGCGATCGTGCCACTGCGGATCAGCGTCAGGTGCTGGTGACTCTGACAGAGTCCGGGCGCGCCTTGTGGCGCCGCGCCCGTCACATCCCCCAGGCGGTGCTGTGCGCCACCGGCTGTGCACCCGCGCAGGCGGGTCGGTTGAAGGCCGAACTGGAAGCACTGCGCAGCCATTTGCTGCACACGCACCAGGCACCGGAACGGCAGACAGCAGAACAATGCACAGCAGAGCAACGGACACCGGCGCAACGGATGCGGGAGCGACACGCACCGGCGCAACGGATGCGGGAGCGACAGGCACTGGAGCAACGGATGCGGGAGCGAGAGGCACTGGAGCGACAGGAACCGGAGCAACAGGTGCCGGAGCAACGGAAGCCGGAGCAATAGAAACAGAAATATCGGGCGGATCCGGGTTGAACGGATCTGCCGCGGGATGCGGCCGTCAGTGGTGCCGGCCGATCCCCTCGAACTGCACCACAAGGAGTCCAGCATGACAGTCGAAAACGTTCTCTATACGGCACACGCCGAAGCAACCGGTGGTCGCGAAGGCAGCGCCAAGTCGTCCGACGGGCGGCTGACCATCAAGCTGTCCACACCGAAGGAACTGGGCGGCAGCGGCGGCGATGGCACCAACCCCGAACAGCTGTTTGCGGCGGGCTATTCGGCGTGCTTTCTGGGGGCCTTGAAATTGGTTGCCGGCAAGGAAGGCGTGCAACTGCCCGATGAGACCCGCATTGCCGGGTCGGTCGGTATCGGGCCGATTCCGACGGGCTTTGGCATTGCCGTGGAATTGAAGATCAGCGCGCCCGGCGTGGACCATGCAAAACTGCAGGACCTGGTCCAGAAAGCCAATGTGGTCTGCCCTTATTCGAACGCCACACGCAACAACATCAAGGTCAAGCTGACGGTAGTCTGAGCCCTTTCATGCAGACAAAGCGCGTCATCGGGCTGTTGCTGGCCGCCGGGAAAGGGGTGCGCTTCGACCCCACGGGGCAGTCGGACAAGCTCTTGCAGCCGCTCGCCGACGGTACGCCAGTGGCGTTGGCGGCTGCCCGCAATTTGCTGGCCGCGACAGCATGCGTGATTGCGGTCGTGCGCGATGGCCAGGGTGAGCTGGCACGCTGCTTGCGCGCTGCGGGCTGCCGCGTCGTGGAATGCCCCGATGCGCATGAAGGCATGGGGGTCTCTCTGGTGTGTGGCGTGCAGGCGGCAGCCGACACGGACGGTTGTCTGATTGCGCTGGCCGACATGCCTCACGTGCTGCCGGCCACCTTGTCCGCCCTGGTCGACGCGCTCAGGCTGGGCGCGGGCATTGCAGCCCCGGTTCTGGGCGGACGCCGTGGCAATCCGGTGGCCTTCGCCGCCTGCCACAGGGCACACCTGCTGCAGCTGGGCGGGGATGAAGGTGCGCGCAAGCTGCTGCGGTACTACCCCGTTCACGAAGTGCTCGTCACAGATGACGGGATTTTTCAGGACGTGGACAGTCCGGCGGATCTTCAGCGTCTGCGAGGCCTGTCTGCGGGTTGAGGCCGTTGCAGCCGACCGGCCCGCCCGGTCGCACGCCGCCGGCCAGGCATGCCGGCCCGTGCCCTGCGTTGGCCCCGACGTGACCCGCGGGGTCCGGCGCGGGCTCAGGCGTGCGAAACGGGGTCGACCGAACTGATCAGGCCGCACACGACTTCGGTGGCGGTCTGCTGGTCGCGTTCCTTGGCACTGCGCACATCGAAGTCCTTGGACAGGTGCACCCCATTTTTCACGGCAATGATCTCGGCCATGATGCTGACGGCAATTTCGGGTGGGGTCTTGCTGCCGATGTAAATGCCTACCGGACCGCGCAGGCGGTCCATGGCCGCTTCGGTCTGGTCAAGGTACCGGATCATGCGTTCGCGCCGGGCGTCCTGGTTGCGCCGGGAACCGATGGCGCCCACGTAGAAGGCGTCGGAATTCAGGGCTTCCATCAGCGCCATGTCATCCAGCTTGGGATCATGCGTCAATGCGACGATGCAGGTGCGCTGGTCGGGGTGCATGGCCAGGATGGCATCGTCGGGCATGTCGCTGATCAGCCGCACGCCCGGGACTGACCAGCCGCGGGTGTACTCCACGCGCGGATCACAAACCGTCACGACGAACCCGGAAAACAGCGCCATGGTCGACAAATACTCTGCCAGCTGGCCCCCGCCGATGAGCAGCATCCGGTAGCCCGGTCCGAAAGTGGACGACAGGGTCTTGCCATCCATGACCAGAATTTCCGGCGCGTCGCTGGTGGCCAGGGTCACCCGGCCATCGGCCAGATTGACCGTGCGGCGCACCAGCTGGCCCGAGTCCAGGCGGGCCGTCAGGTCCTGCAGGGCTTCCAGTTGCGGGTTGTATTCCAGCACGAGTTCGAGCGTGCCGCCACAGGGCAGGCCGAAGCGGTGCGCCTCGTCGGCGTTGATGCCGTACTTCAGGATGCGCGTTCCGGACAGGCGATGCCAGTCGCGGCCTTCGGCGTGATCCGGCTTGTGGCGCGCGATCAGGTCGTCTTCGATGCAACCGCCGGATACGGAACCCATCACGGTGCCATCCTCGCACAACGCCATGATGGAACCCACCGGCCGGGGCGACGACCCCCACGTATGCACGATGGTGACCAGGACGGCAGACCGACGTTGTGCACGCCATTCAGTCAGCGCCTTCAGAACGATGTTGTCAATGTTTTCCATGATTCGGATGATCCGGTCGGCGGGGCTGTGATGTCGTGGCAGCATGCACAGGCGGCCTGGCACACGCGCTGTCAGCGTGGCGCAAAGTGACGATGGTGAGCGGTACGGCTCATCGTGGGCCCAACGCCATCGGGCCACAGGGCCGCTGGGCCAACACCTGAAAGCGTATCACAATGGGAACGGCTTTTAAATGTGCGAGCTTCCGGGTGTTCGGGTGCTCGTGAATCCCTCTTTCCAGGCGCCGCTGCGCGCCCGAGGATCGCTCATCAAGGGAAATGCGGGGAGGGGGACCCCGAGGCTGGCACTACCGAAAGCTGGCACTACCGAAAGCAGGTGTATTGTCTGCTGAAACCCGCCCATAGCCATAAAATGGCCGCTTTACGCGTGCAATGGAGAATGACATGATCGACCGCAAGCTCGTGGAAAGCGTTCAGGACTTTGTGAAAAAAGCGCTTGCGCCCTGTGCCGGGCCGATCGATGCCAGCGGAGACCTGCCGCAGGGTCATTGGGCGGCGGTGGCCGACTTCGGGCTGGCAGGTCTGGCCATTTCCCCCGATCAAGGAGGTCTGGGCGTTGATCGAAGCACCTTCGTCGCCATCCTGGAGGCGCTTGGAGGCGGTTGCGCTTCGACCGCCTGGACTCTGCTGACGCACTGCACGGCGGGTGCAGGCATTGCCGCGCTGGGTAGCGAAGCACAAAAGCAGCGTTATCTTCCGGGGCTGGCTGCCGGCAGCCTCAGCGGCGCGTTTGCCGTCACTGAAACCGGCGGTGGATCCAACCCCGGCAGCATCAGGACCTCGGCGAGGCGCGAAGGGGACGGATATGTGCTCCAGGGCAGCAAATTTTTCATCAGCCAGGCAGGAGTGGCCGATATTTACCTGATCATGGTGCGTACCGGCACGGAACCCGGGCCAGCGGCGCTCAGCTGTTTTTTGCTGGAAAAATCGGATGTCGGGGTGTCATTCGGCAAGCGGGAAGACACTCTGGGTGTGCGTGGTGTGCAGGTGCGCGAAATCCATCTGGATGGCTGTCGTCTGCCCGCTGAGCGGCTGCTGGGCAAGCCGGGCGGAGCCCAGGCCGTGCTCGGGGCCGTATCCTGGATGACCGCACTGGGATCAGCGGCCGCGGCCCTGGGCATCGCACAGGCGGCCTTCGACACCACGCTCGAACATGTCAGGAACCGTATCATTCTTGGCAAACCGCTTGCCACCGTGCCTGCCGTGCAGGCAAGGCTGGCGAACATTCTGCTGGAAATGGAAACGGCGCGCGGTGCCCTGGGGCGCGGCCTGGATTGGCTTGCAGACGGGGCAAAGGGCGCGCCGCTGCCGTTGTGGATGTGCAAGGTTGCCGTGACGCGAACCGCGGCACACGTCGTCGACGAGTGCCTGGCATTGCACGGTGCGGTGGGCTATTCCAGGGCGCTGCCCCTGGAGCGCCATGCGCGCGACGTCAAGGCATTTGGCATTCACTGGGGCAATAACGATGTGCTGCTCGACATGGCCGGCAAGATGATGCTGGCCTGAAGATGCGCGCTACGGCAGATTTTTTGGAGCCAATGGCGGATCATCCCCCGCAGCCGCCGCAGCAGTTGCCGTCTTCGCCATGGATGGGCTTCATGGCTTCGTAGCCGGCGTCTGCCACGGCCACCTGCAGGCGCTGGAACGAGACCTTGGCGGTGTCGAAGGTCACGCTGGCCTTTTCGTCGGCCAGCGAAACGGCCACTTCGGCCACGCCGGGGATGGCGGCCAGGGTGCGGTCCAGGGTGTCGGCACAGGCCGGGCCACGCAGGCCGACCAGGCGGAAGGTCTCGGTTTTCTGTGAAGAGCGTTTCAGGGTTTCTGCTTGCATGGGTTCCTCGCGAGCGGGGGGAAGCCCCTGGGCGGGGCAGGGTTATAGATCTATTTGAAATATATCTTTCAGGCCGGCTAGTATAGCAGTGCCTTCCAAAGATTGCCCCATGACATTGCCTGCGCCCGTTCGCCGTATCGCCCACCTCGACATGGATGCGTTCTACGCGTCCGTGGAACTGTTGCGCCAACCTGATCTGAAGGGCCAGGCGGTGGTGATCGGGGGCCGGGGTCCCCGGCAAGTGGATGGGCGCTATCTGCGGCTGCGCGATTACGTCGGGCGCGGCGTGATCACCACCGCCACCTATGAGGCCCGCGCGCTGGGCGTGCATTCGGCCATGGGCATGATGAAGGCCGCCCGGCTGGCGCCCGATGCGGTGCTGCTGCCCGTCGATTTCCCGGCGTATCGGCATTATTCGCGCTTGTTCAAGGCGGCCGTGGCCGCCATTGCCCCCGAGATCGAGGATCGCGGCATCGACGAAATCTATATCGACCTGAGCTCGCTTTCCCAGGACTCCGAAACCCTGGCGCGCACGCTGAAGCAGGCCGTGCGCGAGGCTACGGGGCTGAACTGCTCGATCGGGATTTCGCCCAACAAGCTGCTGTCCAAGATCGCGTCGGATCTGGATAAGCCCGATGGCATCACCCTGATCGGCCCGGGCGACTTGCAGCGCCGCATCTGGCCATTGCCGGTGTCGAAGGTCAACGGGATCGGGCCGAAGGCCACGCGCCGGCTGCAGGATCTGGGCATCGAGACCATCGCGCAGCTGGCGGGCGCCGCACCGGATCTGTTGCAGACGCATTTTGGTCTGGGCATGGCGCAGTGGCTGCTGGCCGTGGCGCAGGGTATCGACGATCGCCCGGTGGTGACTGAATCCGAGCCTCGCTCCATCAGCCGCGAAACCACCTTCGAGCGCGATCTGCACGTGCGCCGCGACCGCCCGCTGCTATCGCAGATTTTCCGTGATCTGTGCGAGCGCCTGGCCCAGGATCTGGCGCGCAAGGGCGTGCGCGGAGCGACCGTGGGCATCAAGCTGCGCTTTGATGATTTCCGCGTGGTGACGCGCGATCTGACCCTGGATGAAGCGGTCGGCGATGCCGACACCATTCATCGTGCGGCCGGGCAATGCCTGAAACGGATCACCCTGGATCGGCGCCTGCGCTTGCTGGGTGTGCGCGTCAGCAAACTGGAGCCGGTCGCCGATCCCGATGGGCGCAAGCGTCCGGTGCAGCTGGACCTGTATTGATTCGGACACCGAAATCGACACTCTTGATCCGGACACGGAAACCAACACCCTGAATATCGAAATCAACACCCTGAATCGGCCATCTGGCTCAGCCTTCCGAGGCAGTCTCGTGAATCAGGCATCCGACTCAGCCATCCGGCACATCCATCAGAACCGGCGCCCGGGATCGATTGTCGGGATCCGGCATTGCAATCAGAAATCGTATTCCGCCTCGATGACGTCCCCGACCTGCAGCCAGATCTCGCCGGCGGGCAGGCTGGCGATGGCGTTCGTGCCGAACAGCACGCCCTGATCAAACTGCCGCAACCGCGCCAGCGTGCGGCCAGGTTCGGCGGCGGTCTGTGCCGTGCGGGGGTCCACGTTCGGGATGCTGCAGCGCGCGCAGGCCTTGACGAAGGCGAAACCGGCACCCCCGGTGCGAAACCCCGCCAGATGGTCCTCGTCCCAGGGTTCCAGGCCCTGCAGCACGATGTTGGGCCGGAACCTGCGCATGTCGCTTGTTGCCGCACCGCTGGTTTGCAGCTGTCGGTTCAGATCGTCCAGTGACGACTGGCTGGTGACCAGGAACGGGAAGCCGTCGGCAAAGCCGAAGACGTGCCGGGCGACCGGCAGAAAGGACTGGGGCCAGTCGGCATGCGCCCGTATCCAGCGCTGCACATAGGGCGGGCGGGCCACCCGCTGCGCCTGCGGGTGCAGATGCAGCAGCCGGCAGCCTACCCCCAGGAACGTGCTCAGCCAGCGCGCCACCTGCGCGCCCTGATCGGCCCCCAGCGTGGGGGACCCGAAGATCTCGAGCGCAATGGCGGGCGCGTCGCCTGCAGGCAGTGGCACGAAGCAATCTTCCTGACCAGCGGCCCTGAGCCACAGGCCATCATCCTGCGGCGCAGGCTGAATCAGCACCATGCGGGGGTGCTGGCGTTGGGTCATGAAAACCCCTTGATCATCCACGATGACCCAGTGCCGGTCATGCGCCAGGCCAGATTCGGACAAGCGCACCTTCTGGTGCGCGATGCCCGCACAGGATTTGACGGGATAGCTGTAGAGGCTCTGGATGGTCGGCTGCATGGAGGAAGAGTACACGAAATGCGCGGGTTTCCGGGCCCGTTGCAGGCGGGTGTGCAATTTGGCTGATCCGGAACACGATGAGGTGATTCAGACCATTGAACCGGACATTTCCATTTTGCACAGACCGGACATTCTCAGCCTGCGCCAACAACAACATCCTGGCACTTGACAATTTACTTATTTGATCACAAACTGTGATCACGAAGATCCTGTATTCATGCTCTCCTCAAGGACACGCTATGCCAACCATCCAATCTGTCGAAACTTTGATGGTCCAGCTCCCCACGCGCAGGGAGCACAAGTGGACTGGCCTGACCGAGCCCATCGGCCGCTATCTGCTCACCCGCATCACGGATAGTGACGGGCGCATCGGCTGGGGCGAGGCGCCGGCGCTGAAGGATTGGGGCGGGGAATACGGCCGCTATTTCGGTGAATCTGCCAGTATCGCCAAGCTGGTGGTGGAAAACTACCTGGCACCGGCCCTGATCGGTGTGGAATTGGGCAATTTCGTGGAAATGCACGCCCGGATGGACGCCGCGATCAAAGGCTTCCCCTACGCCAAGGCCGCCGTCGAATTTGCTGCCTACGATGTGACAGGGCGCTGGCTGGGCTTGCCTGTTCACATGCTGCTGGGCGGCGCGGCCCGCCACAGTATTCCCGTCACCCATTCCATCGGCCTGATCTCCATCGAGGAGGCCGAAAGGGAAGTGGCCCAGGTCGCGGCCGAAGGCATCAAGACGATCAAAATCAAGATTGGTGTGAACGCCAGAAGGGACATCGACATCGTCAAGGCCATTCGCGCGGTGGTAGGCGATGACATGGAACTTTGCGTCGATGCCAATGAGGGCTACGCCACGCCCGGTGAGGCGATCGCTACCGTGCGGGCCATGGAAAGCTGCCGGCTCAAGTACGTCGAACAACCGGTGATGGGCATCGAGCGCATCGGCGCAGTGGCCCGGGCCATCGACGCCCCGGTCATGGCGGACGAGTCGGCCTGGAACGCGCATGATGCGATCCAGATCAGCGAACAGCGGGCGGCCCAGATCATCTCCATCTACACCACCAAGTCGGGTGGCCTGTACAAGGCAATGGAACTTGCGGCCGTGTGCAAGGCGGCAGGAATCATCTGCAATGTCAATGGATCCATGGAAACCGGCGTGGGCAATCTGGCCAACGTCCAGCTGGCGGCGGCGGCGTCTGCGGTGACGCTTTCGTGCGTCGTTCCCGTTTCCACCCCGGCGGAACACCAGACGGGCCAGGTGGGCGGCATCTATTACAAGGACGATCTGATCGTCAGCCCGATGAAGCTCGTCGATGGGGCCATTCAGGTCCCGACGGCGCCCGGCATGGGTATCGAGGTCGACCTGCAGAAAATCGAAAAATATCGCGTCAAAGACTGAACTTTGGTCGAAGACGGGCCCTTCAGTGCTTCCCTACAAGAGTGAACCCCATGCGCAAAACCATCATTGACCGGCTTGTCCAGGCGCTTTGTGCCAATGGTCTGGATGCCATCATCACCTCTTCACCCGAAAACTATGCCTATACCACGGGCTTTGTGGTGCCCTCTCAGCCGCTGATCCGCCATCGCCACGCGATGTCGATCATCACCGCGGACGGCCAGATGGAGCTCTTTTCCGTGGACATGGAGCGCAGCACGGTGAAGCGACGTGCGCCGGACATCCCGACGCGCATCTGGGCCGAGTTCACGGACGATCCCATGCAGGTCCTTGCCGCGCAGCTCGGTGACATGGGGCTGGCACAGGGGCGCATTGCCATCGAAATGGATTATCTGCCTGCCGGCGATTTTGCGCGCCTGCAGCGGGCCCTTCCGAATGCCACATTCGAGCAGGGCGAGCACCTCCTGGCCCGGCTGCGCCAGATCAAGACGCCGGAAGAGATCGCCTTGTTGCGTCGCCTGTCGCGCATTGCGGATCAGGCGATCACCGATGCCCTGGCGGCCGTCAGGGCGGGTGACACCGAGATGGACATTGCCGGTCACCTGACCCGCAACATCTATGCGTTGGGCGCCGAGCACTTCAAATTGATGATCGTCGCCACCGGCGAGCGCAGCATGCTGCCCAATGTGGGCCCAAGCGAAAAAATCCTGGTGCGTGGCGATCTGTGCCGCGTGGAGATCTTTTCAGTCATCGATGGTTATCAGGCAGGGGTCTGCCGCACGGCCGTGGTGCAGGCCGCGCCGCCCAAGGCCGAGGAAATCTGGGCGCATCTGGTGGACTGCAAGTACCAGATCATGGACATGGTCAAGCCCGGTGCGAGCTGCCGTGCGATTTATGACGCCTTCATCAAGAAATTGTCGCAAATGAATCTGCCCCCCATTTCCTTTGTGGGTCATGGCATCGGCCTGCATCTGCACGAAAACCCCTATCTGGGCAAAACGGCGATTCTGGGCGAGGCGGGTAGCGATGCCCTGGTGGAAGAAGGCATGGTTCTGGGGTTCGAACCCCTGTGCTATGAAACTGGCTACGGCTTTGGCATGCAGAACAAGGACATGCTCCTTGTCACCGCCGACGGCTGCGAACTGCTGTCCGATTACGCAAATACCGACCAGTTGATCGTGGTGGAATGAGTCTGGCGGATCCGCCCCCAATTACTGCATGAGCTGCGGCATGGCCTGATGACGCGGCCATGAGCAGATCATTTCTGGAGCACTGCACTATGCATACCCTGATTGAAAATCTTCAATTTGCCTTCCTGGTCGATGCCGATGACACGGTGCTGCGCCACGCCAGCCTGGTGATCGAAAATGACCGCATCGCCGATCTCGGGCCGGCGGCGCAAATCAGCGCAAAATACGCCGGCCGGACATTCGATCGCGTGATCGATGGCCGCATGCTGGGCGCCTGCCCCGGCTTTGTCGACAGCCATGTGCATTTGTCGGAAACCCTGTCGCGCGCCGTGTTTCCAGATAATCTGAGCACGCGGGCCTGGGTGTTTCACTGGGCAAAGCCGTTCTATGCCCACATCACCCCGGAGGATGAATACTGGGGTGCCCTGCTGGGCATCACCGAGATGCTGCGCAGCGGGACGACCTGCTTCATCGATATGGGCTCGCAATATGACCCGGGCATTACCGTGCGTGCCATGGAGCCAACCGGCATACGCGGCGTGACGGGCCGTCATGCGGCGGACAATCGCCCGGCGGAACTGCCGCGGGGCTGGACGGAAGAAATGGCCACGCACCACTTCTTCCCGAACGCGCAAGCCGCGCTGGAAGAGCTCGAGGCCTGCGTCAGGAAATACGACGGTGCGCTGGATGGGCGCGTGCGCTGCTGGGTCAATATCGAGGGCAAGGAGCCCTGCACGCTCGAGCTTCATGTGGGCGCCCGCAAGCTGGCTGAAAAACTGGGTGTGGGCACGACCTACCATCTGGCCACCTCGATCGAAGAAGCACGCGTGTGTCAGGAAAAACATGGTTCCTGGCCGATCACGCGCATCGACGAGGCGGGCGGTCTGGGCCCCAACCTGGTCATCGCTCATGCGGCGGCCGTCTCCGACGACGAGGTCCAGCTGCTGAAGGCGCGCAACACCAAGGTGGCCTTTTGTCCTTGCTCGTCTTTCAAGCTGGGCAAGGGCGCGTCGAATATCGGCAAATATCCCGAGATGGTCGCCAACGGCGTCACCGTCGGCCTGGGGACCGACGGGGTGTCGGCCGCTGGCAATATGAACCTGATGCGTCAGATGCTGATCGTGGCCGGCATGTTCAAGGACGCGCGCATGCAGCCGGACATCTTCACGGCCCGCCAGGCCCTGCGGGCCGCCACGATCGAAGGCGCCAAGGCCGCGATGTGGGACCACGAAATCGGCTCGCTGGAAATCGGCAAAAAGGCGGACTTCATCCTGTTCGATCTGGACCACGTCGAGTGGACGCCCTTCCATGATCCCTTGCAGGCGCTCGTGTTCTCTGCCTCGACCGCCTCGATTTCGCAGACCTGGGTGAACGGCAAGGCCGTCTACAGCGAGGGCAAGGTGCACGGTGTCGACGAGCAGGAAATCCGCAAAAAGGCGCGCGAGCTCGCTGCCGCCGCCGTCGTGCGCGCCGGTCTGCACGATGAAGCCGAAGTGGCCGTCACCACCACGCTGTATGACGACGGGAACTGATGCGCATCATTGAATCCGCTGCGCTGGCGGGTGTCCCGGGTGTCCAGGCGATTCACATCGAGGGGGGCGTCATCGCGGCGATCGAGGCCCGGCCTGCGGCCCGGCAGGCCGATTGCTGGGTCACGCCGCCCTTCGTGAATGCCCACGCGCATGCGAACCGGGCCTTTTCTGCGTCTGCCCAAGGGGCCGGCGGCCTGCAGGCCGCCGTGCAGGCGGCGCGGCTGGCGATGCAGAACTGGGGTGCGGGCGACATCCAGCGGCGTTCCAGCCTGTTCTTTCAGAAATCCCTGCGCCATGGCGTCTGCCACATCCGCACGCACACGGATGTCGATGCGACCCTGGGGCTGACGGCCGTCCACGAGGTGCTGGCGGCGGCCCGACCCTTGGCCCCTGGCCTGAGCGTCGAGCTCGTGGCCTTCGCCAATGCGTCGGCCGATCCCGTCGATGCGCAGGTGCGCGACTTGTTGCTGCAGGCGCTCCATGCGGGTGCCGATTTGCTGGGTGCAGCGCCCGCACTCTACGCCGATCCGGCGGCATCCCTGGACGCGATCCTGGATCTGGCCGCGGCCTCGGGGCGGGCGCTCGATCTGCATCTGGACGAGCATCTGAACAGCGAGACCCAGCTCGTGGAGCGCTTGATTGCGGGGGTCGAGGCGCGCGCGCTGCAGCAGCGTGTGACGCTCAGCCATGCCTGTGTGCTGTCCTCACTGGATCCGCCGCGGCGCACCGCGATGCTCGATGCCATGGCGCGGGCCGGTATCGGCCTGGTGGTGCTGCCCGAGCTCAATCTCTATCTGCAAGGGCGATCCGCCGCGGCGCGCTCGCCGCAGCAACGCGGCCTTGCGCCGGTGCTCGATGCACTGGCCAGCGGCGTGACCGTGCGATTTGGCACGGATAACGTGCGCGACTGGTTTTTTCCGTTTGGCGATGGGGACATGCTCTCGACCGGCTATACGGGCATGCTGGCCGCTCATCTGGACCGGGTGGAGGATGTCCTGTCTCTGATCTGTGGCGGGCGCCATCAGCTGAAGGTCGGTGATGTGGCCGATCTGGTGCTGATTCCCGCCCGGTCGTGGCAGGACGCCATCGCCCGCCTGCCCGCGGGCCGCGTCGTGTTGAAGGCAGGCCAGGAAATCCCCGGCCTATGACGATCCAGCGACCCCGCCGCCAGTCGGCCCCCGATGGGGCGGCATGAAGGCGCTGCCGGAAAAAGAAAGCAATAGGAGTGGACCATGGAAATAAAGAATTCTCAGTTTGTCCCGGGAACGCCGGAGCAGACCTGGCGCGCCTTGAACGATCCGGACATCTTGCGTGCCTGCATTCCCGGCTGCGAGTCCGTGGAGCGCACGCAAGATACGGAAATGGCGGTCGTGATGCGGGCCAAGGTCGGTCCGGTCAGCGCCAGGTTCCGTGGCAAGATGCAATTGAGCAATCTCAATCCGCCTCAATCCTATACGGTTTCGTTCGAAGGTCAGGGCGGCGCGATGGGCTTTGGCAAAGGCCATGCAGACGTCTCGCTGGCGGCTGAGTCCGGCGGAACCACCCTGACTTATGTGGTCGTGGCCCAGGTGGGTGGCAAGCTCGCCCAGATTGGTTCGCGCCTGATCGACGGGGCCGCGCTGAAACTGGCCGATGACTTCTTTGCCCGCTTCATCGAGGTGACCGCTGCGCAATCGCCCGCGACGCCGGTCGGTGCGGGCCCATCCGCCGCCTCGGGGGATGCGCCCAGGCGCGCAAGCCAGGCGCACTGGTGGTGGATTTCCGCCTTGCTCATTGCTGCCGCTGCCTATTTCGGCCTCCAATCGTAAGCCAGGGTGCAGCGCACGTTCATTTGACAGGAGAACACCCCCTTGAAGCCGCCCGCATTCGAGTATCTGGCCCCCGACACCCTGGACGAGGCGCTCGCCCTGCTGGCCCGCCACGAAGAGTCCGCCAAAATTCTGGCCGGGGGTCAGAGTCTGGTGCCCGCCCTGAATTTTCGCCTGGCCTATCCTGAGTTCCTGATCGATCTCGATCGCATCGCGGCCTTGCACGAGGTGGTGTTTCACGAGGACGGCGCGTTTGACGCGGGGGCGCTGGCGCGCCATCGATTTTTCGAACGGGATCCGCGCGTGAAAGCGGCCTGGCCGCTTCTGAGTCACGGTGCGGCCCATATCGCTTACCCGCAGGTCAGGAACCGGGGCACGATAGGCGGCAGTCTGTCGCATGCGGACCCCTCGGCCGAATGGCCGGCCCTGTGCCTTGCGTGCGATGCCACCATGGTCATTCGGGGCCAGGGTGGCGCCGAACGGCTTGTCCGGGCGGGCGACTTTTTTCAGGGCCTGTTTGCGACCGCCATTGCGCCCGACGAGATACTGGTGCAGGTCCGTTTCCCGCGCCCGCCGCAGAACCTGGCCTGGGGTTTTCAGGAAGTTTCGCGACGCGAGGGCGATTTTGCCATTGTGGGCGTCGCATGCGTGCTCGGCCTGCGCGATGACGGCTCGTGCGAATCGGCCCGCATCGTCGTCTTTGGCGCCACCGATCGCCCCGAGCTGCTGAGCGCCGCAGCCGAGGCCCTGCTCGACAGGCAAGCCGGCGTGCCAGACGTGATGCGGGCCGCGACGATCGCCCGCGGCAGTCTGGCGTGTCGTGCGGATCAGCAGGCAAGCCGCGCCTATCGCGAGACGCTCATAGAAACCTTGACGGCGCGCGCGCTCGCGCAGGCCTTGAACTTATCCATGGGGGACATGCATGGCCACCAGTCTTGAATTGCGTTTCGTGCTGAACGGCGCTGCAGTCGAAGCGACGGTGCAGCCACGCTGGAGCCTGGCCGATTTTTTGCGTGAGCAGCTGCACCTGAGCGGCACCCACCTCGGTTGCGAGCACGGTGTATGCGGCGCTTGCACGGTCTTGCTGGATGGCCAGTCGGTGCGGGCCTGCCTGTTGCTGGCAATCCAGGTCCAGGGTCACGAGGTGACGACCATAGAAGGCCTGTCGCCCGAAACGGGCCTGAGCGACCTGCAGGCCCAGTTTCAGCAATGGCATGCCCTGCAATGCGGGTTCTGCACGCCTGGCATGATCACCACGGCACACGCTTTCCTGGCAGAAAATCCCGACCCGACGCGAGACGAGATCCGGCGGGCCATTGCGGGCAATCTGTGCCGCTGCACGGGCTATATCCCCATCGTCGATGCGATCGAGGCCACGGCGGTCGCACGCCGGGGGGCCATGGCGCCGGCGCCACCGCGCACCCAGCCACCGGAGACACAAGCAGCGGGCACGCAGCCATCAGCAACTCAGGCATCGGCAACTCAGCCATCAGCGACACAGGCATCAGCGACACAGCCATCAGCGACACAGGCATCAGGCACGCAGCCATCGGGGACACAGACCAAATGAAGCCCTTTGAAACCTATTCTGGAAAACCAGTCCTGCGCAGCGAGGACGAGCGCTTCCTGCGCGGCGAGGGCTGTTATGTGGATGACATCAAGTATCTGGACATGTGTCATGCGGTGCTGGTGCGCAGCGCGGTGGCGCACGGTCAGATTCGGTCCATCGATGTGGAGGCCGCCCTGGCGCTCGACGGGGTGCTGGCCGTTCTGACCGCTGCCGATATCGATCTGTCGGTGCCGCCCATCCCGGTCCGGGTCGGCGCGCTTGAAGGCCTGAAGCCCTGCGAGCAATACCCCCTGGCCCGGGATCGGGTCCGCTACGTCGGTGAACCCCTGGCGGTCGTGCTCGCGGAAAACCGTCATGTGGCCGAAGACGCCGCGGATTTGGTGTTTGCGGATATCGAAGCTCTGGATGCCCTGGTGGATCCGCGTCAGGCGGCGCGTGCGACCCCGCTGCATGATGGCGTGCCCGACAACACCCCCATCCAGTATCAAGTGGGGCGTGGCGCGGTTGACGAGGCCTTTGCGAATGCGCCCTACGTTCGGCGGGAATCCTTTTATGTGCACCGCCACTCTTCGGTGCCTCTGGAGACCCGCGGCCTGGTGGCACACTGGACCGATGAAGGCCGGCTGGATCTGTGGGGCGCCACCAAGGTGCCCTTTTTCAATCGCGACCTGCTGGCCAAGATGCTGGCGGTCGACAGGACGCGCATCGACCTGCACGAGGTGGACGTGGGCGGCAGTTTCGGTGCCCGCGGCGAGTTCTACCCCGAAGACTTCCTGATTCCCTTTGCGGCCAAAAGGATCGGGCGGGCCGTCAAGTGGATCGAGGATCGGCGCGAGAATTTTCTGTCGATGAATCATTCGCGCGACATGCATTGCGAGCTGGAAATTGCGGCGACCAAATCAGGAAAGATCCTGGGGCTGCGCGCAAGCATCCTGACGGATACGGGGGCGTACGCACGCACCACTGGTGTCATTCCGTCTGCGAAGTGCGGCATGTTCCTGCCCGGGCCCTACGATATCCCGCATTATGCTTGCGATGTGTCGATCGTCGTCACGAACAAGGTGCCTTCGGGAACTTTCCGCGGCCCAGGTCGCTACGAGGCGAATTTTTTCCGCGAGCGCCTGATCGATCTGATGTGTCGCGACCTCGGGCTGGATCCGTCTGTCGTACGCCTTGCCAATCTGATTCAGCCCGGGCAGATGCCCTACGCACTGGGCCGCCTGGTGCCTTACGAGGCGCCCGCAGAATATGACGGCGGGGATTATCCGGCCGCCCTGCAGCGCGCCCTGCAAGAAATCGGCTACACCGAGCTGGCCCAAAGGCAGGGGCGACTGGTCGATGGCCGCTATCAGGGGGTCGGCATCAGCTGCTTTGTGGACAGCAGCGGTGCCGGGCCTGCGGAAACGGCCCGGATACGCATCGTCTCGGCCGACGAGATCGAGCTCTACACGGGATGTTCCAGCAGCGGCCAGGGCCACGAGACCGCCTTTGCGCAGGTGCTGGCCGATTTCTTGCAGGTGCCGATTGCGGCCATCCGGGTCTTTCACGGCTCCACGACTGGTGTGCCCCATGGATTCGGCACTTACCACGGCCGCGGCATGGTGATGGGGGGAAATTCCATCAAGAAGGCGGCCGATGCCCTGATCGACATCTGGAAGGACGCTGCGCGCAAGCACCATGCTCAATGTGTCGAGCCGCTGGGCTACCGCAAGCAGGCCATTGTCGATGCCGAAGGCACGGTGCTCCTGTCGCTAGTCCAGATTCTGGCGCTGCAGGACGACGCCCTGCGGGAGATCACGGCGACCTTCGAGCAGTCGAAGTGCACCTTTGAATATGGCTGCCAGATCGCCCATGTGGCGGTGGATCCGCGGACTGCGCAGGTCGAGGTCCTGTCGCTCGTGACCGTCGAGGATTGCGGCAGCATCATCAACCCGCTGATTGTGCACGGTCAGGTCGTCGGCGCTGCCGTCCAGGGCCTGGGCGGTACCTTTCTGGAGCACTTTCAGTACGATGACGCCGGGCAGATGCTCAGCGGCACCTTCGCCGACTACATGCTGGCGACCAGTACCGATTTCCCGGATGTTCGCGCCTTCAGCATCGATAGGGCGCCGTCGCGGCTGAATCCGCTCGGGATCAAGGGGGTGGCGGAAGGCGGCATCGAAGGGGTCGCCGGCGCGGTGGCCAATGCCGTGTCCCATGCGCTCCAGCATCTCGATGTCAGCATCACCGAGCTTCCGATCACGCCCAATGCGATTCATGCCCTCCTGAATCCGACGGGATCTGGCGTGCGCTTGGGCTGATATCCGATTCAGAGCTTCCCCAGCCGGCGGCCTGCGCGTGAGTGATGCTTGCCAGGGACTGCTCGATGGCCTCTCTGGTGATGTTCTGCACGATGAACACGATCCAGCTGTCGGTTCCGGATTGGGCGGGCAGGTGCTCGACCGGGTAGAGCAGGTGTTGCACGCCCTGGATGACCACGGCTTGCTCCTGGCCTTCGAGCTGCAGGATGCCCTTGACCCGCAGAATGGAATGGCCGCGGGCCAGCAAGAGCAGCTCGAGCCATTCGACGAACCGGTCCCAGCCCACGGGTTTGCTGAGCGTGAGGGTGAAGGTGTGGACTGTGTGCGCGTGAGTGTGTGCGTGAGCCCCCGATTCGCAGTCGTGGGTCGACGCAGTGGCGGCTTCAGGGCGATCCCAGACCTGGTCCAGGTTCTCGAGCAGCGCGGCTGCAGGGTGCCTGCCCAGGCCCGACACAAAGATCTGTGCGGTGGGATTGCGCTGCGCAAGCCTTTTGCTCAGGGCGCTGATCTCGTCTGCTGGGGCCAGATCTGCTTTGCTCAGCACGATCCGGTCGGCGGCAGCGAGCTGCTGGCGTGCTTCGTGGTGGCTTGCCGCGGTGGCCTCGCCGTTCACGGCGTCGACCGTGCTGATGACCTGCCCCAGACGATAGTGGGCGGTGACGCGCTGATCCCCCATGATGGCCTGCATGATCGGCATGGGATCCGCCATGCCGGTGGTTTCCACCACCAGCCGGGCAAACGGCGGGATGCGGCCTGCCCGCATCAGCGCATGCAGCTCGGCGAGCGTTGCCGCCAGATCGTCGCCTACCGTGCAACAGATGCAGCCCGAACTGAGCAGGACCACGTCCTCGGCGAGTTCGCGCACCAGCAGATGGTCCAGACCGACCTCGCCGAATTCGTTGATGACCACGGCGGTATCGATCAGATTGTCATCCGCCAGCAGGCCGCGCAGCAGCGTGGTCTTGCCGCTGCCCAGAAAACCGGTCAGGATGTGGACGGGGGTGCGCAGGTCCGCGGCAACCGGGCCTTGCATCGGAGCGATCGCCTGGCTCATGATCATTCGACTTCAAAGATTGCATCCACTTCCACGGATACATTGCGGGGAAGCGAGCCGCAGCCCACGGCCACACGCGCATGCTTGCCGGCGTCGCCGAACACTTCGACCATCAGATCGGATGCCCCGTTCATCACGGCGGGGTGATCCTTGAATTCCGGCGCGGCATTGATGAACCCGCCCAGGCGCACACAGTGCACCATGCGGCCCAGGTCGCCGCCAAGGGCCTTGCGCAGCTGGGCAATGATGTTGATGGCGCACAGGCGTGCCGCCTGCCTGGCATCCTCGAGCGGCACGTCGGTGCCGACCTTGCCGGTGTATTCTTGCACGCCCTTGATGGCGGACACCTGGCCGGCAATATAGATCTGCGTGCCGCTGCGGCGGGCCGGCACGTAATTTGCTGCTGGGGCCGCGGCCTCTGGCAATTCGATTCCAAGCGCCTTCAGGCGCGCGTCGTACGGATTCATTCGGTGCTTTCCTAAGCTTGTTTGCCAAAATACAGGTCTTCACCCGCGTTTGAAAGAATGGACAGGACGTCGGTGTCCTTCAGCGCGGTTTCCAGTGAATGCCCGGTGCGATCGATATCCTTGAGGATGCCGCTGCGCGCGAGTTCCGGCTTTTTCAGGCGCAGCCCCTCGAGCACGTCCAGGTGGGCGCTGGCGTCCCAGGGGTGCACGGGTGAATCGAGCGACAGGTACATGGTGGGCCCGAACTGCAGCCACAGCGATTCGATCAGCGGCATGAGCACCGCCGAACCGGCGGCTTCGTAGAGTGTGAAGTGAAAACGCTGGTTTGCCGACAGGCAGGTGATGCGATCGTGCTGCTCGATGGCCTGCAGCAGTTCTTCGTTCAGGACCGTCAGCGTGCGGATCAGCTTCGCGGTCGAATTCTTGCAGGCCATTTCGGCGGCCATGCCTTCCAGCATGGAGCGCACGGCAAAAATTTCGGTCAGGCGCGCCAATGTGAGCCGCGGCACCTGCACGGAGCCGTTATGGGCTTCCTCGAGCGCGTTGGTCATGACGAGCCGCGCCAGCGCCTCGCGCACCGGCATCGAGCTCGTGCCAAAGAGTGCGGCGAGCTTGCGCAGGCTCATGGTCTCGCCGGGCAGAAAGACCCCGACGATCAGCCCGCGGCGCAGGTGCTGGAATACTTCTTCTTGCATGTGCCCCCGGGCGTTGCGCGTGGGTGCTTTCGTCTTGTTCGGGGCGGCTTCGATTTCCATGTCTCTCGGTATTCCGTTATCGCTGATGAATCATTGGACCCACTGGGGCCCCTGTGATCAATCCGCATTTTCCACAGTGACCGGCCGGCAGCGCCCTGTCTTCCCGGAAATCCAGCCCCATTCTCAGGCCGCGATCCTGTCTTGCCGTCCGTCCGGTCGTTACGGATTGTGATGGCATTGCGTGTCCACCATGGTAGCGCCGAAGGGCCCCGCTGGGCCTGGGTGGCTGAAGGGGACTTTCCTTATTGACAAGCATTGTACCTTTGATCACAATCTGTGATCAAGGTCGCCTGAAAAATTATCACTTGAAAAATTGTCTTGCGACTTTCATGCGCCTCGGCATTCCCAGGAATTCTGCCCGAGGCGGGTCATCTGAACCGATAAACGGGTGGGTTAGACATATGCACAAACAATCAGAATCTTTGAACTCCACGGGCGAGCGCAAGTTTCGCCATTTCCTGCGGCCCTGCATCATGGCGCTGGTGCTGGCGGTGTCCAGCCCTGCCTGGTCTGCCGATCAGGTCAACGTGCGATTCAGCTGGAAGCTCAAGGGTGAATACGCGCCGCTCTATCAGACCGAAGCCAAGGGCTTTTTCAAGGAACAGGATCTCGATGTGCACTTGGGTGAGGGCGCTGGTTCGCCTGCCGTGCTGGGTGCGCTGCTGCAGGGCCAGGAAGACGTGGCCATCATGCCCGCGATTTTTGCCCTGACGGCCATCCAGAAGGGCATGCCGGTCAAGATCATCTCGCTCTACCACCCCGCCGCGCCCATCGTGATGGTGTCCCACCCCGACAAGCCGGTCCTGACGCCCAAGGACATGGAAGGCAAGTCCGTGGCCCACTCCATCGGGGAGACGGGTACCTCTTATCTGTCCACGTTCTGCGCCATCAACAAGGTGGATTGCGACAAGATCAAGCGGATCCAGATGGATTCACAGATGCGCGTGCCGCAATTCGTGCAGGGGCAGGTGGATATGGTCAGCGTGTACCGCACCAATGACTTGCCCATGCTCGAGCGCCAGATCGGCAGCAGCCTGCCGATTCTGGATCTGCCTGAATTCGGCCTGAGGGCACCCGGCATGGCTGCGATTGCCAGCGTCGAGAACATCAAGAAGCGCCCGGATGTCTTGCGTCGTTACCTGGCGGCAGTGGCCAAGGGCGTGAAAGCGACGCGCGAGGATCCGGCAGCGGCCACCGACGCCTTGCTGGCTGCCTGGGCGGGGGCCCCGGATGCCGAACTGGTCAGGAAAATGGTTCAGGCCACCGTCGATGCGATGCCGGAAGCTTCGGACAAGCCCCTGGGCTGGATCAGCGAGGACGTGGTTCAAAATGCCCTCGAGCTTCTGAAGAGTGCCGATCCGGCGATGGGCGATCTGAAGCCGCTGGACACCTTTTACACCAACGAGCTCCTGAGCCAATAAGCCCCGGCCTGCGTCCGGTCGCCCGACCCCGTGCTCATCCCGGCACGGGGTCGGCGCGGTTTCCCCGCACGCGGCACAGCCCTGCCATGCTGGCAGTACTGCTCGCAAATACAGTAGTCTACGGCGGGGCTTGCCGAAGGTAAGGCTTGTGGAGATACGAGTAGCGCTTCAGGCACTCGGCCCAAGAACCCACCGAAGCGACCCAAAAGCGGCTCAGTGCCGCCTTGGGGCGCAGCAAAAATCCCCTCCTTTAGGCGAGGGAAGATATCAATGCCACGAGGCACGAATGATCATTGAAAGTACCAATTACTATGCCCTCGAAGGGCATGCAGACGCCGTGCTGGCCCAGCGCAGGGCGGCCTCCCGCGTGCGGGTGGCCCTGGGGCTGCCGCCAGGCCAGATCATGGTGCGCCTGGAAGGCGACGGCCCCGACGTGCGCTGGGAATGCAGTTTCGACACCCCGGAGGCCTATGAGCACGATCGCACGGTGCGCAAGGAGTCATCGGAATTCGCCGCCGTGCGCGATGGCATGTTGAAACTGCTGCAGCGCTTCGAGCGCCATGTGGCGCGCCCGCTGGACATGACGTAGCCACGCGGCCTGGTGTGCTGTTTGGCTAATCCGGCTACTCAAATTGGCGCCCGAATTCGCCATTCTGCCTTGTAAATCCTCGCGATGGCGTCCGTCTCTCGAGACCTCCCGGGCCGGTGGTGCAGTGTTGCCGACCCGGGGTCTGGCGATCCTTACAGCAGCGATTGCCCGCGTGCGATTAAAGCGAATATCCGGATTGACATCGACGCGTTTCGTGATCACAATGTGTGATCATACAGGTCAGCTCCAGTCTGCCAACTGTGCATGAACTCCGGCGAGGCCATGGAAATTCATGAATTCGAGCAAATTTGCCACCGCAGTACCTAAGGAGACATTTGTGACAGAACTCAAGCACACGCGGGCCATGACGGCCGGCGCCGCTCAAAAGACCGGCAAGAAACCGCCGCAAGGCAGCCTGCTTGAAAGGTACGCCGCCGTGCTGCTGGCGGGTACCGTTTTGTTGGGCTGGCAGCTTGCCGTCCCGCTTCTGGGCCTTTCCGAATTTGTCCTGCCCACCCCCTATGCGATTGGCAAGCGCATCGTGACGGAGTCCAGCCTGCTCGCCAGCCACGGCTATATCACCCTGTTCGAAGTGCTGGCGGGTTTCTTTGCCGGCCTGGTGATCGGTGTCCCGCTGGCGCTTGCCATTTTCTATTCCAAGGCGTTCGAGCGCGCGGTCTATCCGCTGCTGGTCGCCCTGCAAACGGTGCCGAAGATCGCGCTGGCGCCGATCCTCGTCCTGTATCTGGGCTACGGATGGGCACCCAAGATCACGCTGGCTTTCTTGATCTCGTTTTTCCCGATTGTGATTTCCACCGTGGTAGGCCTGCAATCGCTCGAGCCCGCACTGGTCAACATGGTGCGCTCCATGGGTGCGACCGAATCCCAGGTGTTCTTCAAGGTGCGTCTGCCGTCTGCGCTGCCCAGCATTTTCGGCGGCCTCAAGGTCGCGGTGTCGCTGGCCGTGATTGGCGCCATCATCGGCGAATACATCGCGGCCGAGCGGGGCCTGGGGTATCTGCAGCTGCAGGCGAATGCGCAATTTGATACGACGCTGAACTTTGCAACGGTCGTGACCATTTCCCTGGTTGGCGTGCTTTTGTACTTTGTGATTGCGTTCATCGAGGACAAGGTGTCCCACAAGCGCGATAGCGCGAAATAGCGTGCCCTGGGCAGGGACCAGGCGAAGATCTTGAATTCAAATGAAAGAGGTGTCTCGATGACCGGTGCCATCCACAAAAAGGCCGCTGCGGTATCAGTGAAAGGCGTTTCCAAGCTCTACGAAGTGCGAACGGGCGATGACGTCCTGGCGCTGGATGATGTCAGTCTTGAAATCACGCCAGGAAATTTCGTTGCCATCGTGGGCCCCAGCGGCTGCGGCAAGAGCACGCTGCTGTCGCTGCTGGCGGGGCTGCTGCCGGTCAGTTCCGGCACCCTGACCATCGATGGGGACGTCGTCACCAAGCCCCACCCGAAGGTGGGGGTCGTCTTCCAGTCCGATCTGCTGCTTTATTGGCGCGACATTCTGGGCAATATCCTGCTGCCCATCGAGATCAAGGGCCTGGACCGCTCGAAATATGAAAATGCTGCCCGGGAGCTCCTGTCTCAGGTGGGCTTGGAGGGCTTCGAGAACAAGTTCCCGTCGGAACTGTCGGGCGGCATGCGCCAGCGGGTCGCCATCTGCCGTGCCCTGATCCAGGAGCCGGGCCTGCTGCTGATGGACGAACCGTTTGGTGCCCTGGATGCACTGACGCGTGAACAAATGATCATGGACCTGCAAACCATGTGGCGCCGGGTCGGCAACACGGTCCTTTTCATCACCCATGGCATCGATGAAGCGGTCTTTCTGGCCGATCGGGTCATCGTCATGTCGCCGCGCCCGGGGCGGGTCGACCTGGACCTGAGCATCGACATCCCGCGGCCGCGTCGCTGGAGCGGCATCCACGAAAATACCGATTTTCAACATTACGTCCGGCAGGTGCGCGAAATATTCGAGGCCAAGGGCGTTCTGGTTGCACACTGAGGAAGCCATGAAAATAGCCATATTGGGCGCGGGCGCAGGGGGCATGGCAGCCACGGCCGAGCTGTGTCTTGCAGGCCACGAGCTCGTCCTGTGGAACCGCTCACGCGCCACCCTGGAACCCTTGCAGGCCCTGGGTGGCGTCAAATACCAGGGGGTGCTCGGTGCGGGGCTGGCCAAGCCCGCCCTGATCACCGCTGATCTGCAGCAGGCGATGGCCGGGGTGGACGCCGCCGTCATCATGCTGCCGACCTTCACCCACAGCGCGCTTGCCGCAGCCCTGGTGGATGCCGGCTGGCCCGCGGATCTGCCCCTGATCCTGAACCCCGGGCACACCGGGGGTGCGCTTGAAGTCGCCCAGGTCTTTCGCAGCCGGGGTGCGCCCATCCCCCCCCTGGCCGAGTGTTCCACCCTGACTTACGTGGCGCGCAAATACCAGGACGACGAGGTCACCGTCACGGGCCGCGCCCAGCAGGTGCGCGTTGGCTGCCTGCCCGGCGGGCTGAAGGCGCAATCACTGGCCTGCCATCTGTTTCCCGGTGCCGCGCCGGTTCGGGACGTGCTGGCCTCGTCCCTGTGCAATGCCAATCTGATCCTGCACCCGCCTGGTGCCGTTCTGGCTTCGGCCTGGGTGGAAGCCAGCGGGGGCGATTTCACTTTCTATGTGGACGCCATGACGCCGGGCGTGGCGCGCACCATGGTGTCCCTGGACAAGGAACGCCTGCAGGTGGCCAAGGCGCTGGGGCATGTGCTGCCGAACCTGATCGAGGAAATGAAGCAGATCGGCACGGTCGAGTCGAGCGTGGAAGACCTGCACGATTACGCCGCCGCGATCTCGCAGGGCGTTGCCAATCGGCATATCAAGGCGCCCGACAGCCTGGAGCATCGCTATTATCGCGAGGATTTCGGCCATGGGCTGCTGTCGTTCCTGGAACTGGCCGACATCGCCGGGCTTGCCGTCCCGGTGGCGCAGTCCTTGTTCACCCTGGCCGAGGCGCTGACGGGCATCGACTACCGCCTGCGCGGGCGCACGGCCCGCTCCATGGGGATTGCCGGCATGACAAAAGCCGAACTATTGAATCACGTGAGGGTGCAATGAACTGGAAGGATCTGAATATCGCTGTGGTCGCAGGCGATCGCAGGGAGCAGGAGATCGCGCGCTGCGCTGCCGCCACCGGCGCGACGGTGCGTGCGTATGGCTTCCCCTGGCCGGAAGGCGGCATCCCTGGCGTCCAGTTGTGCCAGAGCGCCGCCGAGGCGCTGGATGGGGCGGACTTCGCCCTGTTCCCGATTCCGGGGATCACCGCTGAAGGCGCGCTGTTTGCGCCGGCCTGCCCGGAACGCATCATACCGGACCGCGCCATGCTGAGCGGCATGCGGGCCCCGGCACGCATCATCCTGGGCTGGGCGGACCCGAAGCTGCAGGCCCATTGCGATGCCCTGGGCATCACGGTGGACGAGTACGAATGGGATCAGGATCTCATGCTCTTGCGCGGGCCGGCCATCGTGGAAGGCATGATCAGGGTGCTGATCGAGCACACTGACATCACCATCCACAAGGCCAACATCTGCCTGATCGGCCAGGGCACGATTGGTTCGCTGATGACCAGCACCCTGATCGGCCTGGGCGCGCACGTGCATGTGGCCGCGCGCAATCCGGTCCAGCGGGCTGCGGCGTACGCTGCCGGTGCGCAATCGCATGGGCTCGATGAGCTGGCGGCCCTGCTGCCGACCATGGACATCGTCGTGGGCAGTGTGCCCACCTGCATTCTGGACCGCGAGCTGCTGCAGCGCCTGCCCCCGCATGCGCTCATCGTGGATCTGGCGGCACCGCCTGGGGGTGTGGATCGCGATGCCGCCAAGGCGCTGGGTTTGAAGTTCGTCTGGGCCAGGGGCCTGGGCATGCGGGCCCCCATCACCGTGGGGCGCAGTCAGTGGAGTGGTGTACAGCCTCGTATCGAACGTGCCATGAAGGAAAGAAAATGAGTGCAGATCTGGTGATTCGCAATGCCCGCGTGATTCGTCATGACGGGGAATTCCAGGGGGGCGTGGCCGTCAGGGACGGCAAGATCGTCGCCCTGGGTGCCAACGGGGAATTGCCCCGGGGCAAGCGCGAGATCGACGCCGAAGGGCGCGTGCTGATGCCCGGCCTGGTCGACCCGCATTGCCATCTCGGGGTCAAATTTCCCTTTGACGAGGATATGCGCACGGAAACTGCTGCTGCGGCTTCTGGCGGTGTCACGACGGCGCTGCTCTATATTCGCAATCTGCAGCCCTCGTACATTCCGTTCTATCAGGAGCGCAAGGCCATTGGCGAAGCCAATGCGCTGATGGATTTCGGCTTCCACTTCGGCATCCAGCGAGAAGAACATATCGCCGAGATCCCGGAGATCGTCGCAAAAACCGGCGTCAGGTCGTTCAAGTGCTATTTTGGCTATGAGCCTGACAATCCGATCGGCATCGTCCCGGCCACTGATGGCTGGGTATACGCCACCATGCGCATCCTCAGCAAGATCCCCGGCGGGGTGATCAACGTGCATTGCGAAAACACGCAGATTGCCTCCTGGTTGAAAAAGGAGATGGTGGCCACGGGGCGGCAGGACCTGGGCGCGTACACCGAATCGCGCCCTGCGTTCTGCGAGGTCGAGACCATCCGCCGCATGATATTTCTGGCCGAACGCACGGGATGCCCGCTGCACCTGGTGCATACCTCAGTGGGCATGGGGCCCGTTCTGGCGGCCGAGGCCGTTGCGCGGGGCGCAGACGTCACGGTCGAGACCTGCCCGCATTACCTGACGCGCACGGCCTACGACGAAGATCTGGACATGCGCGCCAAAATTTCCCCGCCCCTGCGCGACAAGGAAGAACAGGACGGTTTGTGGCGCGGCGTTCAGAATGGCGGCGTCTACAGTCTGGGTACGGACCATGTCCCGTTCCTGCCCAAGAAGCTCGAAAATATCTGGACGGAATTCCCGGGCGTCGTGTCCTTTCCCTGGGAACTGTCCCTGATGCTGCATTTCGGGGTGCATCAGCGCGGGGTGGCACTGTCTCGTCTGGTTCAGCTGAATGCCACCCATCCCGCCAAGCGCTTCGGGCTCTGGCCCAGGAAGGGTGACATCGATATCGGCTTTGACGCGGATCTGGTGCTGGTCGACCTGGATGAAGAGCGGGTGGTCGAGCATACCGGCAAGGGGACCTGCATCTATGAAGGGTGGAAGCTGAAGGGCTGGCCTGTCATGACGGTCTCGCGCGGCCAGGTGGTGTACGAAAATGGCCAGGTCGATGACAGCCAGTTCGGCCGCGGCCGGTGCGTGACGGTGCCGGCGCCCTGATGGAACGAGGTCTGCAGGGGTGTTTTCCAGAGGCTGCGTCGCTGCGGGCGCGCTCTCTGGATGAGCAGGTCGAGGCCCTGAGGCGGCTCGTCGCACCGTTGCGCCAGCGGGTGCCCGCCCCGCGTCAGGAACGTCTGTCGGGCGTGCACAATCCCTGGGGCCACGCGGCGACGCTCGTCAATGCGTGGCCGTTCCTGGACCTGTGTGAATCAGGCGAACTTCTGGACCTGGTTCAGGCCGTGATCGGCCCGGACATCATCCTGTGGGATTCGGAGCTCTTTCTGGATGCGCGCGTCTATCAGGAATTCCTGCGCGCAGGACGCGAGGGCCGCTATTGGCCGGCGGCGCCCCTGGATGGCGCCGTGGTGCTCCTAGGCCTGGGAACGCAACCGGCCGGGCCGAGCTGCGTGGATGTGCGCAAGCTGTCCGCAGCGGCGCTGGCCGGGTTCGACCTGACGGCGGGCCTGTATGTGGTGCGTTATATGTCTGCAGCCAGTCACTTCGATCGGCAGATCGGTTCTGCGCCGAACTGGCTTGCCATGCAAGAGCAGCCCTTGATCAATTACACCAGCAGACCGCTCTGGCTGGTCAGGGGAACAGACAGAGGATCCAGCGACTTTGTCACCGGATTCTCGCCTTCAGTGCCCATGTGGGCATCTACCGGACTCAAGGAGAAATGACATGCCCTTTGTTGTTGTGGAATTCTGGACGGGCCGTACGGTCGAGCAGAAGCGAAATCTGGTCAGGGCGATCACCGACGCCATGATCGATCATGGCGGTTGCAAGCCGGAACACCTGCACGTCGTCATTCATGAAACGCCCAAAGAAAGCTGGGGGCGCGGTGGCGTGCTGTGCATCGACATGGAGGAGAAATAAATGATTCTGGACAATCTGGATCCGCGCACATCTGCCCTGATTGTGATCGATCTGCAGAATGCGTTCATCAACCCGAAGGGCACTCTGGGCATTTCGGGCGTCGACACCGGGCGCCTGTCGTCCATCGTGGCGCCGCTCGCCGATCTGATTCCGCGCTGTCAGCAGGCCGGCATGCCGGTCATCTGGACCTTGCAGGAGCATTTTGCGCAGGATGCCAGCCGGGCACAAAAAAGGCTGGCAGGCCATACGAGCCGGCGCAAACAGATTTCGGCGCTGGCCGGGAGCTGGGATCAGGACATCGTCGATGAGCTCAAGCCGCTGTCCGAGGTGAACCCGTCGTTCGTGGTGCGCAAGCATCGATTTGGCGCATTCTACGAGACACGACTCGAAATGATGTTGCGGATGCTGGGCACGCGCACGCTGTTCATCGCCGGTGCGACCACCAACGCCTGCGTGGAAACCACGATTCGCGAGGCGTATTTGCGCGATTATGACGTCGTGGCGCTCGACGACTGCATTTCCGGGGTGAACGACGATTGGGAAAGTAGCGCAAAAAAGGTCTGGAAACAGTACCTGTGCGAAGTGTCCGATTCGCAGACGATGAAGGCCTGGATTGCTGCGCAGGCCGAACCGCGCACGCTGGGATTCGGTCACATGCTGATGATGGTCGAGGACGTGGCCCGTTCGACCCAATTCTATGTCGACCTGCTGGGCTTTTCGATCCGGCCCGCGAAACCCCTGGCCGATGGCAGGCCATTCACGGCCTTTCGCCAGGGCATCGCCATCGTCGGCGGACGAACGCCGGGGGAACGACAGATCGATCATGCGGCATTCGAAGTGACGGATGTGCGCGCCCTGAATGCCAGGTTGAAGGCCGCCGGCGTGCATTTTCAGGAAGACCTGCATGATGGTCCCTATGGCCTGACGATCTACGTCAGCGATCCGGACGGCACCCGCATCGAGCTCTACGAGACCGGCGCAACGGTCTGAGTGCATGACTGCGCAGGCGCACCCCCGGCCCTGTGCCGGGGTTTTTTGACTGCGCCGGCTGTCCAGCGTGCGGTGCTGCGGCGCGATGATTTATTCAGAGATCCCTTAAATCTCAAGGAGAAGCCATGTTTCTGCTTCAATCTGCCCTGCGGAGGCCGCCATGCTGGTAGGCATTCCCCGAGAAACCCTGCCGGGTGAAACGCGTGTGGCAGCCACACCCGAGACGGTGAAAAAACTCGTACAGGCGGGCCACACGGTGCGCATCGAGCGCGGCGCGGGCGCTGCCGCCCGCTTTCGCGACGCGGACTACGAGCAGGTCGGCGCCACGCTGGCCGATGCGGCCCAGACGCTGGGCAGCGAGCTGGTGCTCACAGTGCGCCGGCCCGAGGCCCAGGCGCTGGGCCAGATGCAGCGCGGCGCGGTGCTGCTGGGCATGCTCGATCCCTTCGATCGCGAGGGCCTGCAGGCGCTCGCGCACGCGGGCCTGACGGCCTTTGCGCTGGAGGCCGCGCCGCGCACGACGCGCGCCCAGAGCCTGGACGTGCTCTCGTCGCAGGCGAACCTGGCGGGCTACAAGGCGGTGCTGCTGGCCAGCCAGTACTACGGGCGCATCTTCCCGATGATGATGACCGCGGCGGGCACGCTCAAGGCCGCGCGCGTGGTGGTGCTGGGCGCGGGCGTGGCGGGGCTGCAGGCGATTGCCACGGCGCGCCGCCTGGGCGCGGTGGTCGAGGCCTCGGACGTGCGCCCGGCCGCGCGCGAGCAGGTCGCCTCGCTCGGGGGCAAGTTCATCGACGTGCCCTACGAAACCGATGAAGAGCGCGAGATCGCGCAGGGCACGGGCGGCTACGCGCGGCCCATGCCGGCGGCCTGGATGGCGCGCCAGGCCGCGCTGGTGGCCGAGCGCTGCCGCCAGGCCGACATCGTCATCACCACGGCGCTGATCCCGGGGCGCGCGGCCCCGACGCTGATCGCCCCCGAGACGGTGGCGGCGATGAAGGCGGGCTCGGTGATCGTGGATCTGGCCGTCGAGCGCGGGGGCAACTGCCCGCTGTCGGTGGCTGGCGAAGTCGTCGAGCACGAAGGGGTCACGCTGGTGGGGCTCACGAACCTGCCCGCGCTGCTGGCCACCGACGCCTCGGCGCTGTACGCGCGTAATCTGCTCGATTTTCTGAAACTCGTCATCGATGCCCAGGGGCGCTTTGCGCTGCCCGCCGATGACGACATCATCAATGCCTGTCTGGTCTGCAAGGACGGCCAGGTCCTGAGGAGCGCCTGATGGAAGCGGTCAATCCCACCCTGATGAACATCATCATTTTCGTGCTGGCGGTCTACGTGGGCTTTCACGTGGTCTGGAACGTGACGCCGGCACTGCACACCCCGCTCATGGCGGTCACCAATGCCATTTCGGCCATCGTCATCGTGGGCGCCATGCTGGCCACCGCGCTCACCGAGGGCGGGCTGGCGCAGAGCATGGGCGTGCTGGCCGTGGCGCTGGCCGCGGTCAACGTCTTTGGCGGCTTTCTGGTCACCCAGCGCATGCTGGAGATGTTCAAGAAGAAGGAACGCAAGGGGGGACGGGCATGATCTCGGCCAATCTGGTCACACTGCTGTATCTGGTCGCCTCGGTGTGCTTCATCCAGGCGCTCAAGGGGCTGTCGCACCCGACCACGTCGCGCCGCGGCAATGTGTTCGGCATGGTGGGCATGGCCATCGCCATGGTGACGACCGCTGCGCTCATCATCGGGCTCGCGACAGAGGGCACGGTGGCGCTGGGCCTGGGGCGCGTGGTGCTCGGGCTGCTGGTGGGCGGCACCGTGGGCACGCTGCTCGCGCGCAAGGTCGAGATGACCAAGATGCCCGAGCTGATCGCCTTCATGCACAGCATGATCGGTCTGGCGGCGGTGGCCATCGCGATCGCGGTGGTGGCCGAGCCGCACGCCTTTGGCATCGCGGCCGCGGGCGCACCGATCCCCACGGGCAACCGGCTGGAGCTGTTCATCGGCACCTTTGTCGGGGCGATCACGTTCTCGGGCTCGGTCATCGCCTTTGGCAAGCTCTCGGGCAAGTACAAATTCCGCCTGTTTCAGGGCGCGCCGGTGGTCTTTGGCGGCCAGCACCTGCTCAACCTGGCGCTCGCCCTCGTGATGCTGGCCTGCGGGCTGTGGTTCATGGCCACGCAGTCGTGGCTGCCCTTTGTGCTGATGACGCTGATCGCCGTCGGGCTGGGGGTGCTCATCATCATCCCGATCGGCGGGGCCGACATGCCGGTGGTGATCTCGATGCTCAACAGCTACTCGGGCTGGGCGGCGGCGGGCATCGGCTTTTCGCTGAACAACCCGATGCTGGTGATCGCCGGCTCGCTGGTGGGTTCGTCCGGGGCGATCCTGTCCTACATCATGTGCAAGGCGATGAACCGGTCGTTCTTCAACGTGATCCTGGGCGGCTTCGGGGCCACGCCCGCAGCGGGTGCGGCCGACGCGGGCGGGCAGCGCAACGTCAAATCGGGTAGCCCCGAGGACGCCGCGTTCCTGATGAGCAATGCCGAATCGGTCACCATCGTGCCCGGCTACGGGCTGGCCGTGGCGCGCGCCCAGCACGCCCTGAAGGAGCTCGCCGCCAAGCTCGCCGAGCGCGGCGTGACGGTGAAGTATGCCATCCACCCGGTGGCCGGGCGCATGCCGGGCCACATGAACGTGCTGCTCGCCGAGGCCGAGGTGCCCTACGACCAGGTCTTCGAGATGGACGACATCAATGGCGAATTTGGCCAGACCGACGTGGCGCTGATCCTGGGGGCCAATGACGTGGTCAACCCGGCGGCCAAGAACGACCCGGCCTCGCCCATTGCGGGCATGCCGATTCTGGAGGCCTACAAGGCGCGCACGGTGATCGTCAACAAGCGCTCGATGGCCGCCGGCTACGCGGGGCTGGACAATGAGCTGTTCTACATGGACAAGACCATGATGGTGTTTGGCGACGCCAAGAAAGTCCTGGAGGACATGCTCAAGGCGCTCGATTGAATCCGGCAAACGCCCGGGCGCCTGCAATCCGGCGCCCGAGCCCATTCGGTGCGCCGAGGCCCGACGCCCGGGCCCATTCGGTGCACCAGGGTCCAGCGTTCGGGCCCATCCGGTGATCCGGGCCTGCGGGTTTCCCGGCCAGGGTGCTGCCATCACAGTAAAATGATTGCCTGGCAGCGCAGGTGCGCCGAACATCCCGTCTTTCTGGAATACTGACCCATGACTATTGATCGTGCGGGGCTCAACGCCCTGATGGAAATCACTTCACGGCCCGAGCTGGTGTTTGTGCGCGGCCAGGGCGCCTGGCTGCAGGACCAGACCGGCAAGCGCTATCTGGATTTCATCCAGGGCTGGGCCGTGAACTGCCTGGGCCATAACGCGCCGGTCATGGTCGAAGCCATCACGCGCCAGTCGCGTGAATTGATCAACCCCTCGCCGGCCTTCTATAACCAGCCGTCCATCGACCTGGCGCGCCGCCTGGTCGAGGCCTCGTGCTTCGATCGAGTGTTTTTTGCCAACAGCGGTGCCGAGGCCAACGAAGGCGCGATCAAGCTGGCGCGCAAATGGGGCCAGCTGCACCGCAAGGGCGCCTACAAGATCATCACCATGGATCACAGTTTCCATGGGCGCACGCTGGCCACCATGTCGGCGTCCGGCAAGCCCGGCTGGGACCGCAAATTCGCGCCCCAGGTCGATGGCTTTCCCAAGGCCGAGCTGAATGATCTGGATTCGGTGCGCGCCCTGATCGATGATCAGACGGTCGCCGTGATGCTGGAGCCTGTTCAGGGCGAAGCTGGCGTGATTCCCGCGACGACTGAATTCCTGCAGGGCCTGCGCACGCTGACGCGTGAACAGGGCCTGTTGCTGATCGTGGACGAGGTGCAGACCGGCATGGGACGCTGTGGGCGCCTGTTTGCCCACCAGCACGCCGGCATCGAACCCGACATCATGACGCTGGGCAAGGGCATCGGCGGCGGCGTGCCGCTGGCGGCGCTGTGCGCCCGCGAGCCCGTCTGCTGTTTCGAGCATGGCGACCAGGGCGGCACCTACAACGGCAACCCGCTGATGACGGCGGTGGGCGCGGCGATCTTCGACGTGCTGGCGGCGCCCGGTTTCCTGGACGAGGTCAATGCGCGGGCGCGGCAGCTGTCGGCCGGCCTGAGGGCGCTGTCGGACAAGTGGGGCATGCAGGGCGAACGCGGCCAGGGCCTGCTGCGCGCGCTGGTGTTGGACCGCGACGAGGGTCCGGCGCTGGTCCAGGCCGCGCGCGACCGCGCGCCGGAGGGCCTGTTGCTGAACGCGCCGCGCGGCAATCTGCTGCGCTTCATGCCGGCCCTGAACGTCTCGGCCGACGAGATCGACACCCTGCTGACCTGGCTGGAC
>JACDJC010000676.1_pt1 | contig 37101 bp, 37 predicted proteins | sample 7454191 | NCBI WGS metagenome assembly JACDJC01 (sample SAMN14253291, study PRJNA609438) | sludge metagenome | isolation source: sludge after 25d culture with pyrite and EDTA | collected 2018-12-20
AGGAATACCAGCACCCCGCCGGCACCCGCAATGATCCCGTCGACGAGCAGGCTGCGCAGCCAGCCACCGGATAGAGTCGCGCTGATGGCGTCGGCCACCAGCGTGGTCGCCGATTCGATCCAGCCCATCGGTGCCTCGGCCCAGGCGAACACCGCCTGGAACATGAAAAACAGCACCACGATCAAGAGCGCCATGCCGAAGACCGGATGCAGCACCACGCGATCGATGCGGTCGGACAGCGTGTGCGGTACGTGCTGGTCGAGTCCAAGGTTGGCGAGGATGCGTTGCACCGTGTCGTGGTCGGCTTCCACCGTGACCGGGTGTCCGGGTTCCGTCGCGGTCACGGCGCTGCGCCAGGTGTCGGCAGGCGCGTCGAGCAATACGCGCAGGGCGTCTGCGCCGTCCTTCCTGACCGCAACGGTTTTCACCACCGGCACGCCGAGTTCGAGCGACAGTTTGTCCGCGTCGACGTGGATGCCGCGGCTTGCCGCCAGGTCGGTCATGTTGAGCGCCACCACGCAGGGCAGGCCGAGGCGTTTTACCGCCAGCACCAGCCGCAGGTTGCGCCGCAGGTTGGTGGCGTCGACCACGCAGATGACGCGGTCCGGGCGTTTCTCGCCGATTGCGCGGCCCATCAGCACGTCGACGGTCACCTGCTCGTCGGGCGAACGCGGGTTGAGGCTGTAGGTGCCCGGCAGGTCGAGCACCCGCAAGGTTTTGCCCGCGGCCGTGAGGTAGCGGCCTTCCTTGCGTTCGACGGTGACGCCGGCATAGTTCGCCACCTTCTGCCGGCTGCCGGTCAACACGTTGAACAGCGCGGTCTTGCCGCAGTTGGGGTTACCCAGCAGCGCAATCAGCGGTCCACCCAGATGCAGATGAACGACGGCGGGTTGGCCGAGGTCGCGGCGGACCGAATCGTGACAGCCGCTCATGCGGTCACCGTCGTCTGTTCCAGCAGCGTGACTTCGATACACGCCGCCTCGGCGCAGCGCAGGGCGAAGGTGCTGGAGCCGATGCGTACCACCAGCGGGTCGCCGCCCGGCTGCGCGCGGGCCATCAGCATCACTCGCTCACCGGCGATGAAGCCCAGTTCCTGCAGCCAGTCGTGCCATTCCGGCGCATGCTCGGGCGGGTGGACGCGCTCGATGCGGCAGGGCTGGAAATTGTCTGAACGGTCAAGGGTGAGCATGGTTGGGGGTCCTGAAAAAATTCACTGGGCGGCGCGGGTCGGGTCGGTGACAAATCCGAGCTTGCCGAGTCCGGCGCGTGCGGCGTCGGACATGATTTGCGCGACGTTGCGGTAGGCGAGGTCGCCGTCGGCGCGGATGTGGATTTCCGGTTGCGGATTCTGCTGCGCGGCGAGATCCATCTTTGCCTGCCAGGCGGTCGCGTCGACCGGCTGGGCGTTCCAGAACACCGAGCCGTCGGCCTTGATCGACAGGCTGACCGTCTCCGGCTTGTCGTCGTTTGGCTGGCTGGACGCCACCGGCAGGTTGACCTTGACCGCATGCGTCATCAGCGGCGCGGTGATGATGAAAATGACCAGCAGCACCAGCATCACGTCGATCAGCGGAATCATGTTGATTTCCGCGTTGTCACCGTCGCCGGTGTTGTTCATCGGTCCGCCGAAAGCCATCATGCGCTCCTGACGGCCGGGGCGAGGTAGGCGCGCGGCACGTCGTGGTCGACACGGGTGTTGTTGCGCACCCCGGTGGACATGAAGGCGAACAGGTCGTGCGCGAAGCCGTCGACCTCGGACAGCATCTGGCGTTTGCTGCGATTGAAGAAGTTGTAGGCGAGCACCGCGGGAATGGCGACCGCCAGGCCAAGCGCGGTCATGATCAGCGCCTCGCCCACCGGGCCGGCCACCTGGTCGAGACTGCCCGAGCCGCTCATGCCGATGTTGACCAGCGCGTGGTAGATGCCCCACACCGTGCCGAACAGGCCGACGAACGGCGCCGACGAGGCGATCGAGGCGAGCATGGTGTGGCCGTATTCCAGCCGCGCGGTGTCCTGATTGATGGCGCGGCGCAGCGCGCGGGTGAGAAACTCGTCTTCCGAGCCCGACTCGATCAGGCGGGCGCCGGTCTTGCTGTGGAACTGCTCGGCCGCCTTGAGGCCGTGATGGGTGAGGTGCGAGAACGGATCGTTAATGCCGTTCGTCTGCAGGTAGTCGCCCACCGCCGCCAGCCCGGGCGCATTCCAGAAGCGTTCGAGGAAAGCCTGCGCGTTCTTGTTGATGCGCCGGTTGGCGATGCTCTTGGAGACGATGAGATACCAGGTGATCACCGACATCGCCAGCAGGACGACCAGCAGAAAATGCGCGAGGCCATCGGCCTGGGCGATGAAGTGGGCAAAGCCCAGTTGAGCGGGGTGGGTGGCGGTTTCCATGGTGGTTTAGCTCCTGAGGGTGAACTGAATCGGCACGATGACCCATGCGGCCACCGGTTTGCCGGCCTGACGGGCGGGTTCGAATTTCCAGCTGGACTGAACAGTTCTCCGCGCCACCTCGTCGAGCCGCGCATAGCCGCTGCTTCTAGCGATTTCCAGCTGCGCGACACTGCCGTCCGGGTTGACCAGGATGTTCAGCCGCACCACGCCTTCCTCGCCGAGGCGCTTTGACAGTGCCGGGTAGGGGGGCTTGGGGTTGTTCAGGTAATCCGCCAGCCGCGGCGGGCTCGGCGGTGGAGATGGTGCGGGTTTCGGCGTGTCGGCGACGACTGGCGCCACGACCGATGCGGGCGGCGGCAGTGTTTCGGGCAGCGGATCGGGCAGGACCTCGGGTTCAGGCTCGGGTTGCGGCGCCTCGACCACGGGCTGCGGTGTCGGACGCGCTTGCTCGGCGATCAGCAGCGGAGGCGGCGGCAGCGGCTTGACCCGGGGTTTGGGTGTTTGTGGTTCCGGTTTGGGCTGCGGGTTCGGCTCGTCCAGCTCGGGCTCGATCAGGCTCATCGTGATCGGGCGCGGCGGCGTGACCGGATCCGGCGTGCGGGCGACGAATACCAGCGCAGCGAGCAGGCCGACATGCGCGAGTGCCACCCCGACAAGTGACGCCCGCGATAACCGGGCTGGATACGGCAGCCCGGCGGGTGCGAACAATGCCGTGGCCGGGGTACCGATTTTCAGAGCAGAGGGAGCAGTCAATGAGGGTGTCATCCCGGGTCAATCCAGTTTTTCACGGTGCAGGCCGCGGGATCCCCGCAACCGGTTTCGCGGCCGGGGCAGCTTGGGGCGGATCGGTTTGCGGCGTTCTGATAACAATACGAAGAATGATAATGATTCGCATTAATGGAGTCAACTGCTCAGGGCCTCTCAACCCAAGGTTTTTTCGTGTTGTTGCGAACGCGTCTGTTGCGTCGCGTCACCTGGCAAAGAGAGGTCTTGGCTTCCGCACCATCCCGGTCGGTGATGACGAGACGCGTCGCGCTAACGTCACCTGTCGGGGACTGCGTAGTCGAGGTCGAGATCGTCGGCGAGGCTGCGGCACGCTTCACGTTCCACCGGGGTGAGGCTGTCGTCCGCGGATGCGCGTTCAAGCAGCAGACGTGCTGTGGCCTGGTTGCGGACGCAGGGCTGACGCAACACCAGCAGCGCAGCAACGAGAAGGGAGGCAACGGGCGAGGCGTTCGCTGCGGTCTCCATGCCGCAGCGATGAACGCCTGGCTGGCGTGACGGAGGTTGATGCGGCGGCGTGTTGTCGGGGCGCACGCACGATCCACCCGGTGTTGGATATGAGAAGCACCGATCGTGCAGGCGCGCCTCGGCCGCGAGACGAGGGACGGGGGGTTGAGTCGGGATCATGCGAGGCTCCTTTGATGCAGGGTGCAATGTGGATGAACGATGTCGACGGCGGATTCCGTCTGCCGCTCCAGTAACAGGCGCCGCGAGGCGTCGGCCAGTTGGGGGTGGTCGCGCGGTCGTGCATCCAGTCGAGATGCCGTTCGATCATGCGGGCGAGTTCGCGGCAGGCGGTTTGCCGGTAGCGGTGTATCAGCCAGCGTGTGGCGGTGATGACGATGTCGGGGGTGTCGTGTTGCGGTGCGGTCATGCCAGTCTCCTTGGGGCGGTTCGGGGCTGGCTGGCGCGGATGCGCGGGCGGGCAGGGTTGGGTGCCTGATGGCGGTGCAGGTTTGGCCTGCGAACGCTTTACTTGGTGAGTATCAGCTTGCCGTTTCTGGTGATGCGGAGGCGATAGTGTTCGCCGTTGTGGCTGATCAGGATTTCCTGACTACCCTGGAATAACAGATTGGTCGGGATCGTTCCCGGCGGAAGCCACCGGGTTCCAGGCTCGGCTGGAGTCGGGTTCTCGGGGGAGTAGCGGGGCATGGCTGCGGTGTCCTGAGCGTCGGGGTTCATGGAGGCTGCGATTGATTTGTTTGTGTGCGAATAATAACGATTCTCATTTAGGTGTCAAGTGGTAATCGCGTACAACCCGAACATGTTTTCGGTGGCAGGGCGCAAACAGCGCGATCAGTGATGAGGGGGGTGCGGGCGCGTCCACTCGCCGCGCACCAGTGGCGCGGCGACAGGTGTTTCGGGTTGCAGGGTGACGTGACTGATCCCGTGGCGCGCTTCCATTCGCTGGCGGGCGGCATCGAGCAGCCGTGGCCAGTCCGCAAGCTCGCGAACCTCGAGATGGGCCGACAGGGCGATGCTGCCGGACGACAACGTCCACACGTGCAGGTCGTGTACCCGATGGACGCCGTCGAGCGTGGCCAGATCGCGGCCCACGACGTCGAGCTCGATCTGCAGCGGCACGCCTTCCATCAGCACGTGCACCACCTCGCGCAGCAGCCGCAAGGCCGAAACCAGGATCAGCAGCGCCACCAGCAGCGACAGCAGCGGGTCGATCGGGGTCCAGCCGGTAGTGACGATGACGACGCCGGCGCTGATCGCCGCCACCGAACCGAGCGCGTCACCGAGTACGTGCAGCAGCGCGGCGCGGCTGTTCAGCGTGTGTTCGCCGCGCGACAGCACCCAGGCGACGACGAGGTTGATCGCAAGGCCGATCACCGCCACCCCGATCACCGCCTGGCCCTTGATCTCGCGCGGGGTGCCGAAGCGGTCGATGGCCTCGTGCACGATGAAGCCGATCAGCACCAGCATCAGCAGACTGTTGACCAGGGCAGCCATGACTTCGGCGCGCGCGAGCCCATAGGAATGGCGCATGCTGGGCGGGCGCTGCGCCAGCCAGGCTGCGGCGGCCGCCAGCCCCAGTGCGGAACTGTCGGTGAGCATGTGGGCGGCGTCCGACAGCAGCGCCAACGAGCCCGACCACCAGCCGGCCAGTGCCTCGACCCCGGCATACGACAGGGTCAGCAGCAAGGCGACAATCAGCGTGCGGCCCTGCGCCGTATGGTGGTGATGATGGCCGTGTGAATGGCCGGCGTGGTCGTGCTCAGGCACGGCCGCAGTAATCGGTCGGGTCGGGCTGCAGGTCGAGGTCGGCGGAATCCTGCCCCAGCCCGGCGATGTGGTGCAAGGCAGCGGCATAACGCGCCGATTCGCGCAGTTGGGTCAGGCTCGGCGGATGCGGATCGCCATGCATCCGCGCCAGCCGGGCGCGGGCCGGAGCGGGCCAGTCCACTTTCAGCTTGGCCAGCAGCTCGTCGGCCAGGTCCGGCCGGTTGCATACCAGCGCCATGTCGCAGCCCGCGTCGAGAGCAGCGGTGACGCGTCCCACCACGCCGCCCGCCACGCTGGCGGCTTCCATGCACAGATCGTCGCTGAAAATCATGCCGTCGAACTGCAGTTGCCGGCGCAGCATTTGTTGCAGCCAGACTTTGGAAAACCCGGCCGGCTGCGCGTCGACCTGCGGATAAATGACGTGCGCCGGCATGATCGCCGCCAGCCCGGCCTCGATCATCAGGCGGAACGGCACCAGATCGGTAGCCTCGATGTCGGCGAGGCTGCGCTCGTCGACCGGCACGGCGACGTGCGAATCGGCGACGACGAAGCCATGTCCGGGAAAGTGCTTGCCGCAGGCCGCCATACCCGCATCCTTCATCCCCAGCATCACCGCTTGTCCCAGCTCGAACACCGCGTGCGGGTCGGCGTGGAACGCGCGGTTACCGATCACCGACGACGCGCCGTAATCGAGGTCGAGCACCGGTGCAAAGCTGAAGTCGACGCCGTGGGCGCGCAGTTCGCTGGCGAGCACATAGCCGGTTTCGCGGGCCAGATGTCTGGCCTGCTGCGGATGGGTAGTCCAGATTTCACCGAAGCTGCGCATCGGCGGCAGCCGGGTGAACCCATCGCGGAAGCGCTGCACCCGGCCGCCTTCATGGTCGACGCCGATCAGCAGCGGCGCCGATTTGAGCGCATGGATTTCGCCAGTCAGCGCCGCCAGTTGCGCGGGATCGCGGTAATTGCGCGAAAACAGGATCACCCCGCCGACCAGCGGGTGGCTGAGCCGGCGGCGGTCGTCGTCGCCAAGTTCGGTGCCGGCAACATCGAGCATCAAGGGGCCAAGGGTCATGTCGCCTCCAGAATCACATAAGCCAGGATGAGATCGCCTTCGTCAGACAGGGACACATGATGCGCGCTCACGCCGCGTCCCGCCAGCCAGGCATCGAGCTCGGGTGCGCATTGCAGGAAGGGCTTGCCCTGTGCATCGCGCAGCACCGCAATGTTGCGCAGCGTCACCGGTGGCCGCAGCCCGGTTCCCGCCGCCTTGGCAAAGGCTTCCTTGGCGGCAAAGCACTTGGCCAGAAAGCGCGCCGGGTCGCGGCTGGCGTAATAGCCCGCATGCTCGGCCGGGGCGAGGATGCGGTCGGCGTAGTGTTCGCCGAAGCGGGCGAGGCCATCGCGAATGCGCCTGGCGTCGAGCAGATCGGTGCCGATGCCGTGGATCATGGCGTCACCCTGACCGGCCAACCGGCGGCGCGGATTCTTTCGGCAAATGCCTCCAGCCATTCGGCCGGCAAGGCCGACAGCCGGCCGGCCTGCGGCTGCATCGACGGCCGCGCCAGTCCATACAGCAGCACGCCTTGCAGCGGAATCGATTCCTGGCGGATGCGGGTCAGCGCGGCGAGATAAGCCTGTTGTTCGGCCTCGGACGGCGGCGCGCCGTCCAGCGCAAACATGCAGGTCTGCAGCCAGGTCGGACACAGCGAGGCCGCGACCGCGAGACGCTGCAACTGTTTTTCGGGGGTGATCCGGGTCTGGTTGACGGTCCGCATCCCCGCCGTCGTGGCGCTATCGAACTTGAACCAGACTTCGCCGTTCAAGCCCGCCATCCTGCGCAGGCCATCCTGCACCCGCGGCCGATCGGCCAGACTGCCGTTGGTGATCAGCACCAGCTTGATCTTGCCGGTCAGCTCGAAGTCTGCCATCACCCGGCCGATCAGCTCGATGACCTGCGGAAACGCCCTGGCGCTGGTCGGCTCGCCGTTGCCCGACAGCGCGATGTCGTTGAGCCGGCGCGCCGCTTCGGGCACGCGCGTCTGCATGAAATCGCCCCGGACGATGGCGCTGAGCATCGTCCGCAATTCGGCTTCGAGCTGGTCCAGATCGACCTCTGGCGCGGTACCGCGCACCAGTTCCGGCACCTGGCAATACACGCACGCCCAGTTGCAGGCATTGTTGGGGTTGAGGTTGACCCCCACCGACACCCCGCCCGCGCGGCGCGACACGACCGGATAGACGTAGGTCATGTCCGCGCTGTTGCGGTCGTGGTTAACGGGGGTCAGAGGCGATGTCTGTGCCATCCCGGGATTTTCTCATCAAGTCTGGCGGGCACAAACAGCGTGTCGATCGGGACGTTTGCGAGATTTGGCGGAGGCGGTGAGATTCGAACTCACGGATGGCTTGCACCATCGCCGGTTTTCAAGACCGGTGCCTTAAACCGCTCGGCCACACCTCCAGGGCGCGAATTGTAGCGGGTTCGATCGGCTTTGTCCGCGGCCTGCCATGGCATGACTGGGGATGACGCGGACTCATCGACAAGTGTCAGACTTTCATTGTCCGACGCGCAACGTCCCCGCGCCGTGGCTCGGCAAATTTCAGTGAAACCAATAGCTTGAAGACCATCAGTCGGAACCTGCGGCTGGCATGGAAGGTGCTACTCAGCAGGCATCTGACTTCAGTTGGCCCAGCAATGACCGAATTGTTCGAGATGTTGAGCGCGATCACCCGGCGCAGAAAAGCCGACGGCGGATCGCCGTTCGTTTCCGCGAAGACAACCGAAAAATGGTTGAAAACCCTGCATTCGGATTCCGATTACGACGCGCACCATGCGCTGGTCCAAGGGCTGGAGCGCTTCAATGCCGAGAACGAGGAAGCCACGCTCGGCCGCCTGAAATCACTGATGACGCTGGAGGAGGCGGGCGTACCCCTGCAACTTCGGATCGTCGAGCAGTACGTGCGCAACCAGGCCGCGTTCCGCCTGGCGCGCCAGGCCCTGTGGCGCGAATCGTGGGTGTTCTGGTCGCTGCTGGCGGAAGCCTGGCTGAAGATGCTGAAACAGGCCTATCGCGGCCGGGCCAGTGCGGAACTCAAGCCGTTTGCCGCCGAGATCGCCACCCGCGCGTTGCGCTACGCCGGCCTGGTGATGCGCTGGGACTATCACCAGGCACGCAATCCGGCGGCGTCCGCCTGGCGTCGCGTGCACAAGATCTATCGGCTGGTCGAGCGTGACGGCTTTGCCACCCAGGAAGTGCGGATCAATGCACGCCGCACCCACTGTGCACGCGAATACTCGCTGGTGGTGCTGATGGGGCTGGTGCATCCGCTTGGCTATCGGGCGCAGGAAATCGAATCGATCGCCCAGATCATCGAAGGCTACGAGCCTTTGCCGCTGCCCGCCACCGTACCGCAGCAGGGCGTGCATACGCATCTGGTGGATCTGTCGCTGAGCGAAGGCGCGTGCGTGCTCGAAGACGAATGGGTACAGGGGCGTCGACTGCGCTATTTCGCACTCGGTCCGCTGATCGAGCACCTGAAATCGCTCGACCCGACCGAAGCTGCGGAAGCCGACAACGGCCTCACGCGCCAGATGGCAAGCCTGATCGAGCGCGGCGGCATCCCCCGCAACCGCCAGCGCACCCATCGTTTCGGCCGGGTGTGGGTGGCGGCGGGCATGGACAGCATCCTCGCGGCGCTGGCCCAGCCCGCCGCAGCCAGGAGCAGCGCGCCGCTGGACGGCTGGATGCTGCGCGACGAGAGTACCGAAGGCATGGGATTTGCGCTCCCGGCGGCACCGGCGCCGGTGCCGCCGCACGGCCGCTTGGTTGTGGTGAGCCGGGATCCCGAGGAAGCCGTCTGGCAGTTGCTGGCGATCCGCTGGAATCGCGAGGAGGACGGCCAGCATCTGGTCGGCACCCAGCGCCTGTCGCACCACCCCAAGCGGGTAGAGGTCCAGTTCGAGGCGGATCCGCCGGACGTGCCGCGGGACAAGACCTGGGCGGTGTTCCTGCCGATAATCCACGCGGAGCAGGGCGCCAGCACCCTCTTGCTTCCGCCGACACACTATCGGCCGGACGCGGCGATGACACTGCGCGACGGCGAGATCCTCTATCGCCTGCGGCTGGGCGAGGTGCAGGAAAGCCACGAAGGCTGGCTGCGTGTGGGCATGGAGGTGGTCGGCCGGGAACAGTTCGCCACCGCCTGAGGCATTGTGTTCGCCGGGGGGTCAGCGCGAACGGATGTCGCCGAAATGAAAGTCGAACGACCCGGTTCGGCGGTCGCTGAAATACTGCTCCAGTGTCGCCTGCACGGTACGGAATGCGATCGCATCCCAGGGGATTTCGGCTTCGGTGAAGAGGCGGGTTTCCAGCGATTCGATCCCGGGCTGAAAATCCAGGTCGAGTAGCCGTGCGCGAAACATCAGGTACACCTGATTGATGTGCGGCAGGTTGTACAGGGTATAGAGCCCGCCGATCTCGATCCGTGCGCCGGCCTCCTCCCAGGTTTCGCGTGCCGCACCTTCGAGCGTGGTTTCGCCGTTTTCCATGAAACCGGCGGGCAGGGTCCACAGGCCGTAGCGGGGTTCGATTGCGCGCCGGCACAGTAGCACCTGGTCGTTCCATTCCGGGATGCAGCCGACGACCATCTTGGGATTCTGGTAGTGGACGGTGCCGCAATTGGGACAAATGTGACGCGGCAGGTTGTCGCCATCCGGCACCCGCAGCACCAGCGTGCTGCCACATTCACTGCAAAAATTCATGCTGCATTCCATTCGATCTGGTGAAGTCACGGTAACAAAATCTCCCCACCTCGATCAAGGCTGAAGTTGGAACCCTGTGGCGTGAGCGATTATCATTTGAAATCCTTTCTCGTTGCACTGATTCATTCATGCGTCCATCTCACATTGAAACCATCCTCGACCGCGAATTTGAAAGTGCTGCCGACGGCCATCACACCCCGGTGATGTTGTGGGGGCCGCCTGGGGTCGGCAAATCGCAGATCGTCGCCAAGATTGCCCAGCAGCACGGCGTCCCGCTGATCGATATCCGCTTGTCGCAAATGGAGCCGACCGACCTGCGCGGCATCCCGTTCCGCAGCGGCCAGCTGGTCGAATGGTCGATCCCGTCGGTGCTGCCGGACGCCGAGCGTCATGGCCCGGCGGGGATCCTGTTTCTCGACGAGATCACCTCGGCGCCGCCAACCGTGTCGGCCGCCGCCTACCAGCTGATTCTCGACCGCCGCCTCGGCGAATACCAGGTGCCGGACGGCTGGGTGATCTTTGCCGCCGGCAACCGCCAGGGTGACCGCGGTGTGACCTACGCGATGCCGGCGCCGCTGGCCAACCGCTTCACCCACTACGAGGTCGAGGTGAACCTGGACGACTGGGTCGACTGGGCGCATAGCGAGGACATCGACCCGCGGATCATCGCCTTCCTGCGCTTTCGTCCGGACCTGTTGTTCAGCTTCGACCCGACGCACACGCCGATCGCCTTTCCCAGCCCGCGCTCCTGGGAATACGCCCATCGCGCGCTGCAGAAATTCGACCGGACCGCGCTGCTGGCCGATGCGCTGATGGCCTGCGTCGGCCAGTCGGCCGGACTGGAGCTGAAAACCTTCGTCGACAACATGGCGCAGATGCCCGATATCGACGCCATCATCGCGGGCGAGGCTGCCGAAGTGCCCGCAGGCATCGACCTGCAGTACGGCGTCGCTGCCGCCCTGGTGAGGAAGGCATTGCAGGCCGCCGACAGCGGCAACGCGACCACGGTGTACGGCAATATTCTCAAGTACGCGCAGCGTTTTTCGCAGCGCGAAATGGGCGTGATGCTGGTGTCCGACCTGCATCGCGCGGTGGGGCGGCCGCTGTTCGCCGTGCCGGCGTTCGCCGAGTGGGCCAACAGCATTACTGACCTGGTTCTGTACGAGCATTGATGCGTACCCAAATCCATGGCTGACCAGCCCGACGCCGCGCTCCAACTGATCCTCACCAAGCTCGCCGCGGCGCGCACCCGCCTGATCATGGAGCGCCCCTTCCTCGGCGCGCTGGTAATGCACCTGCCGCTGAAGGTCGGCGGCGACTGGTGCACCACCACCGGCACCGACGCGCAGGCGTTCTACTTCAATCCCCAGTTTGTCGATAACCTGTCGCTGGCGCAGACGCAGTTCGTGCTGGCGCACGAAGCGATGCATTGCGCGATGGGCCATACCCATCGCCGCAACCATCGCGTCAAGCGGCGCTGGGACGTGGCCTGCGACCATGCGGTCAACCTGATCCTGATCGAGGAAGGGCTCAAGCCGCCGCTACACGGGATCCTTGCCGACCAGAATTTCATGACCCTGTCGGCGGAGGAAATCTATCCGCTGATTCCCGAGGACACGCCGGACGAGTCCTTCGACCAGCACATATTCGACAACGACAACGAAACCGGCGCCAGCCCCGACGAGAACGAGCGTCAGGACGACCCGGACGCCGGCGAGGCCGGCGGCCAGGGCAAGGAAGGCCAGAGCGAGGCCGAAGACCAGCAGGGCAGCGGCAGCCAGGCTTCGCAAAAGCCGAACGAGCTGTCTCCCATTGAGCGCGATGAACTCGCCGAGCAATGGAAGAATCGCCTCGCCGCCGCCGCCCAGGCCGCGCGCCAGGCCGGCAAGCTGTCGCAGTCGATGATGCGCTGGGTTGACGGTCTGCTCGCCCCCAGCCTGCCGTGGCGCGCGCTGCTGGCGCGTTTCTTCGCGGTCAACCAGCGTGACGACTATTCGTGGCGCCGGCCGTCGCGGCGCGAGGGTGAGGCGCTGCTGCCGCGGCTGTCGAGCGAGGGGATCGACGTGATCGCGGCGATCGACACCAGCGGCTCGATCAGCGACGACGAACTGCGCGAGTTCGTCAGCGAACTCGATGCGCTGAAAGGCCAGGTGCGCGCGAGGGTGACGCTGCTGGCGTGCGATTATCGCCTCGCCGAGGACGGCCCGTGGGAATTCGAGCCGTGGGACACCATGCAGTTGCCCGCCGATCTGGAAGGCGGCGGCGGCACCGATTTCCGCCCGGTGTTCGAGTGGGTCGAACAGGAAAACCGCAGCCCCGACATGTTGGTGTATTTCACCGATGCCGAAGGCGATTTCCCCAAAGTCCCGCCGAATTACCCGGTGATCTGGCTGGTCAAGGGCAAGGGTGTGGTGCCTTGGGGCGAGCGGGTGCAACTCAATTGAACATAAAAAGAGCTTTGAACCACAGAGGCACAGAGAACACAGAGAAAAGCCAAGGGCGTAGCAGAATGCTGAAGCCTCACCCCGCTAAGCCATTTTTCTTTGGTTTTCTCCGCGCCTCTGTGCCTCTATGGTGAGGGGTTGGGCATGAATCCGGCCGACGCCAACTCCAGTCGCGTGCGCGCCTTCCTGTTCGAGCAGCTCGACATCCGCGGCATCTGGGTGCAGCTTGGCTCCGCATGGCGCGAGATGATCGCCGGGCGTGACTACGCCCCGCCCGTCGTCGACCTGCTGGGGCAACTGGCGGTGGTGACGACGCTGATCACCGCCAACCTCAAGCAGACCGGCCGGCTGACCTTCCAGCTGCGTGGCGAGGGCCCGGTGTCGCTGCTGGTGATGGATTGCGACGAACAACTGCGGCTGCGCGGGATGGCGCGGGCAGCGCCGGAGCTGCGGGCGGGGAGCGTGCCGGACCTGCTCGGCGCGGGCGCACTGACCCTGACGCTTGATACCGCCAGCATGCGCCAGCCCTACCAGAGCCATGTGCCGCTGCAGGGCGACACGCTCGCCGCGGTATTCGAGCATTACCTCGCGCAGTCCGAGCAGTCACCTACCCGGCTGTGGCTGGCGGCCGATCATGACGCCGCTGCGGGCTTGTTTCTACAGGCTTTGCCGGACGCGGCGGTACGCGACCCCGATGGCTGGAACCGGGTGCAGATCCTGGCCGACACGGTGCGCGCCGACGAATTGCTGGGCCTTGGCTCGATCGGACTGATCGAGCGCCTGTTCCCGGTAGAGGACGTGCGCGTGTACGACCCGCGTCCGGTCAGCTATCACTGCCCGTATGATCCTGCCAAGATCCATTCCATGCTGCACGGCGTCGGCCGGGCGGAATGCGAGGCGATCATCGCCGAGCAGGGCGAGATCCGGGTGCACGACGATATCTGCAACCACGAGTATGTGCTGGATGCGGCCGCCGTGGTCGCGCTGTTCAACTGAAAGGATGCACGATGATGCGAGCTGGATGGATGCTGTTGGGGATGCTGAGCTTATCGGCCGCGGCACTGGCCGAGGATGGGCGTTACCAGGCCTTGCCACTGGCGGGGGGCGAGGGCAGCCGGGGCGGCGGCCGCGCGTTCATCCTCGATACGCGTGACGGCCATGTCTGGATCTGGAGCGAGAACGAGCTGATCACCGCCACCGACGGCAGCCGCCGCTATGGCGCCGGCTTCATCTACCAGGGCAGGCTGCGTCCCGGCAGCCAGCCGGGCGAGATGATCGAACAGCAGCCCAGGTGAGCCGTTTCCCCGCCTGGATACGGCAGGCGGGGACAGGCGGGACAGCCTGCGATCGCGATCGCGACGACATCGGGCGAGCCCCCTGGACTTAAGCCGAAGCCTGTCCGGGCCGATATGTGCTCATAGTTTCGTGCCGATCCGAGAAGACATGCAGACACAATCAGTCACCCAAGCCGCATCCACGCAGGCCGCATCCACCCCAGCCGCACCGCAGAAAATCCGCCTGGGCGACCTGCTGGTCGAACAGAAGGTCGTCTCCAGCGCCGATCTGGAGATCGCGCTGGCGGCGCAGAAAAAGAGCGGCCGCCGGCTCGGCCGCATCATCGTCGAAAGCGGACTGGCGGGAGAGAACGACATTGCCCAGGCGCTGGCGCGGCAGTTGAATTTTCCCTTCGTCGACCTGCGCAAGTTCAACCCGGAGCCGGCAATTCTGCAATTGCTGCCGGAAACGCAGGCGCGGCGCTTCCGGGCGATCCCGCTGGCGCGACGGGACGGCAGTATTTTCGTCGGGATGGCCGATCCGACCGATCTGTCCGCCTACGACGAAGTCGCCCGGATGATCAAGGAGGACATCCAGCTTGCGGTGGTCGCGGAAGGCGACCTGCTGGCGGCGATCGACCGGATTTACCGGCGCACCGACGACATCCAGGGCCTGACCGAGGAACTCGCGCGCGACATGGGCGAGAGCGAGGCCAGCATCATCGGCCTCGAAGCGCTGGGCGAAGGGCAGGCCGATGCGCCGGTGGTGCGTCTGCTGCAGACGCTGTTCGAGGATGCGCTGCAGGTGGGGGCGTCCGACGTGCATATCGAGCCGCAGGAAAAGCAGCTGGCGATTCGTTTCCGTATCGACGGACTGCTGCATCCGCAGACCCAGGCTGACCTCAAGATCGCACCGGCGCTGGCGCTGCGTCTGAAGATCGTGTCCGGACTGGATATTTCGGAAAAACGCCTGCCGCAGGATGGCCGTTTCGCAGTCAAGGTGCGCGGCCGCACCGTCGACGTGCGCCTGTCCACCATGCCCACGCAATACGGCGAGTCGGTGGTGATGCGGCTGTTGAGCCAGGGCGACAACCTGCTTGCGGTCGACAACCTGGGCATGCCACCGGCCATGCGGGAACGTTTTCGCGCCATCCTGCGCCGCCCCAACGGGCTGGTACTGGTGACCGGCCCCACCGGCAGCGGCAAGACCACCACCCTCTATGCCGCGCTGGGCGAGCTCAACGACCCGGGCACCAAGATCATCACGGTCGAGGATCCGGTGGAATACCGGCTGGCCGGCGTCAATCAGGTTCAGGCCAACGACAAGATCGACCTCAGCTTTGCCCGCGTGCTGCGCGCCATGCTGCGGCAGGACCCGGACGTGATCCTGGTCGGCGAGATGCGCGATGCGGAAACCGCACAGGTCGCGCTCAGGGCGGCGATGACCGGCCACCTGGTACTGTCCACCCTGCATACCAACGACGCCGCCTCGACCCCGGTGCGGCTGCTCGACATGGGCGTCCCCGCGTTCATGGTGGCGACCTCGGTGCAGGGCGTGCTGGCGCAGCGACTGGTGCGCAAGGTGTGCGGCCATTGCAAGGCGCCGCATGTCCCGACGCCGCAGGAGCGGGTCTGGCTGGGACGCGCGCAGGCCGACGCCGAGGCGGATACGGGGTATGTCGCCGGCAGCGGCTGCGACCGCTGCCACCACACCGGGTATTCCGGCCGGCACGCGGTGCACGAGCTGCTTGAAATCAATGCGGTGCTGGCGGAAAGCCTCGCCCACAAGAACCCGGCCGAGTTCGTCACCGCCGCGCGTGCGACCATGACCGGCCATACCCTGCGCGACCAGGCGATTGCACTGGCGCGTGCAGGCGTCACCTCGCTGGCCGAAGCGATGCGCGCCAGCGTTCAGGACGAGGCCGGCTGATGCTGCGTTTTGCGTATACCGGGCGCACCCGGGGCGGCGAGAAGACCCAGGGGTTCCTCGACGCCGACAATGCCGCCGCGTGCGCCAGCAGCCTGCTGAAAAACGGCATCTCGCCGGTCACCATCCAGGAAACCGATCAGTCGGAGCGCCGCGGCGCAAAGCCGAAAGACATGAGCCTGTTCGAGCCCGGCGTCCAGGCCATCGACGTGCAGCTGTTCTCGCGCCAGCTCTACACCCTGATGCGCTCGGGGGTGCCCATCCTGCGGTCGCTGGCCGGCCTCATCGAGTCGACCACCCATGCCGCGTTTGCCCGGGTGATCACCTCGCTGAAGGAGTCGCTCGAAGCCGGGCGCGACCTGTCGACCGCGATGCGCCAGCATCCTGCGGTCTTTTCGTCGTTCTATATCGCGATGGTGCGGGTGGGCGAGGCGACCGGACGCCTGGACGAGATCTTCCTGCGGATGTTCGAACACCTCGAATTCGAACGCGAGACTCGTGCCCGGATCAAGGAGGCGCTGCGTTATCCCAGTTTTGTCCTGATCGCGATGGTGGTCGCGGTCGCGGTCATCAACGTATTCGTCATCCCGGCCTTTGCCAAGGTCTATGCCGGCCTCGGCGCCGAGTTGCCGCTGATGACCCGGATCCTCATTGAAACCTCGCGCCTGACCATCGCCTATGGCTGGCTCATGCTCGCAGGGGTGGTGCTGGCGATCGCCGGGTTCCGGATGTGGCGTGCCACTGAAGGCGGGCGTCTGGCATGGGATCGGTTCAAGCTGCGAGTTCCGATCACCGGAACCATCGTCCTCAAAAGCACACTTGCCCGGTTTGCCCGCACCCTGGCGCTGTCCCTGAAAAGCGGCATTCCCGCGGCGCAGGCGCTGTCGGTGGTGGCCGAGGTCACCGACAATGCCTGGGTGGCCTCACGCGTTGAAGGGATGCGCAATGGTATCGAGCGCGGCGAATCGATCCTACGCACCGCGCAGAACGCGGCCGTGTTCAACCCGGTAGTGCTGCAGATGATCGCCGTCGGCGAGGAAACCGGCAGCATCGACGAGCTGATGCAGGAAGTCGCCGACATGTATGAGCGCGAGGTGGACTACGAGATCAAGACCCTGGCCGCCCGCATCGAGCCGCTGATCATCGTCGCGATGGGCGGCATCGTCCTGGTGCTGGCGCTGGGCGTATTCCTGCCGATGTGGGACCTGGCCAGCGTCGCCATCAAATGATGTTTTAATCGTAAATTCATGTTTTCATTCAAGTCTCCCAGATGTTTGCCGAAATAGCTCCTGTGGCTGCCGCGTGTGGCAGTGCGTGAGATCAACAAATTCAAACATGCGGGAGAACGCAATGAATACCCTGAAGGGCATCAAATCCAGGCAGCACGGCTTCACCATGATCGAGCTGATCGTCGTCATCGTCATCCTCGGCATTCTCGCCGCGGTGGCGCTGCCGCGTTTCACCAACATCCAGCGCGACGCACGGATCGCCAAGCTCAATGCGGCACGCGGCGCGGTGCTGGCGGCATCGGGGATGATCCATGGCGCGGCGCTGGCGCGTGGTGACGTGGCCGATACAATCAATTGTCCGGCAAACTTGGGTCCCGCTCCCAACCCCGCCGACAATACGACCAACTTGTGTACCGAATCGGGGCGTGTCGCAATCGTCAACCGGTACCCAGCTGCCACATGGGATGGAATCGTGAATGCAGCGGGTCTGACCTCTGCATTCGCCAACACTTTGGCGGCGTTGGATGCGGCACTGACTGCGGATGGCTATGCACAAGTACCGGCTGGCGCGAATCTCCGAATTCAGGTGCGGGGCGGTAGCAATGCGGTCAACTGTCGCTTTCAATACAATCCGGCGGCTGCCAACGGCGCACCGGTAATCAGCGCAGTCGTCACGACTGGCTGCTGATTCGCCAACGATCATGCTTAATTCAAACCGCGGCACTAGCCGCGGTTTTACCATGGTGGAGCTGGTGCTGGTGATCGTCGTCGCCGGCATTCTCGCGGCGGTGGCCGTGCCGCGCATGGTCGGCCGCACCGGCTTCGACACCCGGGGCTTTGCCGACCAGTTGGCCGCGACGGTGCGCTTTGCGCAGAAGCTCGCCGTCGCCCAGCGCACCGATGTCTTTATCCGCTTGACCGCCAGCGATGCCACGCTGTGCTACGACGCCGCCTGCGCCACCCCGGCGCCCGGCCCGGGCGGGGAAAAACCCTACACCGTCAGCGCACCGAACGGGGTGACGATCGCCCCGGCGACGGTCTTCGGTTTCAGCGCCGGCGGGGTTCCGGATAGTGCGGCCCAGCTCGATATTCAGGTCAACGGCAGCGGCACACATCATGTTCTGGTCGAACGGGAAACCGGCTATGTCCACTGACCAGCGCGGCCTCAGCCTGATCGAACTGCTGGTGTTCATCGTGGTGGTGGGCATCGCGGTCACCGGGGTGCTGTCGGTCTACAGTCTGACTGCGCGGAGCAGCGCCGATCCGGTGGTACAGAAGCAGGCGCTCGCCATTGCCGAGTCGCTGCTTGAAGAAGTGCTGACCAAGCCCTATACCCATTGCGATCCCGACGACGCCAATGCGGAGACCGCCAGCAGTCCGGCTGGCTGCGCGGTGGCCGCCGAAACTGCAATGGGGCCGGAGGCGGGCGAGACGCGTTACTCCAACCTCACGCCGTTCGACAACGTCAACGACTACAACGGCTTTTCCATGGCCGGCATCGACGACCTGTCCAACACCGCGGTAGCGGGGCTGGCGGGCTATTCCGCAGCGGTTCAGGTGCGGCCGGCAGGCGCCTTCAACGGTATCCCCGCCGGCGAAACCCTGCTCGTCACCGTGACCGTCACCGCGCCTGGCAACCAGGGCGTGACCCTTTCCGGTTACCGCACGCGTTATGCGCCCAACTTCTAGCCACGCTGGCTTCACCCTGATCGAGATGATCATCGTCATCGCGATCACCGCCATCGTCGGTTCGATGGTGGCGCTGTTCCTGCGGGTTCCGCTCGACAGCTACATCGCCCAGGACCGCCGCGCCCGCCTGGCTGATGCCGCCGACACGGCGTTGCGCCGCATGGGGCGGGATATCCGGCTGGCGCTGCCCAACAGCGTGCGCGTCACCACCGATGCGGCTGGCGTCGTGTATCTGGAGTTTCTCGGCACCCGCAACGGCGGGCGCTATCGCGCGCAGGGCGACGGCGTCATGGGCAACGACAATCTGGATTTCACGGCTGGACCACCTGGGGACAGTAGTTTTGATGTGCTGGATTCGGATCCGGCATTCGTGATACAGGCTGGTGATTTTATTTCGGTCTACAACCTGGGAATTCCTGGTGCCGACGCTTGGGCAGGCGATACGCTGTCTTCTTATGTCAGCTCGACTATTGTGAGTCCCTCTTTTACTCCTCCTCCGCTCTCTTTCAGCGGCCCTCCTGTAACCAACATAGGAATTGCACCCAAGCAGTTTCCGCTGGCGTCGCCCGGCAACCGCTTCCAGGTCGTCGATGGCCCGGTGAGTTATGTCTGCAATCCCAATACCGGCACGCTCACGCACTTCTGGGGCTATCCCATCAGCGCCGGCCAGCCCACCGCGTTCGCCACCGGCACGCCGCAGGCGCTGCTGGCCCACCGTGTCAGCGCCTGCAGCTTCGACTACCAGCCCGGCGTCACCGAGCGCGGCGGCCTGGTCAGCCTGACGCTGAACCTGAGTCAGGCAGGTGAAACCGTGCGCCTGTATGCCACCACCCAGGTGAGCAACCAGCCATGAAGCGCGCGCCACACACCGAGTCCGGTTTCGTCCTGCCCACCGCGATCTTCCTGCTGGTGGTACTCGCCGCGCTGGTGACCTACATGGTGTCGCTGTCGCGCACCAGCCACATCAGCAGCGCGCTCGATGTCCAGGGTACGCGCGCCTATCTGGCGGCGCGCGCGGGGGTCGAGTGGGCGGCATGGCAACTGCTCCAGAATTCTTCGTGCGCGGCCGCACCGCCTCCGCTGGTGCTTGGCGGAACGCTTGCCGCGTTTTCCGTGAACGTGAGCTGTATCCAGTCCGGCACCTACACCGATGGCGCGGATGCGGTCGAGGTCTATCTGATCACCTCGACCGCGACCTCGGGTGCGTCCGGTCAGGTGGATTATGTCGAACGGCAGATTCAGGCGAGTTTTTCGAAATGAATACGAACCGTATTGACTGGCTTCCCCTCGCGTTCTCATTTGTCATGGTACTGGCGAGCGGTTTTGCTCCGAGTGCATGGGCCGGTATTGCCGTCAGCACGAGCTTCAGCCCTGCCATGATTGCCACTGGCGGCACCAGTACGCTTACGATTGCCATCGCCAATAGTCCGCCGCCAGGTGGGACAGGCAGTATTTCTTTCACGAATACCTATCCCGTCAATCTCACGAATGCGGCGGTGCCGGCAACCAGTTCCAGCTGCGGCGGGATAATCACAGCGGTAGCGGGGGGCTCGTCGCTGAGTTTTAGCGGTGGCTCATTAAACGGCAAAAAGGTGTGCACGGTGTCGGTGGTGGTGACATCGTCCGTGGCAGGCAGTTACCTCAACGACACCGGGACCGTCACCACGACTGGCGCCGGGAACGGCACGCCGGCAACCGCCACGCTGACGGTCACCGGCGCAAGCGCTGCGCCGAGCGGCTTCAACGCGTTCGAGACCACCACGGTTGCAGGCGGCGTGGTCGGCGTGATTCATACTAAAGTTTCCGCCAGTACCTTCAGCCTCGACATCGTCGCGCTCAAGACCGGTGGGATGGCGGTCGAGCCCGCGTTTGCCGGCGACGTTAAGCTGGAACTCGTCGACGCTTCGGCGGGTGCCGGCTGCAGCGCCTACGGTCTGATCCGCAACCTGGGTACGCTCAGCTTCACGACGGCCGATCTGGGACGTAAGACGCTGGCCGGTATCAGCGAACCCAACGCCTGGCCCAATGCGCGGATCCGCATGAGCTATCCGGCGACGGGTGCGCCGACGATCGTCGCCTGTTCGACCGACAACTTCGCGATTCGCCCGGCGAGTTTCGGCGGCGTGGTGGTGAGCGATGACAGCAGCGTATCGGCAGGCGCCACGCGCACGCTCGCCAACACTGGTGTTTCCGGCGGCAACGTCCACAAGGCCGGGCAGCCGTTCCAGATTGTCGCGACGGCTCACAACTCAGCCGGCGCAGCCACCTCGAACTACACCGGCAGTCCCGCGGCCAACCCGACCGCCTGCGTCCTGCCCGCCACCGGCTGCACCCTTGGTGGCCTGTCGACCGGCGCCTGGACCGCTGTTTCCGGAACGGTTACGACTACCAGCGCCCGCTATTCCGAGGTCGGCGCCTTCGCCATGAAACTGGTGGATACGAGTTTTGCAGCGGTGGACGCCAGCGACGGCTCCAGCGCGGCCGAGCGGACGATCGAGTCGGCGGCCTTCAACGTCGGCCGCTTTGTGCCGGACCATTTCGATCTGACGCCGGCCGGTCCGCCGCCAGTGTTCAAGACCTTCAACGACACCGCCTGCGGCACGCGCTCGTTCACCTATGTCGGGCAGCCCTTCGGCTACCTAAGCTTGCCGCAGGCGACGATCACCGCGAAAAATGCCGGCGGCGGCACTACGCTCAACTACGCGGGTTCACTGTGGAAGCTCGTTCCCGCCGGCGCCGTGCAAACCTACGCTGCCGCCCACAACCTGGATATCGGCTTGCTGGGAACGCCGACCGTCAGCGCGAGCGGTGGTGGAACGGGGATCTTCGTGGCCAATGCGGCGGACGAGATCGCGTTCGTGCGCTCCAACCCGGTTGCACCGTTCGTCGCGGACATCAGTCTGTCGATGAGCATCGAGGACATCGCCGAAAATGGCGTCTCCGGCAACGGCATCGTCGCCACCGCCTCGCCCGTGTTGTTTTCGAATATCGGCTTTGACGCCGGCAACCAAATCCGCTTCGGCCAACTGATCCTGAGCAATGCCCACGGCTCGGAGCTACTTAACTTACCGGTGCCGATCGAAACCCGCTACTGGAACGTCAGCGGGTTCACCCTCAACGACGCGGATTTTTGCACCCAGCTTGACGACGCCAACGTGGCGCTCGCCAACTGGCAGCGCAACCTCAACGCCTGTGAAACCTCGGTGACTCTGGCGGGCCGCTTCAACGCCGGCCGCGGCACGCTGCGCTTGTCCGCGCCGGGGGCGGGCAACACCGGCAGCGTCGACCTTACCGTGCAACTGGGCGTCGTGGCGGGCGGAACGACCTGTCCGGCGGGTGCGGCCGCGGCGGCATCGCAAAGCTGGTTGCAGGGGCGCTGGAGCGGCGCGCAGTACGATCAGAATCCGGCGGCACGGGCCAGTTTCGGCCTGCACCGCGGCAGTAAACCGCTGATTTACCTGCGCGAGATGTATTGACCGTGGATAAATCCTTTGACAACAACAACTTATTTATTTAAGTTCAGAAAACTTTTCAGGTCCGACCTATGCAGTTTTTCCGTCGATCGCGCCAGCAGGGCTTAACCGCATATTTGCGCCTTCCGGGACGCATCGCCTATGCGCGCGTGGACCGCAGGGTGGCCGTCCCGCGGCTGCTCGCGGCCGGGGTGGTGCCGGTGAAAGGCGACAACTGGAGCGAAGCGCTGGCCTCGCTGCACGGTAAAGGCCCGGTCAGCCTGATATTGAATCCCGCCGACTACCGCCTGCGTCTGCTCGATGCGCCGAACGTGCCGGCCGAGGAGCTCAGGTCTGCGGTACGTTGGCAGATCCAGGACATTCTCGATTTTCACGCCGACGACGGCACCGTGGACGTGCTGGAAGTGCCGCATCCCGAGCATGTCAGCCATGCCAAGCAGATTTTTGCGGTGGCGGCCAAGAACAGCCTGCTGGCCGAGGAGGCGGTGCTCGCAACCAACGCCGGGCTGAATCTCACCATCATCGACATCATGGAAACCGCCCAGCGCAATCTGGCCACCCGGCTGGAAACGACAGGGCGGGCGCTGGCGGTGTTCTCGTTCATCGAGAGCGGCGGCCTGCTGACGCTGACGCTGGACGGCGAACTGTGCATGGCGCGCACCATCGGGGTGAACCAGGCGCTGCTGGAAAGCGAGGGCATGGAGAGCGTGCTCGAACGCCTGACCCTGGAAATTCAGCGCAGCCTGGATCACTTCGACCGCCAGTTCGGCGGCATCCCGGTCGATCGCCTGTTGCTGGCACCGATGCAGAAAGCGGAAAGCCTGCGTGACGGCCTGGCGGGCAACCTGGCCTTGCCGGTCGCGCTGCTGAGCCTGGCGGAAGTGCTGGATGTTGCGGCATTTCCTGATCTCGCGGCCTTGCCGCCAGCGTGTGTCCATGCCATCGGCGCGGCCTTGCGGATGGAAGAGACCAAGCCATGAGCCAGCAGATCAACCTGATCAGCCCGCTGCTGCTCAAGAAACGCTATGCATTCGGTGTGCGCGAAATGGGGCTGGGCCTGGCGGTGATCGTGGCCGGCGCACTGGCCTGGGGCGGCGTGCTGCACTATCAGGCGGACCAGCTTGAAACCCGGGCCGCGCAACAGGAAACGCGGCAGGCGGCGGCGCAGGAGGCGTTTGATCAGTTGAGCGCGGCCGCCGCCCGCCCGGCGAGCGCGCTATTGGCCGACCGCGTCAAGGCAACCCAGGCGCGGGTGGCGCAACGCGAAGTGCTGCTGGTGTCGATCGGCGGCACCCTTGAGCAGGCCGCGGCCGGATTTTCTCCGCGCCTGCGCGCGCTTGCGCAGGGCCGCACCGAAGGGGTCTGGCTGAACGGGTTCACTCTTGCGCAGGACCATGTGGCGCTGAAGGGATCGGCCCTCGACGCCGGTTTACTGACGAGCTATATGGATCGACTCGGCAAGCAGACTCCGTTTGCCGGGATGCAGTTTTCCGGCATGGATGCGACGCTGGTGAGGTCTGCGAGCGAGGGCGCGACCGACGCGGCGAAGCTGCCGGAACACATCGACTTTGCCTTGTACTCGGGCAGTCCGGAAAAACCGGTAGACCGGGGAGCCGCCCATGGCCAGTGAAAAACTCCGCGAGTTTGGTGCACGCATCGGCCTGATCAGCCTGCGGGAACGGATATTCGTTTTTGTCGCGGTGGTGGTGGTGGCCCTCGCCCTGCTGCAAACCCTGCTGATCGATGCCGGCACCCTGCGCAAGCAGAATGCCCTCGCCCGTCTGCAGAGCGCCGACGAGGCGCTGATGCAGATCGAACAGCAGCGGCAAGCGCTTGCCGGGCAGGCCGGGCGCAACCCGGACCGGGCGGCGCGCGAAGCGCTGGCGGCGCAGGAGGCGCGGCTGGCTGAGCTGAGTGGTGAACTTGAAATACTCGAACACTCGCTGATCCCGCCCGAACGCATGAACCAGGTGCTGAAAAGCGTGGTGCAGGGAACGCCCGGCATTCGGGTGGTCGGCTTCAAGACGCTGAGCCCGCAGCCGGTCGCGCTACCGGACGCAGCCGAGGGTGCGACGCCGGGATTTTATCGCCACGGATTCGAAATCACCGTCAGCGGGGGCTATGCCGATCTGGTCGCCTACCTCGAACGCCTGGAAGCCTTGCCCTGGCGGCTGAGCTGGTCCGAGGCGACGCTCGACGCCGCCGCGCGTCCGCTGCTGACGCTGACCCTGACCGTCCACACCCTGAGCCTGGAGGAAGCATGGCTGCGCGTATGATGCTGCTCGCCGTGGCCGCGCTGCTGGCGTCGCCGCTGTCCGCCGCCTCGCTCGCCGATCCGACGGCGCTGCCGGAAAGCCTGTCGCGAGCACCGGCCGCCGCGATGCTCGAAGCACGTGGACTGGCCTGGGTGCGGGTCGACGGGCCGCGCTCGATCGCCTGGTATGGCGGCACCACGGTCAGGCTGGGCGACCCGGTGGATGGCGGGCGGGTGAGCGCCATCCGTGAAGACCACATCGTGATCTCGGGCAAGGGCGGACGCCGCACTGTCTATCTGCTCGACCATACAATCCGCACGCAGTCGCGAGTGTCGCGGCCACCGGCTCGATGAAACAGGAATGGGACATGCATAAACACATCATCTTGGCAGTATTGGTTCTGTCGGGTTGTGCCAGCCCGTTTGGCAAGGCGGGCAAGGATGCGATGAATGCCGCGCTGGATACCCCCGCGATCCAGACTGCGCCGTCTGCTCCTCACCCCGCTGCAGTACAACAGGCGGTGATGGATGCGGTGCGCGAAACGCCGCCGGCGGCGTCCAAGCCGGCCAGCACCGAGCCCCGCTTCAGCCTCACCGTGAACAATGCCAGGGCCTCCGAAGTGTTCATGGGCATGGTGACCGGCACCCCGTACAGCATGCTGGTGCACCCCGACGTGACCGGCACCCTGACGCTCAATCTGAAGAACGTGACCGTGCCCGAGGCGATGGAGGCGGTACGCGCGCTGTACGGCTACGAATACGAAGTGCAGGGCACGCGCATCATCGTGCCGTCGCCCGCGCTGCAAACCCGGATTTACCAGCTCAATTCGCTGGCGATGCAGCGCAGGGGCACGTCGGACATGCGGGTGGTGTCAGGGTCGGTCACCACCAGCGGCGGCACCAGCAGCGGAAGCGGGTCGTCTGGCAGTACCTCCACCTCGCTGGAAACCAGCAGCGTGCAAACGCTGACCGATTCCCGCTATTGGGACGAAGTTGGCAGTTCGCTGAAAGCCCTGGTAGGGGAAGAAGGCAGCGTGATGGTGAGCCCGCAGTCGGGAATCATCATCGTGAAGGCGGCCCCCGCCAGCCTGCACATGATCGAAAAGTATTTGCGCGCATCGGAGTTGATCAACGCCCGCCAAGTCATGCTGGAAGCAAAAATTCTGGAGGTGGCGCTGAACGATGGTTACCAGTCGGGGATCAACTGGGTGACGTTGCAGGGCCAACAATACCGGGTCGCATCCGGTGCGAACCTCGGCAAGCTCAATATCGATCAATCCATCTCGGGCTCACTGGGCGACATCCTTGCCAGTACGCTTCCCGTCGCCACTAACGCTGCCAAGGGTTTGTTCAGTCTGGCTTTCAACGATGGCGATTTTGCCGCGGTAATCAACCTGATCAAGAGTCAGGGCGCGGTGCACGTGCTGTCCAGTCCGCGCATCGCTACCATCAACAATCAGAAGGCGGTGCTCAGGGTTGGCACCGACGACTTCTTCGTCACCGAAGTCACCGGTGGAACGGTGGCTGCGCTGGGAGTTCCGGCGACGCCCCCCAATGTCGTGGTGCAGCCATTCTTCTCTGGCATTGCGCTGGATGTGACCCCGCAGATCGACGACAGGGACAACATCACGTTGCATGTCCGTCCCTCGGTCAGCAGCGTCAAGGAAAACCGGAAAACCATCGATCTGGGGCAGTTGGGCGAGCTTGTCCTTCCGCTCGCTTCCAGCAGCATTTCCGAAACCGACAGCGTGGTGCGCCTCAAGGATGGCCACATCGTCGCGATCGGCGGCCTGATGAGCCAGTCCTTCGACGACAGCAAGAACCGGATTCCGCTGCTCGGCGACATTCCCGTGCTGGGTCAGCTGTTCGGCAACACCAGCCAGAACAACCAGAAGCGCGAACTGGTGGTACTGATCAAGACCACGCTGATTCGCGACAACCAGGACTGGGATCGCGATCTGCAAGCGACCCAGCGCCGTTTTCAGGCCTACGACCTGCCGCAGACCACGTTTCAGCCATGACCACCTGGTGGGGACATTTCGGCCTGCGCGAGCCGCCGTTTGGACTGACTCCGGATACCAGCTTCTTCTTTTCCACCCTGCCGCACCAGGATGCGCATGAAACCCTGCTATACGCGCTGAGTGCCGGCGAAGGCTTCCTGGTGGTGGAAGGCGAGGTCGGTACCGGCAAGACTCTGCTGCTGCGCCGCTTGCTGAACGCCTTGTCGCAACGCTGGCAGGCGGCTTTCGTCCCCAACCCCGGACTCGATCCACGTGGACTGTATGCGGCGATCGCGCTCGAGTTCGGGGTGCCGGCCGGGGGCGATCGCGAAGATCTGCTGCATCGCCTGGAACGCCATTTCATCGACCTCGCCCGGCAGGACCGGCAGCCGGTGGTGCTGATCGACGAAGCGCAGGCGCTGCCTGCCGACACGCTCGAAGCGGTGCGCCTGCTGACCAATCTGGAAACCGAAAAGCGCAAGCTGCTGCAGGTCGTGCTGTTCGGGCAGCCCGAATTGATGGCTCGACTGCGCGAGAATGGCGCCCGGCAGATCCTGACCCGGGTCAGCTTCCACGCTGCCCTGCGTCCGCTGGGCCGGCACGAAGTTGCGGCTTACGTGGCGCATCGCCTGCAGGTGGCGGGCGGCAGTACCCCGCTGTTCAGCCGCTGGGCGACCCGTGGGTTGTGGCGTGCGTCGGGAGGGGTGCCGCGGCTGGTGAACATCATCGCCGCCAAGGCGATGATGCTGGCCTATGGGCGCGGGGCACAGCGCGTCACCCGGCGTCAGGTGCACGCGGCCGCACGCGACACGCTGGCGGCGCGCCGCAGAGTCGGCGTCGGCGCGCTGGCGTGGGGGCTGGCCCTGCTGGCGGGACTGACGGCCGCCGCGGCCGCGGGCGTGCGCTGGCTGGGATGAGCGTGGAAGGACAGGGATGAGTGTCATCAATCAAATGTTGCGCGAGCTCGATGCCCGCGGCGGCGGCGCGACCGACGTGCTTTCCGCAGCCAGTCGGTCCGCTTTCAGCAAACCCCATGCCAATGGGCGAACGGTCGTTCTGCTTCTGCTGCTGGCGTCGGCAGGCGGCGTGGCGGGGTACCTTGCACTGGCTGGTACGCCATCGGAAAATTCGCAGTCTGTCGGGGTCGCGCCTGTTCCGCGCGCGCCGGCCGCGACTCCGATCACGGTACCGATCGCGGCGGCGCCTCCCGCGCATGACGAACTGCCCACCGTGTCAGAACAAGCACCCGCTACCCGCACCGCGATCCCGCCTGCGGCGCCTGAGCCGACGCCGGTTCTTGGAGCCGCGCCGAAGCCCGTCTCCATTGAGACGATCCAGATGGCGCGTTCCCTCAGCAGGGCACGACCGGCGGTGGCGACCGCTGCCCCGCCACCCCGCGTGGCATCTTCCGATCCGCTGCCGCTTCAGGCCGTGCCGGGCGTGGTCAAGAAAATCGCCGAATCGTCGCCGGAAGCCGAGGCACAGCAACATTTCGACGATGCGCAGGCGCTGCGTCGCGCCGGCCAGACTGAAGCGGCCATCGTCCAGTACCGCCAGGCGCTGGAGCGGCAGCCGGCCATGCGTAATGCGCGCATCCAGCTGGCCCGGCTGCTGCAGGAAGACGGACAGACCGATGCTGCATTGTCCTTGCTGAAGGCGGGCTACGAGCGACAGCCGGATGCGGCTTGGGCGATTGCGGTCGGGCGTCTGCTCGCCGATCAGGGGCAGCGGGACGAGGCCTTGATCTGGCTGCAGCGCGGACGCGACGCGTTGCGGCCGGCCGATCATGCGCTGATGGGCGCGCTGCTGTCGCAAACGCAACGCCATGAAGCGGCGGTCAGCGCGGACCGGCACGCGCTGACCGCCGATCCGCAACAGGGCGGATGGCTGCTGGGGCTGGGCTTGGCGCTGGAGTCGCTGGGGCAGATCGACGCGGCGCAGGCGGCCTATCGCAATGCGCTGGAGCGGGGTGCGTTCAAACCCGAGGTAGTCAGATTCCTGCGGCAAAAACTTGGCATGTCCGGGTAGTCGAGCCCTTGCCCTGGGAGACTCTTCACCCGATGTTGTAATTAAGTGACGCAATGTCCGTGCAACAGAAGATATTTGATGGATTGTGGTTTTCTTTTGCCGATTTGTTAGAATTCCGCGCGTCGGCTGGATCACAAGTCCCGGACCGATCTCTGGTGTGGGTTTTTATGTTCGTAAATAAAGGGAAATCAAATGAAATACTCCGTACTCCTGGCTGCGCTGCTGGCTTTTTCCATGACCGCCTGCGGCAAAAAAGAAGAAGCTGCGGCTCCTGTTGAAGCTCCGGAGGAAGTTGCTGCTCCGATGGAAGCTCCTGCTCCGATGGAAGCTCCCGCTCCGATGGAAGCGCCTGCTGATGAAGCAGCCGCTCCTGCCGAAGATGCAGCAGCTCCCGCTCCCGGCCAGTAATTTCTGGTTCCGGGACGAGAAACCGGCCTTCGGGCCGGTTTTTTTGTGCGCGCGAGCGGTGAAAACCCGGCAAAAATGTGGATGGGTCAAGGCAGGTGATGGAATCGGCAAACCATGGTCGATATCTGCAGGCAGGCGGTCTCCGGGCCCGATCGGCGGCTATTGGGCGGGTGCCTTCGACCTGCTACCGGACCACGAGCGGTGCGCTGAAGTGCGACCCGGTTCCGGGTGCAGGCGTACCCGGAACCGTTACGCTCGCCAGGCCGCCGTCGCAGCTGATCAGCGCGACAGAAAGCCGTCGATGCGTGCGACGGCTTCCGCCAGTCGCGGCAACGGCTGGGTATACGCGATGCGCAGATAGGCCTGTGCTTGGTGCAGGCCGAAATCGAGACCGGGAGTGACCGCCACGCCTGCCTGTTGCAGCAGGGCGTAACTGAAACCGAAGCTGTCGTCGCTGTGGGTGCGGCAGTCCGCGTACAGATAAAACGCGCCTTGCGGCTCGGCGGGAATGATGAAGCCCTGCTTGCGCAAGCGGGGTAACAGGAAATCTCGACGGCTGCGCAATTCGGCCTTACGGGCTTCGAGTTCGTCCAGGGTCGTGGGCAGGAAGGCCGCGAGTGCCGCATGCTGCGCCGGGGTGGACGCCGCCAGAAACAGGTTCTGCGCCAGCCGTTCCAGCGCCGGCATCGCCCAGGCTGGCGCCAGCAGCCAGCCCAGCCGCCAGCCGGTCATCAGGAAATACTTGGAAAAGCTGTTGACCACGAATACGTCGTCCCAGCGCGCGGCGCTGTGTTCGGCGCCGTCGTAGCTGAGCGCCAGATAGATTTCGTCGACGATCAGCGCCACGCCCCGGTTGACGCACCAGTCGTGGATGCGGCTGAGCTCGGCGGGCGCAATCACGGTTCCGGTCGGATTGGACGGGCTGGCGACCAGCACGACTCGGGTGGCCGGGGTCGCGTGACGCTCGATCAGCTCAAGGCTTAACTGGAAGCCGCTCGCGGCGTCGACCGGGACGGTGACGGCACGCGCGTCGCAAAACCCGGCAAAGTGGCGGTTGCAGGGGTAGCCGGGGTCGGCCATCAACACCTCGTCGCCGGGGCCGGCCAGGAGGCCCAGCGCCAGCAGCAGCGCGCCGGATGCGCCCGGAGTGACCACGACGCATGCCGGGTCAACCCGGGCCTGCCAGCGGCTGTCATAAAACCCCGAAATCGCCTCGCGCAGCGCGGGCAGGCCGAGTGCCCCGGTGTAGTGCGTGTGCCCGGCGCGCAGTGCGGCGATCCCGGCTTCGACGATGGGCGTGGGGGTGGCGAAGTCGGGTTCGCCGATTTCGAGGTGGATGATGTCGCGACCGGTGGCTTCCAGCGCCTGCGCCTGCGCCAGGATCGCCATGACGTGAAAGGGTGCGATCCCGTCGATGCGGGCTGCGGTTTGGAGTGGGACGGGTTTCATATCCTGCGTTCCAGTCGACGCAGCGGATTCTGGCGGTAGAACTGCTGCAGTTGCCGGTAAATCGCCGGATACTCGGTGTCGAGCAGCTGCGGCGTTTCGAAGAATACCTCGGTCAGCACCGCGAAGAATTCGGCGGGGTCGGTGGTGGCGTAGGGGTCGATCGCGGTGTCTTCGCCGGCGTCGACGCGGGCGCACAGATCGGCATACGCCGCGCCAAATTCGTCTGCCCAGGTCGCTGCGTTCATGCCGCGATGCAGCGGCGGAAAGCCGTTGGCGCTGCCGTTCAGCATGTCGAGCTTGTGCGCGAACTCGTGTAGCACCACGTTGACGCCGTCGAGCCTTCCGCTGGCGGCGACGTCGGCGATCGACAGCACCAGCGGCCCGCCGTGCCAGGACTCGCCTGCCAGAATGTCGCGTGAGTGATGTACCACACCCGCCTCGTCCATTTGTTCGCGCGGACGCAGGAACGCATCCGGGTAGAGAATGATTTCGTGCCAGCCGCGGTAGCTGTCTTCGTCGAGCTTGAGCGTCAGCAAACAGGCCTGCAGGGCGATCGCAAGCTGGGTGGCGGCGTCGACTTCGGCGCCGCCGGCGGCGGAAAAGCTCTTGCCGTGGATAAACAGGCTGGCCGCTTCGCGCAATGATTCGCGCTCGGGTGCATCAAGGCCGTGGAGGATCGGCAGGCGCGCGGCGGCAGCGTCGAAGTCGGCGGCCGGAATCGCGTGCCGGTCGAGGATGCGGGCGCGTCGCCAGCGGCGAAACCAGTTCATGCGCCGGGATTCAATCGTCGACTTCGAGCAGCCGCGCGTCGGCGCTGTCAGGATGATCGAGTTCGACCCGCTCGATCTGCTGGAAACGGCGGCTGATCTTGTCGCTGGAAATGCGCACCTCGCTGACATCCTTGTTGGCCAGCTCGATATGGGTCGCGAGTTTTTTCATGCGCTCGTCGAAGCGGGCGAAATCCGTCGCCAGCTTGGACAGTTCGTCCTTGATCACGTGGGCCATGCGGCGTGTTTCGGAATCACGAATGACCGCACGCGCGGTATTCAACACCGCCATCAGCGTGGTCGGCGAGGTCAGCCAGACGCGTTTCTTCTGTGCATGCCCGACCAGTTCCGGATGGTAGGCGTGGATTTCGGCAAACACCGCCTCGGCCGGCAGGAACATCACCGCACCGTCGGAGGTTTCGCTTTCGACGATGTATTTGGCGGCGATGTCGTCGACGTGTTTCTTGACATCCATCTTGAACTGTCGCCGCGCGACGTCGCGCTCGCCGGCCGCCAGACTGTCGTCAAACATGCGGCGATAGTTTTCAAGTGGAAACTTGGAGTCGACGCAAACCGTTCCGGTCGGCGCGGGCAGGATCAGCACGCAGTCGGCGCGGGCGCCGCTTTTCAGGGTGTGCTGGAAGGCGTAGGCATCGGGCGCGAGACTGTTCCTGACCAGCGCTTCCAGCTGCACCTCGCCGAACGCCCCGCGCGAGCGCTTGTCGCCCAGGATTTCCTGTAGCGACACGACGTTGGACGTGAGCCCCTCGATCTTCTTCTGCGCTTCGTCGATCACCGCCAGCCGGGTCATCACCGAGGTGAAGGTGTCATTGGTCTTCTTGAAACCCTCGTCGAGCCGCTCGGCGACCTTGCCGGAGATTTCGTTGAGCCGGCCGTCGACCGTCTGCGACAACTGCTGCACCCGCTCGTTGAAGTGCGCGGTCATGCCTTTGAGCGTGTCCTGGAGCAGGCTTTGCTCGGCGCGTCCCTGCTCGATCAGCTTTTCCAGCATTGCGGTCTGAAACTGGCCGAACCGGCCGGTGACGGTTTCACGCGTTTCGGCCAGCCGTTCGGACTGGGCAAGCTGCAAGCTCGCCAACTGTGCCTGGATGCGGTCGGACTGCTGCGTCAATCCCGCGTGCAGGTCGGTCAGCATCGCGCGGTGGCGGGTCTCCATGTCTTGCGTCAGTAGAGTCGGCAAGCCCAGCTGTTCGCGCCGCAGCGCGCCCAGGCGCAACAGCAGAAACGCGAGCATGAGGATGAGGATGACGAGGCCGGAGAGGATGCCGATTTCGAGAGCGTGCATGCGCGAAGTTTACCTGCGCCGACCACAAAAAACCCGGCGCGAAGCCGGGTTGGGGTTTACGCCGCGGCGCGATTGGCGCGCTTGCGATCGTGCTCCTGGAGGTGACGCTTGCGGATGCGGATCGACTTCGGCGTGATTTCGACCAGTTCGTCGTCGTCGATGAATTCCACTGCGGATTCCAGCGTCAGCTTGATCGGGGTGGTCAGGCGCACCGCCTCGTCGGTGCCGGAGGCGCGCACGTTGGTCAGCTGCTTGCCCTTGATCGGGTTGACCACCAGGTCGTTGTCGCGACTGTGGATGCCGATGATCATGCCTTCGTACAGCTTGTCGCCGGGCGAGACGAACATGCGGCCGCGGTCTTCCAGTTTCCACAGCGCGTAGGCGACCGCCTCGCCGTTGTCCTGCGACACCAGTACGCCGTTGTGGCGGCCCGGCAGGTCGGCCTTCACCGGAGCGTAGTCGTCGAACACGTGGCTCATCAGGCCGGTGCCGCGGGTCATGGTCATGAAGTCGGACTGGAAACCGATCAGGCCGCGTGCCGGAATATGGTATTCGAGGCGGGTCCGGCCGCGACCGTCGGATTCCATGTTGGTCAGTTCGCCGCGACGCCGGCCGATTTCTTCCATCACTCCGCCCTGGTGGTCGTCTTCCAGGTCGATACTGAGGTTTTCGTACGGCTCGCATTTCTCGCCGTCGACTTCCTTGTACACCACCCGCGGCTTCGCCACCGCCATCTCGAACCCCTCGCGGCGCATGTTTTCCAGCAGGATGGTGAGATGCAGTTCACCACGGCCGGCGACGCGAAAGACGTCGGCGTCACCGGTTTCTTCAACCCGCAAGGCGACGTTGGTCAGCAATTCCTTGTTCAGGCGGTCGCGGATCTGGCGGCTGGTGACGAACTTGCCCTCGGTGCCGGCAAGTGGCGAGGTGTTGACCATGAAGTCCATGGTCAGCGTCGGTTCGTCGACTCCCAGCATGGGCAGGCCGACCGGCTTGTCCTTGTCGCAGATGGTGACGCCGATGCCGATGTCGTCGAGGCCCGAAATGATGATGATGTCGCCGGCTTCGGCTTCGTCCACCGGCACCCGGTCCAGGCCGCGGAAGCCGAGCACCTGATTGATGCGGCCGCTGGCGACCTGTTCCTCGTGCTTCATCACCACCACCGACATGCCGGGCCGGATCCGGCCGTTGAGCACCCGGCCGACGCCCAGGCGGCCGGTATAGGTCGAATAATCCAGCGCCGCGAGCTGCAGCTGCAGCGGCGCGTCGGCCGAGCCTGGTGGGGTGGGAACGTGCGCGAGCACGGTGTCGAACAGCGGCACCATGTCGGCTGCGCTGCCGCCCTGTGACGGCGCGTCCTTCAGGTTGGTGCAGGCCCAGCCGTTGAGCCCCGAGGCGTAGATGATCGGGAAGTCGAGCTGCTCGTCGGTCGCGCCGAGCTTGTCGAACAGGTCGAAGGTCTGGTCGACCACCCAGTCCGGGCGGGCACCGGGACGGTCGACCTTGTTGATCACGACGATCGGCTTGAGTCCCAGAGCCAGCGCCTTCTTGGTGACGAAACGCGTTTGCGGCATCGGCCCTTCGACGGCGTCGACCAGCAGCACCACGCCGTTGACCATCCCCAGCACCCGCTCGACTTCACCGCCGAAGTCGGCGTGGCCGGGGGTGTCGACGATGTTGATGTGGGTGTCGCCGTAGGTGATCGCGGTGTTCTTCGCCAGGATGGTGATGCCGCGCTCTTTCTCGATGTCGCCGGAGTCCATCACCCGTTCGTCGACTGCCTCGTTGTCGCGGAAGGTGCCGGATTGCCTGAGAAGCTGGTCGACCAGCGTGGTCTTGCCGTGGTCGACGTGTGCAATGATGGCGATGTTGCGAAGCTTGCGGGACATGATGGAACTCTGGGCGGAGAAAAGCCCAAAATTATAGCATGCTCACTCGGTTACTCCTTGTGCAAGGGGTGCGCGGCGAGGCGCGCGTCGATGCGCTCGATGACCCGCGTGTAGCGTGGCCCGCCGACGGGGCCGAAGCGTCGCGCGAACTCTGCTTCCGGCATGTATTCCGGCAGGTCGCGGAAGTCCGGCAGCAGGTCGGCGTCGGTGTGTACACGGGCCAGCAGGTGGCGAATGCCCGCGGCGTGGTTGCCGGTGGCGCGTTCACCGAGCCGGGCGCCGGCGCGATTGGCGGCCATGTCGGTGAAGCTGAAACCGGAGCCACGCTCGGCGTCTTCTTCCTCCTTGACGAGGCCGATGGCGTTGGCGAGCCGGCTGCCGCCGTTGGCGGCGAGTGCGGCGGAAATCACGAAATGCTCGGCGAAATCGCGCCGTCCGTGCAGCGTCAGTAGCACCCGCGGCGCACGGCGGATCGAGCGGCTGTCGCCTTCGAGCAGACGCGGCAGGCTGACGCCCGAAAGATACGCGCCAAGTGCCGTGAGTGCGGCGCGATTTTGCAGCGCGGCGTCGTCCTGGCGTTCAGCGAACAATGGGGCGATGACGCTGACCAGCGGTACCGTGCTGCCGTGGCGATACGGCTTCAGCAGGGCATCGAGCCGCTGGGCATGCGCCAGCATGCGTGCCTGGTCATCCGGCGCGATGAGCAATTCGGCGCCCTTGCGTTCGAGGCGCGTGAGAAGTTCCGGATGCCAGCGATAGTCCAGCGTGGCCTGGTTCTCGTCGAAGTTCACCCGCACGAAGGCATCGGCGAAGGCGGCATAGGTCGCGTCGCGGCGCAGCCAGCGGTGAGCCTGCCGCGCCGTCCAGTCGGCCAGCGCGCCGGGCAGGGTGAGGCTGCCCAGTTGCAGGCTATTGAGGCGAACGCCACCGGGCGCCTCGGTGAGTTCGGCGGTGACGTTGAGGTAGCGCCCGAAGGGATTGCGCGGCGCGACGAGCGTTGCCGTGAGGGTTGCCATGCCGGGGGTGAGTTCCGCCGCGACGCCGGTAACGCGGCGCAGTTCCACGGCGTAATTCAGCACGCGATTCAGTTCGGTCTCATCGAGGCGGATGCTGTGGACCATGTCCGGGGTCTGCCCGCGTGGGTCGTGCCGGTCGAACAGCGACTTGATCCACGCCAGGTCGGTGCGGCGGAACTTGCCCGGCGGCTCGATCGTTGGTGTGGCATCGAGCATCAGCCAGGGCAGCACCGTCAGTACCGTCAGCACGACGATCAGCAGGCTCCACCCCAGCAGGCGTCTCATGTCATTGCGGCTGGTTGCGCATGAAGTCCGCGGTCTGGAACAGGGCAGTGTCGAGTTCCTGCCGCAACGCAGCGTCCAGATCCATGTCCCGCATCGCCCGGCGCATGCAGTCCATCCACTGGTCCCGTTCCGCCGTGCCGATGGCGAACGGCAGGTGACGGCGCCGCAGGAAGGGATGGCCGAAGCGATCGACGTATTCCGGTGGCCCGCCGGTCCAGCCGGAGAGGAACCAGAACAGCTTGTCGCGCGATGTCGACAGGTCCGCCGGATGCATCTTGCGGATGCCGTAATAGTCCGGGTCCTCGTCCATCAGGTCGTAGAAACGGTCCACCAGTGTGCGCAGCGCATCCGCGCCGCCGAGGCGGTCGTAGGGGGTCGGTCGGGCGGGTGTGTTCACGGTGTGGCGACGGGTAACGGAGAATCCAGAGGGGATTCTACTTGCAGGCGCGCGGATGCGTCATGCCCGTCGTGCACGGATGAAGCTTACAGATGTTCCTCGATGGGCAGTGCTCGCAGGATACGCAGCAATGCACGCTGCAGGGGGGTGGTGCCCGGCTCGACATCGCTGACGCGTTCACTGCCCTGGAACGTGTCGTGCCACTGCACGCGCGCTTCGTCCGGCGTGTCGACGGGTTCGATCAGGCGCGGTTGGTAGCTGCGTTCGGGGCGCATGGCGTCTTCGGCGATGGCAGTGACTTCGCGCGCGAGCGCGGGCGAATGGATGACGATGCCCAGTTCGGTATTGAGATGCGCGGAGCGCGGATCGAAATTGAAACTGCCGATGAACACGTGGAGATCGTCGAAGACGAAGGCCTTGGCGTGCAGGCTGGCGCGCGAGGCGCTGCTGCCAAGGTCGCGCAGGCGACCGCCGACGGGTTCGGCGACGGGCTTGAGTTCGTAAAGCCTGACGCCGGTCTGCAACAACGGGACGCGGTAGTTGGCGTAGCCCGCATGCACGACCGGTACGTCGCTGGCCGAGTAGGCGTTGGTGAGGATGTCGATGTGCACACCCTGATGATGCCAGTAGCGGAAATACGCCATGCCCATGGGCCCGGGAACGAAGTAGGGCGAAACGATGAGCGCGCGTTGCCGGGGATCGATCCACAGGCCGGCGAGCTGGCCGATCAGCAGGCGCGCGGTCGGCTTGTCGGGTTCGCGCGCCTTGGAGGGTGGATCGACGATGAGGTCGGCAGGGGCGATATGCCACGCGGTGTGCCCGGCGAGAAGTGCGGGCAGCGGGTCGGCGGCGGCCAGGGTGCGGCCCGCCTCGCTTTTCGCATGTTCGCTGCGCAATTGATCGAGCCGGCGCGTCGCGCGCTGAAGGCGCGCATCGTCGGGGGCGACCGGCAGGGCGGAGGCGGGAACGGCCGCCTCGTCGCTCCAGTATGCGTCGAAAGAGCGGGACAGGTCGTCGACGATGGCACCCGCGGCGAGCACGTCCAGATCGACGAAATCGAGACCGTCGTGTGCCTCGAAATATTCGTCGCCGATGTTGCGA